>Ga0209492_1000598_pt1 | contig 11179 bp, 13 predicted proteins | sample PPLLak12cMay2015_FD_187253 | JGI IMG/M metagenome (GOLD analysis project Ga0209492, IMG submission 187253) | Freshwater sediment microbial communities from Prairie Pothole Lake near Jamestown, North Dakota, USA - PPLs Lake P7 Core (1) Depth... | ecosystem: Environmental > Aquatic > Freshwater >... | reverse complement strand
TTCCTGCATTCGTGCCTTCTCTTTCAGCAAGGTGATCGCTGTTTTGATGGTCTTCTCTTTATCATCAGTGTCCTTTGCGTGTTGTTTCAACAGCTGGTTCATCAGCGAAAAGATTTTAATGTCAAGTACATCTTCAATGAACTCACGGCGCTGAGATGCTTTCAAGCGCATGAATGGAATGTAGTTACCTGACCCCATGATAACCACCTGCGTGAAAGTTCTGAAGTTCATTTTCAGAATACTCGTCTCGAGGACCTTTTGATAATCCCTTGATGCAGCGTCCTGATTTAGCAGTGTTCCGTTTTTATAGATCTCAAAAATGTTAGGCTTGATACCACGCTTGACGATGTACTTGACTTTACCTACCTTAAAGTGAATCTCGGCAAGACAATTCTTGCCGTTGATACTGTTCACTAGTTGGGGTTTGTTGATGTTGCGATAAGGCACACCATATAAAGCAAAGCAAATCGAGTCCATCATGATGCTGGACTTACCAGAACCATTGGTGGCAGTTACAAGAGTTGTTTTGTTTTTGGTGTATTCGATTGTCAGTGGTGCATTACCTACTGACATAAAATTAGTTACAACGATCTTCTCGAATGTTATCATGCGTCTTCCATATGCTGTGCTTCAGTGTAGAGCTGCTTGACAAAACGCTTCAACCGATCTTTATCTAGACCGGTGTCAACAGCATCAATGTATTTTTCAAGCATAACAGAAGTATCCTCGATTTTCAAATCTTCTTCATCATGGACATTGTCAGCGTCAAAGTCTGTTGTATTTTCGATTACCTTTAGTTCTGTAGGATTCAACGCATATAGTTTGCTCATGAAACGATCAAACCCATACAGGTCTTTCTTGTTCACCACAATGACCTTGAGGTACATGTTAGCTACATCATCAACATCTACGGTTTTCCAATAGTCCGAAACTTCACCATCATCGTTATAGACGATCTTTTTGAAGATGACATTATTGTTAGGATGGAACTCGAGTTCTAGGGTATCAGAGTCCCAGGTGTGGAATCCTTTTTGTGAGTCGTGGTCAATCCAGGTGATTTGATAAGGGACACCAAGATAAAATATATGCCCATCATCTGATTTATGGTGAAAGTGACCAGATAGTACAGTGTCGAACTTTTTAAATTTGCTAGAATTTGTGCCGCCTTCATGTTTATGTCCTTTATCCATTTCAAAACCGTCGAACTCAAAGTGCCCCATAGCTACAGTGGCCTTCGTTTTCTTTACCATCTCCATCGTAGCCTTGACGTTTGAATCATTGATCCAAGGCACAAATAGCACAGTTGTTCCGCCGACCATAACTTCGGTCGTTTGAACATATGCATTTATATTGTGGTACTCTTTCAGAAGAAGAATCGGGGAGTTTACGTCGTTAGTGTTCTTGAAGTACACATCGTGGTTCCCCACGATGATGTCCATCTCAATCTCATTCTCTAACAACCAATCAAAAACATGACGCTTCCACTCATTCAGAACCTGAAAGTTAACGAACTTTCTTCGATCAAAAATATCACCAAGCTGAACTACCCTTTTAATGTTGTTCTCTTTCAAAAACGGAAACAACTGCTCGGTGAAGAATGAGATGTGATACTTAGTGAATGTTAAACTGTCGTTTCTTGCCCCAATATGTACGTCACCTAGTACAACTACCTTCATTATTTTTCCCCTTCAACATCTTCCAAAATAATCTCAAGGGTAGTTTTAGGTTTCTTTTTGGCCTCAATCTTATCCTCAAATTCTTTAGTGTTAAAATAACTATGCTCACGCATGAATTCGACAGCGGGTTTAAATGATGTAGTGCCCGTCTCTGAATCAGTCATTTCAATTAGTTCATCAAGTGGAAGTTCTTCCAGAAGCTTAAACTTGATATATTGCTGTTTCTTCTCGATCTGAATTCGTCTAAGGAAAGCAAAGAATGTTATCTGTGTGAAGTACGCAAAAGGATTACTTGACTTAGCAGGGTCGAAGTTATCGATAACTGCTAAACAGTTTTCAATAGCATCACCGATCATTTCTTCACGGAATGAGTAATTAATAAAGTTCGGTCGATACGAAAAGTGAGTGCATATGTCTTGAATGCATTTACCTAGGTAGTTGGAGATCTGTGGTTTATCTTTTCCAGCAGCCAATGCAGTGGCAACAAGTTCTCGTCTTTCGATTATAGCTGCTAGAAACTCCTTGTTATCAACATAGTTATTTTTACTCATATTAAATCCTTAGTGTGTTACTGTTAGTTTATCTTCATACTGCCCCATGAGGAAGGTATAAAAGTCTGTGTGAACTTGCTCTTTTTCAGGAAGTGGAAGGTTGTATTTAATTCCTGACTTCATCAACACCATATATGTGTCTCTCAAAGCATCGTCGATGAGTTTACCAGTGATTGATCCTGTTCTAACTTGCTCAGCTAATTCATTTTGAATCATTTTTAGTTCTGTATTAACCACCATCGACCCATAGATGTTTCTATGACGCTCATCCAACGTGTTGATACTGACAATATGGTCACCTTGCACAAAGTAGGTCAAATCGTCAGTGAACACTTGCCAAGGTGAAAGCATCATGTTAGTTCTGCCTTCCATATGAATTACCTTGGCTTGGTATGGTTGATAGAGCTTGATCAGATTTTGACTTTCAACTGCATCATCATGAATCAACTCGGCAAAAATCTCTTCGCCGGTGATCATTTTAATGCAAACTGTTCTGCTGTTGCTGTTGCTCAATTTCTATCTCCGTAATTTTGTAGTTAAACCCTTGCTCTGAATAGATCTCCAGGCGCTTTTTAAAGTGCTCATATGTGTAATTCTTCTTGGCCTTCCGGGTCACGGTCAGGTCATCTGCAATATCGAAGAGCTTAAAAACATCCTTGTCATCAGCTTTACGCAATCCTCGACCAATACTTTGCAACACTCGAACAAGCGATTTAGTTGGAGATGCAAAAATAACATTGTGCAGGCGTTTAATGTTTACACCTGTTGAGAAGACTCCCACACTTGCTACAACAATAACATTTTCACCTTTCTCTGTCAAATTTCGAGCAAGTTCTCTTGCGTCAACATCTGTATCTCCTGAAACGAAAAAGATTTGACGGTCAGGCATCTTCTCAGTTAGCATATCGTATAACACTTTACCATGCTTTTCAACATACTGAAAGAGGATGAGTGTATTACCTTCTAGTGACTGAGCTAGATTCCTGATAAACTTGTTTCTGCGAGTGTGTGCGACCAAGTATTTCATCTCATCTTGATAGGACACTTTCTTGAATGCGAGTGAGGTATCTTTTGAGTACTTCAACAGCAAGCACACAATATGAATATCAGACAGGAGTCCTCTATCAATCAGTTCCCGAGTTGATGCCACTTTAATCACATCACCGTATAGTGCTATCAGCATTTGACGGTGGGTTTTAGAATCATTCAATGAACCTGTCAACCCGACCTTATGAGTTGCATAGGTGCACTTCTCCATGATGCTTGTTAATGAAGCAGCGGCACCCAAGTGCACTTCATCAGTGAACACTGCGTCATATTGAGTGAACCATTTTGGATGCAGTTTGTATATCGATTGCCATGTGGTGATTGTCACCTCAGCATCAGTCAACTTCTCTTTGCCCGAGTAGATTTGATGAATCATATCATCAATATCGTGGTTCAGATTCACTGAATACTCATGAAAGTCTTTTGCCATCTGAGCCACAAGTCCTGTGGTGGGAACCATGAGCATTACACGCTTTTGCATTTTAAGCATGTATCTAATGATGATGTATAGGGTTAGTGATTTTCCGCTTGCCGTCGGTGAGACAACTATAAGCCGCCTATCACGGATTGCTTTATATGCAGCAATGTATTGATAGTCACGCACTTCTAAATCACTGGGTAATTTTAACGACTTGACGAACTCATGGAGCTCTTGAGGTGTTATATCTTCTCTATCAGTAGGGAGACCGAATTTTTCAGACTCCTTTACGATCAGTTCATATTCATACGTCTCACAAAATTTTTTTAATTGACTCAAAAGACCGTGATGCAGCAATCCCTTGTAGACAGAAAACAGCTTGATATAACCGTCCCAAACCTTCATCTTTACACGTGGGTTAAACTTAGCATTAGGGATCTCAAACTTGAAATACTCTTCCAGTTCGGCCTTAATGCCTATATCGCAGTTAACCTGCAGATACGTTTCGTTTAGTTTGGTTACGGTTATCTGTTCCATTATCCACCATTGATGAATTTCTGATAGTCGAGCAAGGTTTTCATTTCATATCCACGTGATCCGATGGCCTTCATAATGTACTCAATCATTGCTAAAGCTGTGTTGTAATATTCAAGACGCTCTTCAATCTCAATGAGATCGGCGTCTTGATCGAATAGTTGGTTTAGTTCTGACATGCTGGGTTTTAGCCCTTGCCACTGACCCCAACCATGTTCCTTTAGTTCATCAAGAGTGAATTCACCTCGATAATATCGACGTTTAATCGCTTTGAGGGTATTCAGCTTGCGAAGTGTTGCAGCACGCTTTGCTCTAAAGTACACCAGATAGTCTAGGTACTTTGCATGTAGCATGGGTGTTCTGATTAACTCGGTTTCGAACCGGGTGTTATCGATGCTTGAATCTTTTTTCCATTCTTCTTTTACTTCTTCAATCGTAGGCATTTTATAATGTGGTTAGTTGAACATAATTTAATATATCACATCTGAGGAATGATCTCAAATCTTCTTGGGTTGTTTCATTTGAACAACACTTGGATAAAAAGATTTGACATAGTAAAAAGATCGCTATATGCTAGCATATGTGCCCATGATGTAAGTCATATTGAAGTTGTAGTTATGACAATGTAAAGTAATCGTACTCAAAAGTAACACCGAAAGTTAATGGCTGAATATCAGCTGCAGCAATTGAGAAATTCAATGAACCGATATTCATGGGCCATACATCAACAAAGCTGAATGTCTTGCTGCCTATAATCACTTGGCAATCAGAGAACCCTTCAACTGCTTTGTTGAGTACACTCATGTCTTTAATCCACTTGTATAGCTCGGTGTAGGAACTCATTTCCTTGTCAACCAATATCTCTGCAAACAGAGGTTGGTGATTTACCTTTTCACCCTGCCAATTTAGATCTAGAAAAGGGGTCTTTTGTTCGACAGGTGAGAGACTTAGCTCAGGCAACGTGATCGACTGACAGAAAAATTCTGTGTTGGGAATCTTATCGAATACTAGCTTAAATTGTGTTGGATTCAATAAACTAAGATCGAACCCATCGCACCCCATTTTCATTGGCATAAAAATTCCTTAAGCAGCGTCTTTCTTGAACTTAGCAAGAATTGCTTGAACAAATTTTGTTCCTTTAATTCCGTTATATGCTCTTACCCACAAAGGATAGAAAGCGACACCAACTGCGAAACCGACGATAAAATCAACCATGTTATTCTCCTTGAATTAAATGCATATTTATACTTGCCAGTTATCCGTTTTCTCTTCTTCACCCGTTTTCTCTTTTTCAGCTTTCCACTTGTTCAATATATGGGTTGCTAGAGAATATTCGTCTACGTTAGGGATAGGATAACCACGTTCTAAAAGGTGACGGGCGAGGTTGAATGCCTTGTCCCAATCAGTTGTTTCTTCACTTTCAAACCTATCAGTGTTTCTCAAAACCTCAGGATATTTCAGCATCCTGCTGTCAGCATAATCCATTATCTCTTTATCTGTTGCCATCATTCACCTCCATGCATGTATTTATCATGGTAAAAAGGGGTCCCGAAGGACCCCAAAATACTACTTGATTTATTATTATTCCCTTCCCATCCCTGAGAAGAAATTTTATTAGGTCAAGTTAGCAACTTTTACCATACGGTAGTAGTTGTTTGATTGAGCTGTCAGACCAATTGTTGCCAATGCGTCAGCCTTTTCACCGTTCACTGGATCCTGCAATGGGTTACCAACGACGCCGTAACGTGTCTTGAAACCGATCTTAGGTTGGAAGGTTGTTGGGTCAACAGCACGCAACATTTGTAGAGGAACGTATGGGCAGTAGAACATACCTGCATCATATGGGCTTGTACCCTTGTAACCTACAACATAGTACTGGTTGATAGAACCGTTAGCCATGTATGGGTCAACATACACTTTGTACTTACCGTTCAGTGTACCAACGAATGTGTTACCAGCAGGATCAACATCCAGGTCTGCAGAGATCTTGCTGAAGTCCAACATACCAGCCATAGCTAGTGCTGAAGCAACGTCTGAAGAACACAGAATGATGTTACCCTTACCACGACGTGTTGTTTGTGCAATACGGTTTGCATCACGTTCGATTTGGAACAGCATACCCTTGAAACGCTCAACTGACCAACGACCGTTTGAGTCAACGTCTAGGTCGAATGTACCAGCTGTTGTAGTACCGTAGTCAGCACCAGTCTTAGCTGCTGTATAGATACGGCGGATGATTTCACGGTTCATTTCTGCAGTGATTTCTGTAGAAAGAATGTTGCTCAGTTCGCTTTCTGCGTCAAGACCATGAACTGCTTTCAGATCTTGTGCAAGTTCGATTGAGTATGATGCTGCAAGAGCACGGCTGTTAGCTGTAACAGTCAGCTTCTCGATTGTGAAGCCCATTTCAGCAGGAACAACTGTTTCTGCCTTAGCTGTTGACATAGGAGAACCATAGTTAAAGCCGGGAGAAGCATCCCAAGGACCTAAACCAGTTGTTGCATCAACAGGTGATGTACCAGCTTGTGAGCCGTCACCAGGAGTTGTTGTGTAATCACCAGAGTAAGCTGAGTTAGCTTCGTTAAACAGAGCTTCGTCACCCATAGTACCAGTAGTTGGCTGATACTTGCTACGCATTGCGAACACCAAACCTGTAGGCAGGTTCATTGGCTGAACACCGCAAAGGTCATAAGCAAGAAGCTTAGGCATCGAACGACGAACAAGACCGATCAGAACTGGGTCAAAGTTTGAAACGTCACCAGCAACGTTACCAATGGCTTCGTTCAGGTGCTGCTCTTTCAGAGCCTTCTCTTGGTTTTCCAAAAGAACGGCTGTTACTTGTTTGCGATATGGGTCTGTAATCGCAGGCATATCGCTATGCTCTAGGACTGGTGCCCATTTTTCCATAAGAGATTGTGTCATTTTACTTCCTTTCGTGTATTAACTACGTTTAAATGATAATGGATTTGTTAGCGCTGCAACATAATGAGACATTGCGCCTTCAACAAGCTGCTCTGGAGCTGCTGGTTCGTCGCCTTCTGCAATTACGCTTCCACGCTTATTCTTAGGAAAATAGTTTTCCTTAATTGTTTTTGCCTTCACTTCAAACTCTTCAGCTGAGGTGAATTCAACGCCTTCACATAGGCTTGCAAACTTTTCGTAGTCGGTATCTGTCAGTGGAGCACCAACCGATTCCATTACGCTTTTCTTAGACAATGCCTTAACTTCTGTTGTCAGTGTTTCAATTGTAGCAACTGATTCATCCAACAATGAGGTCAACTCATCGATCTTGTTTGCTTGCTCGTCTAGGACGTTATACTTTTCTTCTGGAACTTCAATATAGTTCTCTTTAAAGAGATCCTTCAATCCATTAACAAAGTTTTCCACGATGTCAGCTTTGACACCACGCTCTAGAGCCAATTGGTTTTCTTGCATCCACGCCTCAACCATGTCGTTAAGGTAACCATCAATCTCTTCAACCAACTCGTCTCTTACTGCTTCTACTGCTTCATCCAGCTGAACAGCGTACTCTTCATCCAGACGTTCAATTTCTTTTGCAACACCATCAGCAATTGCGGCTTCAAGAATCGCACCTGCTTTGGTCTTAAATTCTTCTGATAGGTCTTCACCTGCCATCAATGCTTCAACGTGCTCGCCAACTGGGTTCTTTTCAGCGCCCTTTTGCAGATCAGTACCCTTACGGTTGCGCTTGTTGTTAGGCTCATCGGTAGATGCTTCACCAGTTACCTTGTCAACTTCAAGCTTACGACCCTTACCAGCATTAATCTTAGCGTTTTGAGCAGCTTCGTCATGTTCAACGATAGCTTCTTCTTCGACGATTTCGTCTTCTGTAATTTCTTCGTCTTTACCAGCAACCAGTTCTTCTTCAGAAACTGCGTCGTCAGTTTTGCCTTCTAAAAGGGCTTTAATTTTGTCTTCAAGACTCATTTGTTACTCCTTGTTTCGGATAAATTTATTTATACAACTTGATTTTTCACTAGCCCATAAATTAAGGCGCAACGTGGATATATGAGTGACCTTTCGATCTTGCCCATTTTTTAGCTGCGGTTTTTGCTGCACTGTAAGTACCATGATGTTCAAACCAGTCTACACCTTTCTTATGTACGTCGAAGTCTAGTTTGTTTTGAATACCGTCTCTTGTAAAAATCCAAGACCCCATACCTTTTGGATTATGGTCATGGTTGAACTTGTAAGAATCACTTACAACTTCAACATCTTCTGCTAAGTAGTCTTTAAACGAGATCATTTCTTTGAGATCTCGAGAATGAAGTTTGCGAACAGCTCAAGTTTCTTCTGTTCATCTAGCTTTTTAGCTCTTGCTGCCTTATTGATTTGCTCGACAGTTTGCTCAACTAGCTTACCGTCCTGCATGTAGTATTCAACGCCTTCCATGATGCCATTAACAAATGCATCAGGAGCAGAAGGGTCACCAACAATGTCAACTGTATTCATAACGAAGTCGCCTTGGACTTCATTGATACCGTTGCTTAGAGTCTTGATTGAACCAAGGCCACGGGTTGAAACGCCTAGTTGTACACCACCTTCAAGCAGACCTTGAGCGATTTGGCCCATAGGTGTGTCGAGGATCTTAGCACGACCAATAAGGTCATCACCACGCCATGTCATCTTTTCAATTAAATGTGACACACGATCTAAGTTGATTGTAGGGCCTGATGGGTGATTCAGTTCACCCATAGCACGCTTGGATTCAATCAACTTGCCGAAATTCTGCATCGCACTTTCCATGTGCTGCTTAGGGTAGATGCGGCCGTTTCTGTTAGCCTTGTTTGATTGAGCGAAAACACCTTCGATGAAGTATGTTTTCTTGCCACCAGCACTCTCAACTAATGTTTGTACTGATTCCGATAGTTCTGATATGAGTTTCATTTATGTTACCTTATTAGTATGGAAGACCAGATGGGTTGATAGCACCAAAGCCTGCAACTTTACCACAATCAATAATAAGTGTTCCGCCTGCTGTTCCTGTGAATGTAATCACAATGTCAGATGTATTGTTTTGGTCTGAAGGAGCATGGAATGTTTCGGCTGTTCCAAACAGTTTATGAGTCACAACACCACCTCGAGAGATAGTGATATCCCCTGTTGCAGCGCAGCTAAAAGCTAAGTTAGCGATGTTTACTTTTGGAGACGAAACGGTCTGTCCATTGTGAGTAAAGTCAGTGGCCAAGGCCAGTGTAATCGTATCTGCAGCTGCTGTTGCAGTAATCTTATAAACTGCTCTGTTCAGAGACGATGAAATTCTTGTTTTTGTGATAGCCATTTAATTTCCTTGCTTTTAATATTCTATATTTATAAAATTATCTAGGACCACCAACAGTGCTATACTTGATCCATCTCTTCTTTGAATCGCTAGTATGGTACTTTCCAACAACATTACCGGGGCTCATTTCAGCATACCATTCGCCCGGCGCTGCCTCTTTAAACTTTGCTTTTGTATTGACACCAGGTCTATAGTTGCGGTTAACTTTCTCTTTCCATTGATCTAAAGAGCTACCTGAGTGATCTTCTTTATAATCTTCATCTAAAGACTCTTTAATTGTTGCGTTCGACAATCTGCCTTGGAATGTGCGATGACCGAATTTCTCTTTTGTATGTGAACGCAATGTGATCTTGTTGTTAGCTTGATCCATGTGAGTCACAACACCTTCGAATCCAGTTCCACCTTTTTTGACAAGACCAACATGAACTGAGTCACCAATCTTGATTTCTTCGCTCAGAGTTTCTTCTTTGATTACGCCTTCTCTGGTTGCCCCAGTTGTAGGATGCATAACCTCATAGTTGATAGATCCATTATCACCACGACCTAAGCTTGCAAGCTTCCAACCTGGGTGCTTAACTGCTACATGAGCTTTAGCTTTGGCATATACATCATCCATTGCATCAGGCTTTGCTTTTTTCGCAAACAAACCTTCGTCTAGCTTACCGTGGTTCTTTTTGTATAGAGCAGCCGACATTGACTTAACAGTATACTTACTTGTCTTACCTTCATCTTCTGACCATACATTATGAATATTGACACCATTACCAGACTTTTCATGAACTTCAATAGTTCCGTCATTACGAATTTTTGTCTTTGATGACTTAGCAGCCAAACCTAGGTGCTTTGACACTTCATCAGGAGAGCCTTTGTAAGTCTTAACAGTGTAAGCTTCTTCAAGTTCTGCTTCTTCGTGCAGTTTGCTATCGATGTAATCAGACACGAACTTCTCTGCATGCTTGTGTTCGATGCCGTGCAACTTAGCAATCTTTGGTGTTGCTCTAGCGGCATGAGACATCAATGATTCTGCACCTCCAACACGCTTATAGTTAGCGATATGCTTGTCCATGTGATCACCAATGTCAGAAGCAATCTCTGACATCTTGCCTTCATCGAGTTCAACACCTTCACGCATTGAGCGATGATAAATTTCATACTTACCACCCTTGCGAACTGCAGTAACATGATGTGTTTCAGCCATGTCTTCAGTATCATGCTCGTAACCAAAATCTGAAGCCTTATATGAGTGAGTAACAGTCATCTTAGCTGCAGGGTGACCTTCTTTAGTTGTGTAGTGCTTGAGTGGACCTTCAAAATGCTCAAACGAACCACCTAGGTGATCTTCTAGAGCACTATGTAGTTTACTATCTGAGGAGTCGACTGGTTTCCCAGGTCTTGCAGCACGAGGTTTCTTAGGTTCTGCTGCTTTAGCTGCATCATAGGTAGCCTTATGTTCAGCGTACTTAGGATGATTTGGGTTTGGTTTACCAGATGATAAATGAGTAGGGATGATTTTAGCTCTAATAGCTTCCTTCAATGTCTCAACTTTCTGACCAACGTCACTGATAGACTTTTGCCATGTATGCAAGTGGATTTTCTCTCCAGTATCCTTATGCTTCAAAACATGTGACTGAGCACCAGGAGCGCTCTTAGG
>Ga0209492_1000597_pt1 | contig 11198 bp, 10 predicted proteins | sample PPLLak12cMay2015_FD_187253 | JGI IMG/M metagenome (GOLD analysis project Ga0209492, IMG submission 187253) | Freshwater sediment microbial communities from Prairie Pothole Lake near Jamestown, North Dakota, USA - PPLs Lake P7 Core (1) Depth... | ecosystem: Environmental > Aquatic > Freshwater >... | reverse complement strand
CCATTGTCTGAGGCGTGGACCTGATCGTCAGGGTTTCTGGATGAGGAATCTCCCCCGGATTCAATATCATCCAGCATCTGCTCGATGAGATCGGAGCAGGCAAGGAGCAGGTTGCCAAGTTCCGGCGACACCACTGCAGCTCCGCTCCTGACCAGGGAAAATACATCTTCCATCGCGTGACACAGCCGTTCCATCTGGGAAAAACCCATGGATGCGGATGCACCCTTGAGTGTATGGACGGAACGGAAGATTTCATCTATTGCCCTCTGGTCGGAGCCCTTTTCAAGAAGTAAAAGGTTCATTACCAGGTTTTCATGGTTTTCCCGGGATTCTGCTACAAACAGCCCCCGGTACGCCTCAAATTCAGACATGAGCCCCCTCCATCCTGAGCACGTGCTGCGCAACGGATTCTGCGAGTTTTTTTAAGGGAATGACGTGGTCAACAGCATTATGCCTGATTGCAGAACGTGCCATGCCGTATACAAGGCAATCTCTCTCATCACAGATGAGGCTGATCCCGCCACCCTGTTTTATTGCGCTTGCACCCGCACCTGCATCATTTCCCATACCACTCAGGATCACCGAGACCACATTTTTTCCATACACGCGGGCTGCCGATTCAAATGTCTTATCCACCGCAGGCCTGACGCCATGAACCGGGGGAGAGGTGGAATGAACGATGCGCCCCGTGGTTCTGCCGTTTTCCCCCATCACTCCCGAGATTATGGTATGGACCCCCGCCTTCGATAACAGAATTTCACCGGTATGTAACCTGTCCCCGTTCCGGGTTTCTTTGACGGGCATGGCAGCAATCCTGGTGAACCGTTCAGCAAGGGGTGCGGTGAAACCAACCGGCATGTGCTGGGTAATGATAACTGCCGCAGGAAGATCGGGTGGCAGCATGGAAAGCAGCACATCTACCTGGGGAGGACCACCAGCTGATGATCCGATGAGTACAACCCGGTCAGCAGGCCGGGCGGGTGATATCCGGGTTTTATCGGTTCCTGACACGAGAGGAAGTGCGGCAATATGCTTTATCTTGGAAATCAGCTCCATGCTGATTTCCCGAATCGTGGGGAGATTTTGGGGTTTCACCATGAAGTCGTCAGCGCCAAGTACTATCGCTTCACGGGTCAGCGCTGCGTCTTTTGAGGTAAGGGAGCTCAGCATAAGGATTCTGGGGCGCTTCTTTACTTTTTGCAGTTCCCTGAGGAGATCAAGGCCGTTCATACCGGGCATCTCAATATCGAGGCTGACGATATCCGGTTTGAGCGCCCGAATCTTTTCGAGTGCTTCAATACCATCTGACGCCGTTCCCACGATTTCGATGGAACGATCCCTGGACAGCATATCCTTTATGATGGTACGCATGAAGACGGAATCATCAACAATGAGGACTTTTACCATAACAGTCAGGATGTAAGGACGCTCTTGACTTCTTCTAATACTTTTGGAGCCTGGAAGGGTTTGATAATGTATCCTTTAGCACCAGTCTTAATGGCGAGCTTCACCATCTGTTCCTGACCGACAGCGGTGCACATTATGACCTTTGCTGCAGGATCGAACTCTTTTATTGCTTTTAATGCCTCGATCCCATTCATCTTTGGCATTACAATATCCATGGTGACAAGATCCGGTTTCAGCTCTTTATATTTTGAAACACCATCCTCACCATCCCCTGCCTCACCTGCAATGGTATGTCCGCCGGAAAACAGAATATTTTTCAGCAGGGTTCTCATGAAGAGTGTGTCATCTACGATCAGAATTTTTCCCATTGACGATCAATCAAAATATTGGTAGATTATCCTTTAAAGAAGTATTGGAATAAAAATTCTGAAGAATTTTAGTTTGTCTGGGATTTTGTGGCATCAGTAATATAACGGACTCCCTTGGTGGTGAGCTGGATCTCCCTCCGGATTGTCACCACTTCGCCAAGGCCAAGTTTCAGGATCTTGTCATACACTGCATCAAGCTGTTTGTGAGGGATATTGAGCATATTTTCGATTGCATGCGAGTCCATGCCGGAATAGACAAGCATGGCAACCTGCTGGTCTACGCCATCCAGCTCAGTACCTTTCATATCCATGCTTTTGGTCGTGTCCCTGAGGTAATTATACAGAACCTGGAGCGTAGACAGGGGGCAGAGTACAAAGCTTGATGTAACCTCGCCTGATTCAAGGTGATCGATCTTTATGACATCTGCGGGTTTGCCCTGGACATCGCGCCTGGTTAGTTCTATGGCTGCCACATCATTGAGCGGGACACAGATCTGTTTTGTAGCAGAGATGAACCAGATTCCCGAACGGACGACGACCACGCTTCCTTTATCCCACTGTGCATTCTTGATCATCACACCGCCCCGGATTGCCGGTGACATGAAGTAGGCCATGAGCCGGTATGCATTGCAGGACGTGAGGATGAATTTTTTTAAGATCTGCAGGACTTTCTCAACCGACAGGATCTTATAGACCGACTCGGTATCGGTTTTTACCGTGATTATGAGGATATTTTTCTTTTCGGCGATATCGGCAACGGTCCTGAAGAGAATTTCCCTGCCGACGGGGGCGGGAAGTATGACCCGGTCTTCCGCAATACCCATTTTAACGACTATCCATTCATTATTATGCTGAATTTTAACCGGAACTTCCTTCATAGACACTCACGGATAATCTTCTCTTTCCTTGTTCTCTTTTTTTGGAATAACTTCCTGCATGCCGATTTACCTTTTTCCCTTTGCTGGCGGGATTCCTGATACATCCCTTTCGGTTTTCGGGAGTTTAAGCATTTCATATGTCTCTTTTAGTTCATCTTCAATGCTCGTTGCCGGCACTTTGAAATCTTTCAAATCCCGTAAGAGGCTGAGATTTCTCTCTTTTTTCACCTGTTTGACTTCCGACGCTAATGAGCTCAGGAGGTCGTCATCACTCCCCGATGCTCCTTTGGCAAATGACGATATGTCAGATCGACTGGAACTCTCTCCTGCACTGCCTGCATTACGGGGAGCATCGGAAGGTATCCAGTCAGTTTTCACTGGAAGATCTGCACCTGCTGGTGATGCCCCACCGCTGACTGGTGGTGCCTTAGTTTCTGATGCCACTTCTTCCAATCCGATATCAAGGTCAATAGTTTCGAGATCCAGGTTGTCCAGATCCCTGAAGTCCTGATCGATGGTTTCACCACCCTCAAGACCGCTGAATTCTTCCAGCCCCACTTCGTTATCCTTAATAACATCATCCATCTCTGAGCTGATATCCAGCGAAGGCAGGGGGATATCCGGGTCGGAAATTGCCCTGCCCGGACCATTCGTTTCTGATGGTACTGGCACCGGACCAGAAGACGGGGACAACGACAGGGGCTCTGAATCTTCAAGACCGTCAAGGAGACTAACATCGAATTCATCCCCGGACAGGGACATGAAAGGATCCTGATCCCTGACCTGCTCTGGCGGTTCGCCCCCGATAATGCCAGGACCGGTACCTGAAATCCTTTCTTTACCGGCTCCGGCAAGTGCGGAACCCTTGACCTTTTCACTGACCGTTTTATCGAGCAGCTCGTTAATGTGCTCAACTTTTTTCTTATGCCTGCTGCGCTCTCTGATGACTGTACCAAGCGAACCGACTGACGAGAGAAACGACCGAACCGGGGAAACCGCGGCTGTTTTTCCTGCAGCAGTGGAAGTACCCGCATTTTTTTTCTGGGAAGGTACCGGTTTTTTTTCCGGTTGTGCTGGTTTTTTTTCAAAGAATTTCATGTCGTCCAGACGCTTCAGAAAAGCGATCTTTTTAAGGTTTTCAAATTTTGGCCGCCGGAACACTGATTTGATATCGGAAAAGGTGATCGCACCAAGGAGCAGGAGTACGACAAACCCTGTTGCAAGGATCAGGGGGACCAGGAGGATCAGGGGCACGTCTAACAGGATCATGACCGAGCCTGCAGTCACAATCACGGCAAAGAGGATAACCCTGCGCAGACTTTCTTTCATATCAGATACATCCCCAATGCTCCGGCACCGCTCTTTCCCATATTCGACAGCCCTTCAGGACTGAAGAACAGGTTTACACCGATGGGTGCTATGAGTAGTATAAGTCCTGTCAGTGTACAGAATAGCGCTGTGTAGAAATAAAACATGTAGCGATCCCCCCCTCCGACTATCCGTGCAGCGATGATATTGGATATGGTGATGATGGCAAGGGTAATTACCACAAAGGTGCCCATCTCCTTTTCGGGGAAGTTGGTGAACATCGACATCCCTCCAAGAGCGCTTCCTGCAGACACTCCCCCTCCTGATGCTGCCGCCCCGGAAGCAGCTGCGGTAGCCTCGAATTTAGCCATCATGGCGGACACAGAACCTGTCAGTGTCAGCATTATGTGGAACAAGACCACAAAGATGCCGACCATTGCCATGTGCATCGGGGCAAGGAGTACGATAAAACTGCGGGCATGCATATCCTTCTTTTCCCGCAGGAGCGTCTGTTCGAGTACCGAAGATCCCACGACCGTGCCGATCGGTTCAGGGGGCCCCCCCATAATTACCGTATCAAGATAGATGTTGAGATACTTGTAAATGAGGTTGCTTCCCGAATCGCCAATGAATTTATCCCAGATCTGTTTGTTGTCAAGCCCGAGGTTCATCTGGGAATAGACCGAGTTCACGAGAGGTTCAAGGGCAGTGAGAGACTTTTTATCGATAGTGCCCAGCGCATGTACTGCCGTGGTGCCCTGGCCACCCATAATTGCCCCGAGGCTTCGTATGAATGTTGAAAAATCGTTGTCGCGAAGGGTAATGTTGCTGTCGTCAATAAACCCGATGATACCGAGAGGCGCCATGAGAATTCCCACGAGCAGGAAGATAAACCCGGCACTGACCCCGAGAAGCGCCAGCACGATGATTGCTGCCAGGGTGAGTGGCACAATGATCCGTTCCATGGCGTGAATGGTCTGCTGCTCTTTTGAGGATCTTACTGTCAGCCCGTGGGATTTGGGGTCATCCGGAACAGACGTATACATGAGCAGGTTACCAAAGACACAGATCGCGAGGATAATAGCGTAAGCCATGTTCAGGGTCGACTCAAGACCCTGCGGGGAATAGATGGCAATAGAGATCATAATGGTGACTGCTATCACCGTCCCTGACAACAACATCGCTATATAGGCGTCCCCCCATTTCTTGAGCATCTCGAGCCCCTGCTCGATCTGGCTGCGGTATACGCTCCTGACTGTTGAGAGTTCATTTTTTAAAAAATCATCATCGGGAACACCGGAGTCTATGGCATTGGCATAGCGGTTGAGCATGCTTCTCAGGATGGTATTGTTCGTCCTATCGGCGACTATTCCCAGGGCTTCGGAATAACTGTAATTCCATTTTTTTACAAACAGGTCCACCTTGGTGATGTATTTTGCCGAGATGTACTCTTTCCGGTTCGCTGCATAGGCAAAGATCTCCGGCCGGGAAGCATTGGCAATGGCAAGCGATGCCATGTAGGTATTCAAAAAGAGCAGATCGGCACCCATTTTCCGGTCTTCAGTGAGCTGGAGAATCTTATCTTTTAATCCCCTGATATGGGAGGCAAAGGGGATGGTACGTCCTTCTGATTTTTTCTCCTGATCCGGTGCGATATCTGCCATGTCAGGATCCTATCTTCAGGAGCCCCTGCTTCTTGATCTTCGTCATCATGGTAAACAGGTCCCAGAACTTGGTATATCCTGCTTTATGGAGCCTCTCGAGAATTTTTGCACGCTTTTCTACTTCAAGGTAGATCTCTGACTTTTTACTATCCGGCATGCCGAGCATGGTTGCGATTTTGTTCTCGAGCAGGTAGGAGCTGCCCTTTCCCGACCAGATGAATGTGTCCGTGATCGGTTCCCAGGTGAACATCTCGACAAAGGTGAACCCCTGGGTCTCCGGGTTGAAACCTACCAGTTCGTTGCAGCTGATCATCCGCCGGACCAGCTGGCCGTCAGGTCGCTTGACAGCGCTCTGGATAATCACCAGGTTGAGGTTATCAACGTACGTCTTGGGGATATTGATAGGGTCCCCGCAGAGACGCTGGATGAGTTTTTCCACCGACGCCGCATGGAACGTACTCATGACCGGGTGACCGGTCTGCATGGCACCGAACGCGACGCTTCCTTCGACCCCACGGATTTCACCGACCAGGATCTGGTTGGGACGCTGGCGCAGGGCTGCCTTGAGCAGGTCGAACATGGTCACTTCTCCGCCTGCCGCCGAACCACCCGTCCCCTCTCCTTTGCCCTTTGCAAGCGCCACTTCCCGTATCCAGTTCCGGTGCGGGACATTCAGTTCCGGCGTGTCCTCGATGGTAACGATCTTGTTTTCGGGCGGGATAAATCCCGTAATTGCATTCAGGAGCGTAGTCTTCCCGCTCGCGGTCTCTCCCGAAACAAAGAGTGACATGCCGTACTCCACACAAATCCAGATATACGCGGCTGCAAGGTAGTCGAGACCATTGCTGTCGATAATATTGAGGATGCTGAGCGGCACCTCGTTCACCTTACGGATACTGAAGTTGCTGCCGTGCCGGCTGATCGCGGTCCCGTAGACGATGTTGATACGGGATCCATCGGGCAGGGTGGCATCGACAATGGGGCTCCGGTAGGTGATGGGACGTTTGATCCGTTCTGCCACCTTGACGACAAATTCATCGAGCTCGCTGGAGACCTTGAACTCTATGACTGACTTGAGCCCTTTGAAAATCTTGTGTTCGATAAAGATGGGGCCGACACCATCACAGGAGATATCTTCGATATAAGGGTCGGAAAGGAAGGGCTTGAGTACTCCCATATCAATCTTGTCACGTATCAGGAGGTATTCGATTGCCCGGTATTCCTCATTGGTGAGAATTACCTTGCCTTCGGGAGTGAGAGGAACCTGGTTCTTCTTTTTGGTGTCCTTCATTTTTTTCTGGGCAGTGAAGTCGGTATTGAGGAATGTGGTGATCTTTGATTTAAGATCCTGCTGGCTGGCAGCATTCCCAATCAGCTGTGCGATATCAGTCCCCTTGGGCAGGATAACCGATACGGAAGCCAGCATCTTTTTTATCACTTCAGCCCGTTCCTTATCGGTGACCGGGTCATCTTCTAGCCCGTCTATCAGGTTGATCAGCTTGGTCTCTATTTCCGGGAGGAGCTGGTTTACACTGTGGAGGAACGAAGGTTCAATGGGGATATAGTAGTTCCTGACATCGTCCGGGTCTGGCAGAATATGGACAAAGGTCGTCTCATTGACCGGATAAATGATATTGGGGCTCTCCATGGAACGGAGGTCTTTTTTCAGTTCCGAGAGAAAAAGGGGAATCCCATAGGTGTTCACCGGGAATGTATGGAGGTATTCAAGGAGGTGGGGACTGGATTTCACGTACTCCTTGGCGTTGGCAGGCAGCATCTTGTAGAGCGGGCTGGATTCGATATCATTATAAAAATCAACCGTCGAATCAACGATTTCCTGCTTGAACGGAAGATTGACGGCTACCGACAGGGTGCTCATGTCAGACCTTCGCAAAACTCATGGGGATGACTTTCATGCCGTACCCGGGATGGACTTCGAAACTGACGACATTTCCCGTTGTTTTGTGTGCACCGCGGACCTTGATGACTTCCATCACCATCACATATTTGCTCCCGACGAGGGCTTTTTTCATGTTCAGGTGGGCGTCGCAGATTGAGCGTATCCGGACGAGAGTGTCTTCTTCAAATGCATAGGTGTGAAGGGTTACCAGGATCGTCTTTCCGCTGTCAACAAGGGATTTGCAGTTCGTGAAGAAGGTGAGGATGTGGTCGGTCTCTGCATATTCGGTGAAGAGCGTCAGGGAATCGACGATGATTACCTGGGATTTGCTCTGCTGGATATGGCGGACAAGGCGTGCAAGGATACCCGCCATCTCCTCCTTTTTCCACTCAAATCCCAGGACATGGAGGGGGAATATTTTCAGGTATCCCCAGGCAAAATAGTCCGAGATATCAAGGCTCATCGACTCCATCTGTTTGATGAAACTTTTGCTCGTATTTTCTGTAGTAAAAAGATCGACAGACATCCCCTGCTTCATGGCTCCCCAGATAATCTGCTGGGTCAATACGCTCTTCCCGGTGTCATTTTCACCTTCGATGAGGGTGAGGGATTCAAGCGGCAGGCCGTCAGCGATTTTCTTGTCCAGCTCGGAGTTGCCGGTCGAGATAATCCGCCGGTCCTCGCCTCCCATCAGATCGGAAATGTTTGCCATCAGATCCCTCCTTTATTTATAGATACGCAGAAGCATAAACCCCGTTGCCGGTGGTAACCTGGCACCAGTCAGGAGCAGTACCTGCGGGTGATACAGCCATAATCCACATCTTCTCCCCGGGATCCAGCACTCCTGGATGAATGGTGTCGGGAGATATCCCCAGACTGGCAGGAATGCACCATGTCCCTTCAATACCGCAGCTGCTTTCATACGTCAGGTGCCGGTATCCTGCGGTGTCGCCATTCGTATGAGTGAATATAACCATGTGGGAAAAATCACGGATTGCTTCTGTTCCGGTATTGGTAATGCTGATATTGAGGACAGGCCCGTTTTTATCCTTATCCGCAATTTCAAGACGTGTCTGCAGGCGGGCTTCCTGCTGCAGGGTGAGATCTTTCTGGGCGTTGGAGATGGTTTCTCCTGCAGTGAGGGTGCCTCCGACGACAACATACGCGACAATGATCAGGAGCAGAACTCCCACCGCCGCCCCGATAATTTCAGCAACGGCCATCGTATATCAGCTCGCCGTGAATTCGTTTGATCGCCAGATACCATTGGAAAGAGCGAACTGGAAATAGACGCCGTTGCCCTGAGGAGGAATTGTCGTTTTTGCAGTTATCTTCAGGGTTTCACCCGGATCCCAGTAACCATTCGCATTCAGATCGTATCCTGAACCGAAATCGTCAGTCCATTCGCCGTCTGCCAGGTCTTCCGGCGCACCTGCATCATAGGCAAGATGATCAAAATTGCCGACTGCCCCGCAAAAAACATCAGCCTTGCTGATTTCTGATGCTGATATCCTTTCGGTTCCTGTATTTTTCATCCAGACCCGGGAAGTCCCCGCTGCCTGGGAAGCAAAAGTGGCAATAATCTTAAAATCCGTGCGGATCCTTACATCAGATTCGTGTGTCGAGGAAGAAAAGGTTCCTGCCATGGTCTGGACGACGGGATAGACTGCATTTATAAGCACTGCTGCTGCGACTACTGCGGTAATCAGGAACAATGCTGTGGTAATTGTCTCAGAAGACATCTATCTAAATCCTGTCGGGCAGATGCATCCATTCTTCATCTTTTTCTTTCTGCACTGATGATTTTTTCCCGCCCAGGGAGATTCTGGGGAGATCAAGGGGGCTTTCACCACATATCTCTCTGACCGGGGGTACATCCTGGCGCTGTTCCATCAGCACTTCGATCATGTCCCTGTCCATCGATGTATCATCCGGAGCAAGGATCCTGTTCAGTGCGTAGAGTTCGGCTACAAACTCGTCCGGGCCTACCTCATGCTCTTCTCCAAGGCTTGCAGGCATCAGGCGGGAAATCTCCCGGATCTCGTCACATGACTCTTTGGTGATAAAGCCCATCGCACGGTAGGAATCAAGAATAATCTCAAGCCGGTCGTGACCGACCTTTTTTACCGCCTGGCGTGTCCATTTGAACAGCTTGTAGACTTTCTGCAGCCGTTTTTTTCCATCGGGCGATTCCGGAAGGGAGCGGGGTACATGGGCAGGTTTATGAGAAAAATCCGGCGGGGATCTCAGGGAGGCCGGGATGGGTTCGTCCGGCATTTTCATGCTTTCCTGCACCGGTGAGACCGGAGGCACTGCCGGCTGGATTTCTTTGTTCCCGGTCTCCATTTTTACCTGTGTTGCATTCAGCCGGGCTTCACGGGTGTCAAGAGCTGCTTCCCGTGCTTCAAGGGCTGACTTTTTTGCTGCCTCTGCCTCGTTTGCAGCCGCTGATGGTGCCAATGGGACTCCGGCGGTTCCCGTAGTCACAAGGGTAAACGGGTTTTCCAGTTCATTCATCCGTTCCCGGATGTCTATCAGGAGACGTTTGATAGAAGTCTTGATAAGGTCAACTTCCCGTTCCAGATTCTGGAGCTTCACCTCCGGATCGTCTTCCGATGCGGCAGTTATAATGTGATCGACCTGAGACTGGTTTACCGCCATGATATATCTGCTTTTTATATTACATTTATGACTATTAAAGATTTTGTTGAGTAAATAGCAATAATTGATGGTTATAGTGGAAAAGCGAAAAAAATTCACCTTGAATACGGTTCCTGCGAGTACACGGCTCTTTTTACATCCCGCCATTATGTTGTCAGACCGTGGCGGCTATGCACGAAATTGCAGCCAAAAGGGATGCCAAAATGGCTCTATTGAAGAAATTTACGTCTGTGGTCCTTTATTTTTCTGGTGAAAACTGAGAGTAAAATATGAAAAGAATACCTGACGGACAAAAACCGGATGATGAAACCTGGGAATGGTGTGAGTGTCAGCCAATACCCGTTATTGTGTCCCGGGAGTATGATGCAATACCTTGTTTTCCAGCCCGGAAAAAAATACCATTTTATAAAGATGCTTTAAGGATGTCGTAACCATAGTATTATAGTGACTGATAAAGAGAAATCTGTTTATACGAAGTAAAGAATTCTAAAAGTGGAGAAACATCGAAAATGGTTATGGATGATTATCAGAATTCCAACCTGAGGATGGCAAAGGATTTGTCTAATGTCATTCTCGGGGACCTGGAGATCAACCAGTTGCCCATATCTCAGATTTTAATGAAAGCCAAACGACTGGCCCGCATGCTGCATGATTCTGATGCACAGAAATGGCTGGATTATGAGATCATGGGCTATCCGGTTGTATTTGATCCGGATGAGCTGGGTTCCTGCAGGAAATATTATACCGGTGATCGGCCGGTAATACGGGATGAAAAAACACACCGCCCCCATTCCATAGGGCTTCCCCACCTCGAATCATATATCAATTCCACGAAAATCGAATCGGTTTCAAAAATCGGGGCAAATGAGAGCCAGAAGATGCAGATCCTGAATAAGCATCACGAGCTGGTGAATGATTTTGAACGCCTCAAGACCACCATCCACAACTACATAACGGAAGTCAATATCTCGCTTTCGGTCGGGGATTTTGCAGAAGATATCTTTGAAGATAC
>Ga0209492_1000594_pt1 | contig 11221 bp, 8 predicted proteins | sample PPLLak12cMay2015_FD_187253 | JGI IMG/M metagenome (GOLD analysis project Ga0209492, IMG submission 187253) | Freshwater sediment microbial communities from Prairie Pothole Lake near Jamestown, North Dakota, USA - PPLs Lake P7 Core (1) Depth... | ecosystem: Environmental > Aquatic > Freshwater >... | reverse complement strand
CCCGTGGGTTTGATCTTGTCGGCCTGGGGAGGTACACCTGCAGAAGCCTGGATACCCAAAGAAGTGTTCAAAGAAGATCAAAAATTAAAGTCTTCGGCAGCCATGATGAAGGAAACGCCCTGGGGGCCGCACAGACCCTCACAGACTTTTAACGGTATGATGGCCCCTTTGACCCAAACCAAACTGGCCGGGTTTCTGTGGTATCAGGGAGAAGACAATACCGCCAATCCGGCCGATTACGAAGCTATGTTTAAAGCGCTGATCCTCAGCTGGAGGGCGAAATGGAATGCGGATCTTCCCTTCTATTTTGTACAGATCGCTCCTTACAATTACGGTGATGGCTTTGCCGGGGTACAGGTCAGAGACGCACAAAGAAGGGTGCGTCGCGAAACTCCCGAAACAGGTATGGTAGTGAGCAGTGATATTGGCGACATTATGGATATCCACCCAAAGAACAAAAAGGATGTAGGACTGCGCCTGGCAGATCTGGCACTTCAGAAGAAATATAAAATTACAGATCAGTTGGTGGAAGGGCCACATTATTCTGCTATAACAGTTCAGGGGAACAAAGCGATCATTGATTTTGAAATGGCCGGGGGGCTGTATTTTTCAAATAAAGAACAACTTTTTGAAATGGCTGGTGAGGACAATATATTTTATCCGGCTTTTGCAAAGATAAAGGGAAACAGGGTGGAGGTAATTTCCAAAAAAGTTAAAGTCCCGGTTGCCGTGCGTTTTGCCTGGGGTAATACCAGTCTCTCGAATTTATTCAATTCTGCGAACCTCCCGGCGAGTAGCTTTACAAGCGAGTAAATCTCATTTATAAAGTATTTAGATAGGTTCTGGAATAGTAGCTTTGTCAAAAGCCTCCTGTGGGATGAGTAATCTATATGTTCAATGCCTTGTTCATTTGAATACAGGCCCGGCTGTTGTGGTAAGGGGCTTTCCACATACCCATTTTATAATCAGTAGTATTGGGTTCTCCTTTGCTGTTTACACGCCAGTGCCACTCTCCGTTTATTTTGTCAATGAGACTGTTTTTGGTAAAATCCCAGATTGAATTAGCGCAGGCCAGATATTTTTCTTCCCTTGAAATCTGCCAGGCATAAACCAGGCCAATGATGGCTTCAACCTGAGGCCACCAGTGCTTGTCCGTATCTAAAATTCCCGTTTCGGGATTGAATTCATTGCAAACTCCACCATCCTTTCCAAGAGCCTCATCCATAAAGGTATTGGCAATCTGCAAGGAAGCTTCACGGGTTTTAAGTAAAAGTTCCGCGTCCTGAACAACGTTTGCTGCCTCAATTAATAACCAGGCGGCTTCGATATCATGTCCATACGATATAACCTCTCCTTTTACCTGCCATTGCTCGTTAAAGAAAAGATTAAAATGGTTGTTTTTCGGGTTATAGAATTTATTAATAAATAATTCTATAAGGAACCTAAGCTGCTTTTTAAGTACTTCGTCCTGATGAACCCTATAGAGGTTGGTATAGGCTTCCAGAATGTGCAGATGCGTATTCATGGTTTTGGCCTCATTGGCATCTTTTTCGCTCAGGCGCATGTCGTCGATGTTTGACCAGTCCCTGGCAAAGGCTTCCGTATAACCGCCAAATTTCCGGTCGTTGGCATATTTTTCGATCAAACCGTAAATCTCCAGAGCCCATTGAAGAGCCAAAGGATTCTTTGAAAAAATGTAATACTCGCTCAGTGCATAGATCATAAAGGCCTGTGCATAGACCTGTTTGCGCAGATTGACCGGCCTGCCCTGATAATCCAGTTCCCAATAGACACCGCCGTACTTTTCATCGCGGAAATACTGTTGCAAATACTGAAAGGATCTGTCGCACAGCGCTTTGTATTCATTGGTTTGAAGGTGGTTGGATGCGGCAGAAAACGACCAGAGTATCCTCGAATTCAGGATGATACCCTTTGGGGCTTCCGGAACCTGCGTATTGTAAAAGTCACGTTCCCCTAAAAAGCCGCCGTATTTGTGATCTATGGCCGAAGTGCTCCAGTAAGACAAAATCTGTATTAATTCACCGGCCATTTCAGCCGACATTTTTTTTTGAAGCGGATGCATTAATATAGTCCTTTATTCTTTTCTATGAGTTCAAGAATGGTTTCTACCGAACCGGCAGAAGTGAATTTGTCTTCAGGTGTATGCATGGCATAGTCTACCAGTCTTTCCACTGTTGAAGTGGCCACATGCATTCTGGTATCCGAGGAGGCGTAATAGATATACACAGTGCCGTCTTCATCTTTTATCCAGCCATTGGAAAAGAGTACGTTCGACACATCGCCCAGGGTTTCTTTATAGTCAGGAGCCATAAAATATCCGGCAGGCTGGTGGATTACTTTGGTGATGTCTTTGAGATCAGTCATAAAAAGGTACAGGGTGTAGCGCAGTCCGGCAGCGGTATTTCTCACACCATGGGCAAGGTGAAGCCAGCCCAGATCAGTTTTAATCGGCGCAGGGCCAAGGCCGTTTTTCAATTCATAGACCGTGTGGTATTTTTTATTCTGTATGATGCGTTCATCTTTTACCACAGGAGTTGTCATCTCGTCTACAAAACCAAAGCCGATGCCACCACCTCTGCCTATATCAATAAAGCCATCCTGAGGGCGCGTGTACAAGGCGTATTTTCCGTTGACAAATTCAGGATGCAGAACAACATTTCGCTGTTGGCCTGAATTGGAAACCAGATCAGGAAGTCGTTCCCAGTCAAGCAGGTCTTTGGTGCGCACGATTCCTGCATTGGCAATGGCAGAACTCGTATCAGAAGCGGGTGCTTTGGGGTCTTTTCGTTCGGTACAGAAGATACCATAGATCCAGCCATCTTCATGAGCGATGAGGCGCATATCATACACATTGGTATCCGGGTTTCCTTTGATCTGTGGCAGGACAACCGGCTTGTCCCAAAAACGGAAGTTATCTGTCCCGTTCGGGCTTTCTGCAATGGCAAAAAATGATTTCCGGTCTGCTCCTTCAACACGCACCGCCAAAACATAGTTGTCTTTCCATTTCATGGCACCTGCATTGAAAGTAACGTTAAAACCGATTCTTTCCATCATCAGGGGATTGGTTTTTATGTCCAGGTCATAACGCCAGTGCAAGGGGATATGCTGAGCCGTGAGCACGGGATTTTTAAATCGTTCATAAACTCCATTGCTAAGAGAAACAGGTTTATTCTTTTTAGCGATCAGTTTTTGATGGTGTTTTTGTGTTTTCAGGAAATGATTTATTTTCATAAGACCTAAATTTAATCCAATTTTTCTTCCAGTTTATCCCACCAGAATTTTTTCAGCAGGTACACGCAAATAATGAGTACTACAAACAGAACGATTGTTGGCAATTGTTGTCTGAAAACCACATACATGGGTAATATCACCAAGGCAGTTTGAGCGATGATACCTATAAAGACATTGAACATGTCCATTTTAAAATCCTTGTTCTTTTTAAAATCGGGATTTTCTTTGAGGATCTTTTCTTCAATAGGTTTCCAGAAACCCCAGGGGCGTACGTTGGTATAGAATTTTTTGAGTATGGCTTCCTCTGTAGGGGGTGCAGAATAAGTTCCGACCAGACACCCGATTATTGAGGTCGCCAGCAGTACGGGGAAATAATACAGATCAAGGGTTCCGGGCAAAAGGGAAGGCAAGATAAGGGCAGGAATCATTCCCGCAAGCATGCCCCAGAAAAAACCTTCTCCATTGAATCTCCACCAGTGCCATTTCAGGATGTTTGCCACGACATAGCTTCCAAACAGGGCGGAAACAAGCCACTGCAAAATGGAGTTCACATCCTGTACAAAGAAACCCAGGATCACACTAACCACTACAACGATGATACCGGAGCCGTAGTTCATTAATTTTATTTGATTTTGACTGACGTCCTTTTTTTTGTAGTTCAGATAGATATCGTTAATGATATAAGCCTGTGCAGCATTTAGCGTACCTGCAAAAGTGGACATAAAGGCCGCCAACAATCCGGCGAGCAGGAGTCCGAGTAAACCAACAGGTACGAATTCTTTTATGGCGGAAGGGAGGATCAGTTCAAAATCGATCGTTCCGGCGGCTGTTAACAGATCCAGTTTTTCATAATAGATCAGAGCAAGGGCAGCAAAACCGGCGATCATCAAATAGCGTATCGGCATCAAGATCACAGAAACAAAACCACTCATTTTTGAGGCCTCCTGTGGATTCTTGGTCGACAGAATTTTTTGCATATCATAGTTGGGTGCCGGACCGGCCAAGCTGACAAGAATTCCTTTAAAAACCATCATCATAAAGAAAAAAGTGAAGAGCTCATAACCATCAGACCTTATTTTATCATTTACCTGGGGAATAATTTCAGTCCAGTTCATGTTCAACTCCCATCCAAAAAATGGACTCATCCAGCCTTCAGGAACGTTCAGGGCATTTTCACCAACTGCCACAAATCCCAGATAACCGATAATCAGTGCCGCAACTGTCATGATACTGAACTGGATCACATCGGCCCAAACGATACCGGACATACCTCCGAGCAGGGAATAAAACACGGCAAACAGGGTAAATATGATTCCATAAAAATGGGGTACATATGCAGGTGCTATATCAAAAGGAATGTAATTCTGAACCATCTCCCAGGGGATAAAGATCTCGACAAATTTTCCGAGCCCTATAAAACCATAGGCTAAAAATCCGAGACAGCTCAGCAAGGCAAAAAGTACCACAATGGTATGGGAAAGTTTTCCTCCTTTTCCAAAGCCAAACCGGGTTTGGATCCATTCCGCGCCGGTAGTTGCATTGGATCTCCTCAGCCATTTAGACAGATAAACCATCAGGAAAATCTGGTTGAACACCGGCCACAACCAGGGTATCCAGGCGCTTTTTATACCATAGACGAACATGAGTGTTACCAGCCAGATGGTACCTGAAATATCGAACATTCCCGAAGCATTGGAAAGTCCTAACAAATACCAGGGTATTGATTTTCCTCCCATTAAATAATCATCTTTGCTTCTTTGTGCCCTTTTTCTCATGATAATTCCGATTACCACGATGGCAACCAGATAGGCCAGGATGATCAGGAGATCGACTGTGTGAAGTAATTCCAAGGTTTAGTATTTTATTTGGTTAATATCTTTTAAGAATAATGTTTTCGGTAATGCTTTAAAGTCCTTAAAATCCTTTTCTGAGGGATGGCCTTTAAAAGGCATATAATGGTGTGAAGTCCGGTGGTTTCTCCACATCAATACCCAGGAAATACCTGAATTTTCAATAGCAGGATACAAAACTTCTGTAAACCATTTTTCTGTAGGTATTTTTTCCAGCCCGGTCTCTGTAAAAGCGTAGAGTTTATTTTTTTTGTCTGCAATGGATTTCATCAGTTCCACATCCTGTTTCACAGATTTTATATAATCTGCTGCGTCGTTGCGGTCATAGATATCAATTCCGAAGATATCGACAAAGTCATCGCCGGGATAATATTTCAGGTACTCGTCTCCGGGATTGAGTTTGTTGGGAGAATAGGCGTATAACAAATGATGCACCTGATGAACATCTCTTAATTGTTCTACCGTATCCTGCCAAAGTCTGATATAATCCTTAGAAGTACAGTTGGGGTCACCCCACCAGAACCAGGCGCCGTTCATTTCGTGAAAGGGCCTGAAGACAACCGGAATCTTTTCTCCCTGGTATTCGAGCGCATTTAAAAAATTGGCAACGCGTTTTACCCACAATTCATATTTTACCCTTTCTTCCCCACCTTTTAAACACTGAGCAACCGCAGGGGTCTTGTCCCAGGAGTCGCCTCCCGTTACGGGATTATCCAAATGCCAGCTGATGGTAATGATCCCTCCTTTGGCATGGGCATCGATGATCAATTTTCTCATGTTATCAAAAGGAACACTATCCAGATTGTCCGGACTGTCAAGTTCAATTCCTCCAATATCAAAACCGAAAACTGCGGGAAAGTCGCCAAGCACCCTGTAAACATCACTATCGATCTTATCCGGATGGTCTTTGTGTTTCCAGCCTATCCCATAAGAACTCGCATCCTGATGTCCGATAGCAAAACCCTGTTTGGAAATGGCCTGTAATTTTTTTGATAACAAAATGGCTGAGGCCGTTGCCTTTTTGTCGACAAGAGGCGCAAGGTTATTGGATTGTGACCACAAACCAATGTATGACAGCAGGGTAAAGACAAGCAAAAAAAGGCTCAGTGCTTTATTTCTAAACCCAGGAAAAAGCGGAAAGATATTTTTCATTTATACAGTAATGACTTATTCTAAGGGGGAACAAAAAACTTCCGGCCGGGGTTTTCCTGAAGCGTATCAAAATTAGGGAATAAGTCCATATTCAGGCAATATTAAATTGTCATTTAACAATCAAATATTGAAAGGAAGGGACAATAAAACATGAATTTATACCATACCTATAGGGAAAGTTGACCAAGATCATCTTTTTTATTGACCGTGGTCATTGTTTTTGGTTTGGAAAGTGGGTAGCTTCGAAATAAAAATCATGAAAATGAAATAGTTGCTATGAACTATGAAAAGGGAAGTGATTTTTAGAAGATTTTACTTTAAATAAAATAACAATGAAAACTTTATTTAATGTGTTTTTAGGTATTTATTTATTCGTTGCCGCAAATGCAGTTGCAATGATGGCTTTAATGACTGTGATGATCATTAAAAATCTGATTTCATAAGGCCGGAATATTGGTAACGAATGGAGGAAACTTTACTGGTTGAACCTGATTTTTAATCGGAATAATTATATTTATCATTATTTCGACAAATTGTTCATGAAGTTAAGGGATTACAATATATTTGGAATTATTGGGTTTTATTTAAAAGAAAAAAATATACACTTTATGAAAAATGTATTGAAATTAATTTTTGGAATTTTTATCCTGAGCAGTTTGTTTATCGGTTGTAGCGATGATGACGATGAGAATTCCGACAAAACAAATCAGTTAAAGGTTGAAGATCAGTCCTATGATTTGGGATCAGGGATGCTCATCAATTTGGGAGCTGACGAAGAAGAAATGGTGCAGTATAAAGGTTATCTCCAGGTTGTGGCTCTGGTTTCAGATGGGATAGATCTGATCAATGAAACCGGCAGTGGACCCTTGTTGCTTCTTCAGGTATTTTCATCTACAGCATCTTCTTTAGATACTGGAGATTACACATTTGACAATACACCCCCCTTTGAAGTGAGAACCTTCGCGGGAGGCGGATACACACTGAATTTTGATACGGATGACGATGACATTGATGATTTGGACGATATAATAGAAATTGTTTCAGGTACAATTTCGGTGAACAAGAATGGAAGTCGATATAAGATCAGTGCTAAATGTAAGGATAAGAACGGAAAAACCGTAACCGCTTATTATGACGGATCACTTATTTATGTAGACTTATCAGCAGGAACCTTGCAGAAGCCGAAGTTTATAAAGTTATTAGATTAACCCTTTGAAACCCCTCAACTGTTCTGTTCGCAAACATGCTATCAGGGTAAACAAGTAAATTGCAGATAAATAAAATCGACAGAGACCGTCTCACTACTGAGGCGGTTTTTTTGTTCATACCCCTGAATTATATCGATTAAAAACTATCTTTATTTCAGATTGTAAAAAGTCCTGGGTATAATACATGTTAAAAAGAGAGATCACAAAATGGGATTTGGTCTTATTAATGATCAATACCATAGTAGGTGCGGGAATTTTTGGTTTACCTTCCAAAATATTCAGCCTGTCTGGCGTTTACAGTCTGCCGGCTCTGTTTTTATGCGCACTCATCGTTTTTATTCTGGTGCTCAATTTTGCCGAAGTCGGAAGCAGGTTCGATAAGACCGGAGGTCCGTATCTCTACATCTACAGTGCTTTTGGCAGAATTCCTGCCTTTGTTGTCGGGTGGCTCATGCTTCTCACCAGGATTGCAGCCTATGCAGCATTGATCAATCTTTTTGTGACCTATTTAAGTTTTTTTAATCCGATTTTTATATTACCTGCATACCGAAATACGCTCATGGTTGTAATCACCCTGATCTTGACCTGGCTCAATTACCGCGGTGTAAAAAACTCCACCTTGTTCAACAGTTATTTCGCTGTTGCAAAAATAATTCCCCTTTTTATTTTCATAGTGGTTGGCTCATTTTATTTAAAGCCGGAACTCTTTGATCTGGGTCAGACTCCACCTCCGCTAACGGATTTTTCCGCTTCCGTATTGATTCTGATCTTTGCTTTTACCGGATTTGAAGCGGTGCTTATCAATACCGGGGAGATCAGAGACCCGCGTAAAAACATTCCTTTTGCATTGGTAGTTTCCATGGTTTTTGTTACTGTTTTCTATGCAATGATCCAGTTTGTAAGTATAGGTACCTTGCCGGGCCTGGCCGACTCAGAGAGACCCATCACCGATGCTGCACAAGTGTTTATGGGACCCGCGGGGGGTCTTTTGATCACGATCGGCGCCCTGGTGTCTATTGGCGGCGCGATGAATGCCATGATGTTGATGGGTTCAAGATTACCTTTTGCTCTGAGTGAAGAAGATCAATTCCCGAAATTCTTCGGCAAACTTCACCCCAAATTTCATACGCCTGTTAATTCAATACTGCTGTTTGCGTTTGTAAGCCTCATTGTCTCTCTGACCGGATCTTTTACTTATGCCGTTTCAATTACAGTGATCAACAAGGTACTTGTTTTTGTAATGGTGAGTGCCGCCATGATCAAACTGCGAAAAGCCGACAAAAACAAAACAAATTATTTCAAACTCCCATATGGATTTGTATTTGCATTTTCAGGAATCGCAGCGTCCATTTGGTTGCTGGCCGGATCTGAAATAAAGGAGCTCTATGATGTTCTCATTGCAATTGCTGCCGGAATAATCTTGTATATCATTTTCGGGTTTATAAAACAAGAAAAAGAAAAGTAGGCAACATTGAACAGGCAGCCTTCTTTTTCAAAAATCTTCTGTCTTCACTTGCACGATTTGTTTGTTCCGCCACAAAAAAGCGGGTAGGACGAATGAAAAATCATTTTTTTTACTGAACTTTGAGTATAAAATCCGTCTATGTTGAGGTTTTTCTTCGCTGTACTCTTTTTTCTATTTCTCATTTCCTGTGGTAAAGATGCTCAAAAAATACAGCCGGCCAGGACCACCATCACTGAATCTGTTTATGCCTCAGTTACGGTGCAGCCTGACAGTTTATACCGGGTATTTGCCGTTGTGAATGGGATTCTGGATAAGATTTTAGTTCAGGAGGGAAGTGTTTTTAGAAAAGGAGAACCTTTATTTGAGATCATCAACAACAGTCCGAAACTAAATGCGGAGAATGCAAAGCTCAGCCTGGAACTGGCCAGGGAAAATTTTCGCGGCAGAGATGCATTACTCAGCAACATAAGAAAGGAAATAGAAGCTGCTCAACTTAAATATTATAATGATTCCATTAATTTTTTCAGACAAAAGAATCTCTGGGAACAAAAAGTTGGTTCGAAAGGAGAATTTGACTCCAAAAAACTGGCCTTTGAGCTCTCTTCAAATAATTTAGAATTACTGAAAAGCAGATACATTCAAGTAAAGAACGAACTGGAAACGCAGTTAAAACAGGCCGAGAACAATTACAAAAATGCCTTGAGCAGCTCGGGTGATTTTACCGTTAGCGCAATGATCAACGGCAAAGTATATGCTGTCCACAAAGAGCAGGGTGAAATTGTAAATACGCTTGAACCTCTCGCTACAGTGGGCAGCCAAGATAAATTTGTCATTGAAATGCTGGTGGATGAAGTGGATGTGGTAAAAATATCACAGGGGCAACAGGTTGTTGTTAGCCTGGATGCCTACCCCGATAAATTGTTTTCGGCAAAAGTACGCAGGATCTACCCCAAAAAAGATGAAAGAAACCAGACATTTAAGGTAGAGGCACTTTTTGAGGTAAATCCGGAAGTCCTTTACCCGGGTTTGTCGGGAGAGGGAAATATTCATATCTCCAGCAAAAAAGAGGCGCTTGTTATTCCTAAACAATTTTTGATTGGAAAGGATAAAGTCATTACAGACGGGGGTATAGTGCAAATTGAAACAGGATTGCAAACAATGGACAGTATTGAGGTTTTATCGGGTATTACCCCAGAAACCTGGATCTATCTTTCTGAAAAATGATCAACCGGAAAGTCATCTTAAACATTGCAAAAACACATCTGCTCACCAAATACAAGCAGACCATCGTGGCTGCCCTGGGGGTAACTTTTGGGATCGGATCCTATATCACCCTGTCCGGGTTTATGACAGGCCTCAATGGCATGCTCGATGACCTGATCCTGAACCAGACCCCGCATATCCATATCTATAACGAGATTCAACCCTCTGAAAAACAACCCATCGCCTCGTTTGATGAATTTAAAAATACTTTTAACGTAGTCCATTCGGTAAAGCCCAAACAGACCCAAAAGAAAATTCACAATGCCCTGCCATTGATGAATTATTTAAACCGGGATCCTAAGGTGCGTGGGGCTCTTGCCCAGGTAAAGGTGCAGATATTTTATATTGCGGGCTCCATTGAGATCGGTGGAAATCTTACAGGGGTAGATGTCATGAAGGAAGCAGAACTGTTTAATTTTAATGATTACATACTTCAAGGTACTGCTGCAGATTTGAAGAACAATGACAACGGGATTTTACTGGGTATCGGACTTGCAAAAAAAATGTCGCTGGAAATTGGCGACAGGGTGCAGATCAGCACGATCAGGGGAGAGATCTTTCCCCTTAAAATAGTGGGTTTTTACCAGAGTGGAATCGGTGATATTGACAATATACAGAGCTTTGCTAATTTGAAAACCGTACAGCGGATTTTAGGTGAACCAGAGAATTATGTTACAGACATTAATGTGAAACTTCACGATATAGAACAGGCACTGCCCTTGTCAAAACGGATTGAACAACAATTTAAACTCAGGGCGATTGATGCAAAAACGGCCAATGCGCAGTTTGAAACAGGGACACAAATTCGTAACCTGATTACCTATGCAGTATCGGCCACCCTGCTGATCGTTGCCGGTTTTGGAATTTACAATATACTGAATATGCTTATCTATGAAAAAATGAATGACATCGCCATACTGAAAGCCATTGGTTTTTCGGGTAAAGATGTGCAGCTCATTTTTCTGAGCCAGGCCATGATCATTGGTATTATCGGAGGTGTTTTGGGCTTGTTGTTGGGGTATTTTCTCCTG
>Ga0209492_1000592_pt1 | contig 11259 bp, 9 predicted proteins | sample PPLLak12cMay2015_FD_187253 | JGI IMG/M metagenome (GOLD analysis project Ga0209492, IMG submission 187253) | Freshwater sediment microbial communities from Prairie Pothole Lake near Jamestown, North Dakota, USA - PPLs Lake P7 Core (1) Depth... | ecosystem: Environmental > Aquatic > Freshwater >... | reverse complement strand
GAGCTCGCCGCCCGCCACGACTTCGGCCTGCCGCAATCGATGCTGCGCGTCGCCGTCAACGACGAGTTCGCCGAATGGTCGCACCCGCTCAAGGCGGGCGACCGCGTGGTTTTCATTCCCCCGGTCGCCGGCGGCTGATGAGCCCGTTCGCCTTCGCGAGCGCGTCGCTCGAGCCGGATCGCTACCGCGAGTCGCTCGCCGACCCGTCCGCGGGTGGCTACGCGAGCTTCGAAGGCTGGGTGCGCGACCACAACGAGGGCCGCACCGTGCAGCGCCTCGAGTACGAGGCCTTCGAGGCGCTCGCAATCCGGGAAGGCGAGCGCATCGTCGCGGAGGCCGTCGCGCGCTTCGGCGTGGCCCGCGCCGCCTGCGTGCACCGCGTCGGGTCGCTCGGCATCGGCGAGCTCGCGGTGTGGGTCGGCGTGAGCGCGGCGCACCGGGGCGAGGCCTTCGCGGCCTGCCGCTACATCATCGACGAAGTGAAGCACCGGGTGCCGATCTGGAAGAAGGAGCACTACGCCGACGGCGACTCCGGCTGGGTGAACTGCGAACGCTGCGCCACCGCGCCGCGTCACGCCGGGTCCGATCATGAGAACGTACACGGGGCTTCGCTGGGACACGGGCATACCCACGCGGATGGATCCGCGGCCCTGCCCGCCCACGACTACTCGCGGCAGATCGCCCTGCCCGAGGTGGGTGCGGCCGGCCAGGCCCGGCTCGCGGCCGCCTCGGTGCTGGTGGTCGGAGCCGGTGGGCTCGGCGTGCCGGTGCTGCAGTACCTCGCCGCCGCCGGCATCGGCCGGCTCGGCATCGTGGACGGCGACGTCGTCGAGGCCAGCAACCTGCATCGCCAGCCGCTGTACGGCCCGGCCGACCTCGGCCGTCCCAAGGCAGCGGTGGCCGCCGGGCGCCTGCGGGCCCTGAACCCCGACGTGCGCATCGAGGTGCACGAGGTCCACGCCGCGCCCGACAACATCGACGCGCTGGTGGAGCACCACGACCTCGTCGTGGAATGCACCGACAACTTCCGCGCCAAGTTCCTGGTGAACGACGCGGTGCTCCGCGCGCGCAAGCCGGCGGTGTTCGCGAGCGTCCACCAGTACGAGGGACAGCTGCAGGTGTACCGGCCGTTGCCGCACTGGCCCTGCCTGCGCTGCCTGTGGCCCGAGGCGCCGCGCGACGGACTGGTCGGCAATTGCGCCGAGGCCGGCGTGCTCGGCCCGGTCCCAGCCACGCTCGGCGCAATGCAGGCCATGCAGGCACTGAAGCGGTTGCTCGGCCTCGATGCCGGCGATACGCCATCGCTGGTGATGGTGGACCTGCTCGGCCTCGAGACCCGCCGGCTCGCGGCGCGGCGCAACCCGGACTGTGACCACGACAATCCGGGCTGCGACAGCCCGACGTCCGAGCAGCCGCTCGAACTCAAATTCGAGACGCTCGCAGACGCGTTCGAGTCCGGCCTCGAACTCGTGGACATCCGCGAGTCCTGGGAACGCGCCCACGATCCGCCCGGGCTGCAGATCCCCACGCACCTGCCACTGGGCGAACTGGTGCACGGGCGCGCCGAGTTCCCGGCCGACGGTCGCTACCTGATCATCTGCGCCCACGGCGTGCGCAGCCTGTCGCTCACCGAGCACCTGCGCTCGCGGGGACAGGCCGAGGTGTATTCGCTGCGCGGCGGGCTCGCGGCGCTGCGGGGCTGAATTTCGTCGGGTCGTTTCGCTACGACCGCACCTGCCCCGCGCCGCGCACCACGTACTTGTAGCTGGTGAGTTGCTCGACGCCCACGGGACCGCGGGCGTGGAACCGGTCGGTCGAGATGCCGATCTCCGCACCCATGCCGAACTCGCCGCCATCGGCGAACTGCGTCGAGGCGTTGTGCAGCACGATGGCGCTGTCGACGCGCCCGAGGAACTTCTCCGCCGCCACGGGATCCTCGGTGACGATGGACTCGGTGTGCGCCGAGCCGTAGCGCGCGATGTGGCCAATCGCCTCGTCGACGCCGCGCACCACTTTCGCCGCGATCACCGCATCGAGGTACTCCGTGTACCAGTCGTCCTCGGTCGCCGGGCGCACGCGAGGATCGACCGCCTGGACGGCGGCATCGCCCCGCACCTCGCAGCCGGCGTCGAGCAGGTCCCGGACGATCGGCGCGAGGTGCGTCGCCACGCAGGCCTCGTCCACCAGCAAGGTCTCTGCCGCGCCGCAGATGCCGGTGCGGCGCAGCTTGGCGTTCATGACGATCGCACGCGCCATGTTGAGGTCGGCGGCACGGTCCACGTAGACGTGGCAATTGCCTTCGAGGTGGCCGATCACCGGCACCCGGGCCTCCTGCTGCACCCGGGCCACGAGGCTCTTGCCGCCGCGTGGCACGATCACGTCGATGCTGTCGGTCATGGCCGCGAGCATGTAGCCGACGGCGGCGCGGTCGGTCGTCGGCACGAGCTGGATGCAGGCCTCGGGCAGGCCGACCGCACGCAGTCCGTCCACCAGGCAGGCGTGGATCGCAGTGCTGGAGTTGTGACTCTCGCTGCCGCCGCGCAGGATCGCCGCGTTGCCGGACTTCAGGCACAGCGCACCCGCGTCGCAGGTCACGTTCGGGCGGCTCTCGTAGATGATGCCGATCACGCCGAGCGGTACGCGCACGCGCTGGATCCTGAGGCCGTTCGGCCGCACCCACTCCGCCATCACCGTCCCGACCGGGTCTGCCAGCGCCGCGATCTGCTCGACGCCCGCGGCCATGGCCTCGACGCGCGCCGGATCGAGCCGCAGGCGGTCGAGCATCGCGCCCGAGAGGCCTGCCGCTTCCGCCGCCTTCATGTCGCGCGCGTTCGCGGCGAGGATCTCCTCGCTGCGTGCGCGCAGCGCTGCCGCCGCGGCTGCGAGCGCCGCATCTTTCTGCGCGGCATCCGCACGGGCCAGCGCCTCGGCCGCCGCCACGGCCGCCCGGCCGATCGGCGCCATCAACGCGACGATGTCTTCGATCGTCACGCCAGCACCAGGTCGTCGCGGTGGATCATCTCGTCGCGACCACGGTAGCCGAGCAGCGTTTCGAGCTCGGCACTGCGCCGGCCGCGGATGCGCTCGGCGTCCGCGCTCGAGTACGCGGCGAGGCCGCGTGCAATCTCGACGCCATCCGGATCGCGCACCAGCACGGCGTCGCCCCGGTCGAAACGCCCCTTCACCTGCACGACGCCTGCGGGCAGCAGGCTCTTGCCCGCCCGCAGCGCGCGCACAGCGCCGTCGTCCACGGCGAGTTCGCCGGCGGGCCTGAGCATCCCGGCGATCCATTGCTTGCGAACCGTGACTGGCGACGCCTCGGCCAGGAACCAGGTGCAACGCGCGCCCGACTCGACGCGCCGCAGCGGATTGAGCTCGCGCCCGGCAGCGATGCACAGGCTGCAGCCGGCCGCCACCGCGATCTTCGCGGCCATGACCTTCGTGGCCATGCCGCCCGATCCGAGCTCCGACGCCGAGCCGCCCGCCATCGCTTCGATTTCGGGCGTGATGCGCCGCACTTCGGCGATGAACCGGGCCGCGGGGTCGCGCGTGGGATCGGCGGTGTACAGGCCGTCCACGTCGGAGAGCAGCACCAGGCAGTCGGCGCTCACCATCTGTGCGACGCGCGCACCGAGGCGGTCGTTGTCGCCGTAGCGGATCTCGGCGGTGGCGACCGTGTCGTTCTCGTTGATGACCGGGATGGCGCCGAGGCGCAGCAGCGTCGTCAGGGTATTGCGGGCATTGAGGTAACGGCGCCGCTCCTCCGTATCGCCGAGCGTGAGCAGCACCTGCGCGACCGTGAAGCCGCGCTGCTCGAGCACTTCCTTCCAGGCGTGCGCGAGGCGGATCTGGCCCACGGCGGCCGCCGCCTGGCTCTCCTCGAGCTTGAGCCTGCCCGCGGCGAGGCCGAGTTCGCGACGGCCGAGCCCGATGGCGCCCGAGGACACCAGCACCAGTTCCTGGCCGCGTCCCCGGATCGCGGCGAGGTCCTCGGCCAGCGACTCGAGCCAGGCGCGGTTCACGCGGCCGGTCGAACCCTCGACCAGCAGCGCGGAACCGACCTTGACGACGACCCGCCGGGCCGCGACGAGGCGCGATTCGCCTGTCGCGGCCGCCTCGGTCATGCGAACGCGAAGTGCTCGGCGGGCAGCGTCATGAGCCCGGCCGCGCCGGCGCGCGCCGCCGCCGCGTGGGAGTCGATCCGCGGCAGGATGCGGTCGAAATAGTGCTTCGCAGTGACCAGCTTGGCGCGGTAGAAATCCGCCTCGGCGTCGCCCTCGGCGAGTTTCTTCGCCGCCACGCCGGCGGCCGCAAGCCAGCACCAGCCGAGACAGACGTAGCCGGCCACCGCCAGGTAATCGGCCGCCGCCGCGCCGACTTCCTCGCGGTCCTTCATCGCGGCCGCGCCGAGTTCCATCGTGAGCTTGCCCAGCTGCTCGAGCCGCTTGCCGAGGTCGACGGCCAGCGGGGCCACCTCGGGCAGCGCACCGAACTTGTCGATCGCCTCCTTGATGCGCGCGGCCATCATCTGCACGCTCTTGCCGCCCGTGCCGAACACCTTGCGGCCGAGCAGGTCGAGCGCCTGGATGCCGTTGGTGCCTTCGTAGATCGGCGTGATGCGCGCATCGCGCATCAGCTGTTCGACGCCCGTCTCGCGGATGAAGCCGTGCCCGCCGTGGATCTGCACGGCGAGGCTCGTCACCTCCATCGAGGCGTCGGTCAGGAACGCCTTGACGATCGGCGTGAGGAAAGCGACCAGGTCCTCCGAGCGCTTGCGCGCGGTCTCGTCGGGATTCATGTGCGCACTGTCGATCTCGCGACCGGTGAGGAAACACAGCACGCGGCCGCCCTCGACGAACGCCTTCTGCGTGAGCAGCATGCGGCGGACGTCCGGGTGGACGATGATCGGGTCGGCGGGCTTGCCGGGCATCTTCGCGCCGGTGAGCGAGCGGCCCTGCAGGCGGTCGTTGGCGTAGGCGATGGAGGCCTGCCAGGCGAGCTCCGACAGGCCGTGCCCCTGCAGGCCGACGCCGAGGCGCGCGTGGTTCATCATCGTGAACATGCACGACAGGCCCTCGTTGGCCTTGCCGAGCAGCCAGCCCTTCGAATCGTTGAAGTGCATGACGCAGGTCGGCGAGGCGTGGATGCCCATCTTGTGCTCGATGGACCCGCACTTGACGCCGTTCTGCTCACCGACGCTGCCGTCGTCCTTCGGCAGGACCTTGGGCACCACGAACAGGCTGATTCCCTTGGTGCCCGGAGGGGCATCGGGCAGGCGGGCCAGCACCAGGTGGATGATGTTGTCCGTCAGGTCGTGCTCGCCGGCGCTGATGAAGATCTTGGTGCCGGTGATCGCGTAGGAGCCGTCGCCCAGCGGCTCGGCCTTGGTGCGAAGGATGCCGAGGTCGCTGCCCGAATGCGCCTCGGTGAGGCACATGGTGCCGGCCCATTCGCCCGATACCATTTTCGGCAGGTAGCTTTGCTTCAGTGCCTCGGTACCGTGCGACTGGATGGTGAGCGCGGCACTCTCGGTCAGGCCCGAGTACATCTTCCAGGCCATGTTGCCCGAGACCAGCATCTCGCTGAAGGCCAGCGCAAAGCCGCCCGGCAGGCCCTGGCCGCCCCACTCGGGGTCGGCGGTCATGGTGGCCCAGCCGTCCTCGCAATAGCGCTGGTAGGCCTCCTTGAACCCGGGCGGGGTCTGGACCTGCCCGTCCTCGAAACGCAGGCCATGCTCGTCGCCGATCCGGTTGGTCGGCGCAAGCACCGTTTCGGCGAAACGGGCTCCCTCCTCCAGGATGCCTTCCAGCAGGTCGCGGTTGAGTTCCTCGCGGCCGAAAGTCCGGTAGTGCTGCTCGAAATCGAGCACTTCGTGGACCACGAAACGGATGTCACGGAGAGGGGCGCGGTAGGAGTGCACGATCTTTCCTTCCTGTTCATTGCTTGCGGGCTGATTTTACGCGACGGACGGCCGCTCGGCCGTAAGTGAGTTCCGGTTGCCTGCCGTCTCGAGCCGACCGTATAGTTGTTCGCAACTCGATTCCGGGAAGTTTCCCGAAAATCCGCTGAGGACCCGACCTTGAGCCGCGATTACGAGCCCGAGAAGGGCCAATGGTATGAGGACCTCGACCGTGAGGACTCCTTCCGCGTCCTGGACCTCGACCCGGACGAGGCCACGGTGCGCATTCAGTGGCTGGACGGCGAGATCCAGGATCTCGACCTGGACCAGTGGAATGAACTCGACCTCGAACTCGCCACCGAGCCGGAAGGCTGGGTGGACGAGGTCGCCTCGGACGACGCAGAAGAAGACGAGGAAGAAGACTGGGACGACGAGGACGACGACGAGGATGACGACTGGGAAGACGACGAGGATTACGACGACGACGATGACGAGTCCCGCGACCGCGAGTGAACGACTCGCCTCCCGTCGCCTTCCCGCCCGGCTATCCCGCTGACCTCGAGCGGACCTGGCTGGCCGCGGACGGCACTGCGGTCCGGATCCGTCCCCTTCGGCCGGACGACATCGACCGCGAACTGCGGTTTCTGGAGGGTCTGTCCGAACAGACGCTCTACCTGCGGCTGCAGTACACCGCCAGAGAAGTCACCCGGGACGCCGCTGCGCGGCTGCTCGACCTCGACTACCGCGACACGATTGCGTTCGGCGCCCTGGTGGATCGGCCGCCCGAGCAGTCCCTCGTCGGGGTCAGCCGCTATGCCCGGATCGCGGGCACCGACCAGGCGGAGTGCGCCATCGTCGTCACCGACGCCTGGCACGGTCGCGGGGTGGGCACCGAGCTGATGCGCAGCCTCGGCATCGCAGCCCGCCGGTGCGGCATCCGGATACTCGTCGGGGCGAGCCTGGCGGAGAACCAGCGCATCCACGCCTGGGCACGGCGCTTCGGCTACGACGTCCGCACCGAGCCCCATTCGGGTGGCCAGGTGCAGGTCACGCTCGACCTGGCTACGTTGCCTTCCTGATCCGCCGGGTCGCCTCGCGCCACTCCCGCCAGGCCACCAGCACCTTGCGGCTGCGTCTTATCGCGCGTTGCCGCAGCTGGCGCTCGCGACGATCGAGGTCGGCCACGAGCCGGGCGGCGACATCGCGCCCCAGCAGGCGCTCGTTCGACTGCACCCAATGCGCGGCGAGCAACGTGTCGCGATGCTCGCCGATGCAGTCCTGAGCATTTCGAAGCCGCCGCATCAGCCGCGCGGCAGCCTTTGGCGCGACGTCGGAGACGGGCTCCAGCGCATAGCGGCAGTGCTTCAACGACAGGCGCAGCTCGTGCAATTCGGCGGTACTCTCGGGCTCGGCCTCCAGCAGCCGCACCGGACGCCGCCAGGAGCCCGCCACGAGCCCGAGCACGCGCGCGAGGCTCGCGCCGTGATCCACGATCAGGTCGGGACCGACGGCGTGGCGCTCCAGCGCCTCCTTCAGCGCGGCCCAGCCGGGCTCGCCGCGGTGGCGATGCAGCGTCTCGCGGGCCGCAATGCAGGCATCCGCGAGCAGGCCGGCGAGGCGCTCGCGGTCGGCCGGGGTGAGGGTGGCGTCGCTTGCCCCGATGGCCGCGAGCAGCTGCTGGCGGACGTCGGCCTCGCGGATTCCCGCGAGCAACCGGGCGAAACTACGCAGGTCCACGCGGTAGCGCCGCGCGAGGTCCGGCTCGAGCAGCGGCCGAAACGTCTTGAGAATCGAGCGCAGGCGACGCGTCGCGACACGGCCGCGGTGCACGTCCTCCACACCCGCGGATTCAATCGCCGCCGCCACGGCCAGCATTCGCTGCTGCTCGCGAATGGCGGCCTCGACGCGTTGGGAACCGTCCGCGGACACTGGCGCGACCACCGGGGCCGCTTTCTGACGGGACTGGACCATTTGAATACGGATCTATAGCACGAGCGAACACTCGCTCGTCACCTCGGGAGAAGCGATCATCCCGGGCCGCCGACCCGGAACCTTTCCGAGGCCTCCCGGGTCTCAAGCGACGTTTGCGGCTTGCCGGGGGCCCGGTATGCTGCCCGCGCGTCCGGCCCGAACGGTGTCGGCGAGGTTGCCGGACCTTGAACCCGGACGGATTGGCCCAAAGCATCGGTCGCACCCTTTCAAGTGCGCTGGAGACTCGTACAGATGAAGCGAATCGCGTTGTTCCTGGTCACCAACCTGGCCGTTGTCGTGCTGCTGGGGATCATCCTCCGCCTGATCGGGTTCGAGGGCATCCTCGACGCGCAGGGCGTGGACCTCAACCTCGGCGCGCTGCTGGTGTTCGCAGCGGTCGTGGGCTTCACCGGCGCCTTCATCTCGCTCGCGATGTCCAAGTGGTCCGCCAAGCGCATGATGGGTGTGAAGGTCATCACCCAGCCGGCGAACTCCGCCGAGAGCTGGCTCGTCAACACCGTTCGCCAGCAGGCCCAGCTCGCCGGCATCGGCATGCCGGAAGTGGGCATCTTCGATTCGCCGGAACCGAACGCCTTCGCCACCGGCGCGCGGCGTGACGCGGCGCTCGTGGCCGTCAGCACCGGCCTGCTCGCCAGCATGTCGCAGAAGGAGGCCGAGGCCGTCCTCGCCCACGAGGTGAGCCACGTCGCGAACGGCGACATGGTGACGCTCACGCTGATCCAGGGCGTGGTCAACACGTTCGTGATCTTCCTGGCCCGCGTCGTGGGCCACACGGTGGACCGCGTCATATTCAAGAACGAGGAAGGCCATGGCCCGGCGTTCTGGATCGCGACCATCATCTCCGAGATCGTCTTCGGCCTGCTCGCCACGATCATCGTCATGCACTTCTCCCGGCAGCGCGAGTTCCGTGCCGACTCGGGCGGTGCGCGCCTCGCCGGCCGCGAGCACATGATCAACGCGCTCGAGCGGCTGAAGCAGCGCCACACCGGCCCGCTCCCGGACAAGATGGCGGCCTTCGGCATCTCGGGCGGCAAGGCAGCCGGGTTCAAGAAGCTGTTCATGACCCACCCGCCCCTCGAGGACCGCATCGCCGCCCTCCGGTCGGGTCCGGTCTGACCGTCGCGGGTATGCGCCAGCTGGTCGTCGTCCTCGGCGACCAGCTCGACCACAAGAGCCGGGCGCTCGACTCGTTCGACGCCCGGCTCGATTGCATCTGGATGGCCGAGGTCGCCGCCGAGAGCACGCACGTCCCTTCCCACAAGGCGCGCAGCGCCCTGTTCCTTGCGGCCATGCGGCACTTCCGCGACGAACTCCAGCGCCGTGGCCTCCACGTCGAGTACCGGGAACTCGACGGACACCCCGAACGCACGCTGGGTGAAGCGCTGCGGTCTGACCTCGCCCGCCTCCGGCCGAATTGCGTCGTGCTGTTGCAACCCGGAGAGCACCGCGTCGCCGCGGAGATCGCCGCGGCGGCGCAGGAAGCCGGGATTCCGTTGGAGATGCGCGACGACGCACACTTTTTCATCACCCCCGGGGAGTTCGACGCCTGGGCCCGGGGACGCAAGGAGCTGCGGCTCGAGCACTTCTACCGCTGGATACGCCGCCGCACGGGACTGCTCATGGAGGGGGACCAGCCCGCCGGCGGACGCTGGAATTTCGATGCCGAGAACCGCGCCTCCTTCGGCAGCAACGGCCCCGGCTGGCTGCCCGCCCCCATCGCCTTTCCACCCGACGCCACGACACGAGCGGTGATCGAGCTCGTCGAGCGACAGTTACCGTCCAACCCGGGACGGCTCGACGCGTTCGATTGGCCGGTCACCCGCACCGACGCGCTGGAGGCCCTGGAGGACTTCGTCGCGCACCGGCTGCCCCTCTTCGGGCGCTGGCAGGACGCGATGTGGATGGGCGAACCTTGGCTGTACCACTCGCGGCTCTCGGTCGCGCTCAACCTCAAGCTGATCTCGCCTCGCGAGGTCTGTGCCGCCGCCGAGCTTGCCTGGCGCGATGGCCGTGCGCCGCTCGACGCGGTCGAGGGCTTCGTACGCCAGATCCTCGGCTGGCGCGAGTACGTGCGCGGCATCTACTGGCGCGAGATGCCAGGCTACCTCGAGCGCAATGCACTCGGGGCCGGCCACGCCTTGCCAGCGTTCTACTGGACCGGCGAAACCGATCTTGCCTGCCTGCGCGAAACGATCGGCCAGACGCTGGCGGTCGGCTATGCCCATCACATACAGCGCCTGATGGTCACCGGTCTCTTCGCGCTCCTCTGGGGCGTTCGCCCCCGGGAGGTGCACGAGTGGTATCTGGCGGTCTACGTGGACGCGGTCGAGTGGGTCGAGCTGCCCAACACGCTCGGCATGTCCCAGTACGCCGACGGTGGGCTGCTGGCCTCGAAGCCGTATGTGGCCACGGGCAAATACCTCGCGCGCATGGGCAACTACTGCGACGGCTGTCGCTATCGGCCCGACCGGGCGCACGGAGCGGATGCTTGCCCGTTCACGACGCTCTACTGGGACTTCCTGGTGCGTCATCGCGAGCGCTTCGTGCGTCATCCGCGGCTCGCGCTGCAGGTGCGCAACCTCGACCGACTGTCGGACAAAGAGCTTTCGGCCATCGCAGCGCGTGTGGACGAGTTGCGGCAGACGCTCGAGCGAATCTGACCGGTACGCGATGAACGACGCCGGCACAGTCATCGTCTGGTTCCGTCGCGACCTCAGGCTCACGGACAACCCGGCCCTGGTCGAGGCCTGCGCGCGGTCGCGGCACGTCGTTGCCCTGTACGTGCACGCGCCCGAGGAGGACGGCGAGTGGGCGCCCGGCGGCGCAAGCCGCTGGTGGCTGCATCACAGCCTCGCCGCGCTGGACGAGGCGCTGCGAGTCCGCCGAGGACGCCTGTGCCTGCGCCGGGGCGAATCCCTCGGCACGTTGCTCGAGGTGGCGCGGGAGACGAAGGCCACGGCTGTCTTCTGGAACCGCCTCTACGATCCCGCCACGGTTGCGCGCGACACCCGCATCAAGGTGGCGCTGCGGGAGGCCGGGCTCGAGTGCGAGAGCTTCAACGCGGCACTGCTGCTCGAGCCCTGGGAGGTGCGGACGGGCCAGGGCGAGCCGTACCGCGTCTTCACCCCGTTCTGGCGCAACTGTGCCGCGCGGCTCGATGCCCTGCCCCATCCCCAGCCTCCGCCCGCCGACATCGCCGCGCCGAAGCACGCGGTGGCCAGCCTGCCGCTCGACGCGCTCGGGCTGCGGCCGCGCATCCGCTGGGACGCCGGCCTGCACGAGGCCTGGATGCCCGGCGAGGACGCCGCCTTGGCGCAGGTCGAGGCGTTCGCGGGGGACGCGCTCGCACGCTACGGCGAGGGCCGCAA
>Ga0209492_1000590_pt1 | contig 11274 bp, 8 predicted proteins | sample PPLLak12cMay2015_FD_187253 | JGI IMG/M metagenome (GOLD analysis project Ga0209492, IMG submission 187253) | Freshwater sediment microbial communities from Prairie Pothole Lake near Jamestown, North Dakota, USA - PPLs Lake P7 Core (1) Depth... | ecosystem: Environmental > Aquatic > Freshwater >... | reverse complement strand
TAATTGTGCAGTCTGAGAAGCATTTCGTAACTCTAAAGCTACACCTGATTGTTCAGTTTCAGGTGTTAACATTCGTATACCTAACTTCGCCATTTCTTCAATGCCTGCTGCAATTGCAGTATCCATATCTGAAAGAGCTGCAGTCGGTGTTTCCAAGACTGTTGCTGTTGAGCCACTAGGTAATTTTAGCCAACTACCTAAACCTGCTTCTACAACAGCTGCAAATTCTTCATCATCCATATCGCCAGTAATCACTGGTGTGTATGTAGCTGCACCATAAAGTAAATGATTACGTCTACTAATTTTGTTGTAAAGACTAATTTCTTTATCAATAATGGCAGTCATCATTGGCTGTACAGCATCAATACTACCATTCAAAGGCCATGCAGGAATAAATGTTAAACGTTCATCATTTAGCATAATTGAATCAATTACACCAATTTCTTCAAAGAAGACTCTACCGAGTTCAGCCGGTGCTTGCTGCTGACCAGCAACAACAGGGACATTAGCGGTATCGTCATTACGTTGAAAGACACGTATCTGATATAAACCATCTGCATCTAACTCATGAACCCAAACAGTATCTTTAAATGTAGGATGGAATTCATTCTGTTCGAACTGTTCCTCATAGCCTCTGACAATAATACGATCAAGAACTGTTTTACCTTGAGCATTCTCTCGTACACGCCAGTTAATAATCGCTTCAGCTTTATGGAGAACTGGATATGGTTTAAATTCTTCTTTTTGTTCTTTACTAAGAGATTTAGGAGCATCTATCATAGGGTAATCTACGAAAACCCAAGCACGACTGGTCTGAATTTCTTCCCAAAGAGCTAAATCTAGAAAAGAAACTAAAGTAGAATCATCCTTACCAAATTCATTGATAATCCAATCTTTAATCTCTTCCTCAATATCTACAGGTAAAGTAAGTTCTGGAGGTTTTCTAAGAAGACCTCCAACAATCATCTTTGAAAATTGTGCTGTAATCCCTGGGAGCTCAGCTTCCGCTTTATAGAAAGCGTATTGCTGTGGAGTCATAGAGGGTGAGAAAGGAATTAGAAGATTCGTATAAGTATAAATGTCTAATCCATTATCGTAGTCTTTAACAAAACGCTCCCCACTACAAACAGCCCTGCTTCTTTCCCATATTGCTTTTAATGATTCATAAGATGCATTAGGATCTGCTACTGTCTTAATTACAGCTTGGGCAGCGTTTATAACAGCCATTTTATGCCCTCAGTAATTTATTAAACTCAGCAATAGTTCCTTCGAACTTATCCCCTAAGTCACTCTTTGCAATGATTTCAGTCTTAGTGCCAGGTTTGATATCCCAAGCATTAGGACTCTTCTGTTTAAATACAACCCTTGCAACGGGTTCTGCAGCGGTAACTTTAACCGTCTCTGCAACGTTTAATTCTAATTTTGCCATAATTATCCTATCATAAAAATTAAGAAGTTGCCTTGTGATCCTGCACTGAGTATATATGCAGAATAATTATCAATAAATGCATAACTTTGAATAGGTGCTGCAAAGTTTTTAGATGCAAAAACATTGTCCAATTTACCTTGAAAAGAAGAACCACTTGGTCCTAATACAAATCGATAAGCAAGTAATTCAGGTAAAACCCAAGGTGTTGTACTAGATACAGATTCTATTTGTATAAAACTAGAATTATAAATTTCTAGAATACGTTCGTTTGTTCTTGCCTTCCATCTAAAGATTAAAAAATAATCAGTATTAGCAGCAATGGTATTCTCTGGTGTTTGAACTCTTGACCAATCGTCAGTACCGTCTTTAAACGTAACACTAACAACACCGGTAATAATGTTAATCTGAATAGTAATATTATCAGTCCAAGACGAGCCTTGTGACCAAAAAGGAGAACCACTAACTGAAGCGTTAAACCAAAAACCTAAGCTACTTTCTCTTGATTGTAAAGTAAAAGAATCTCTAAGGCTGACACGATCTTCAGAATCATTAAAATAAAACCCTGAGCTACCTATAATAGCTCCAGAAGCTCCCACAGTAGGTGTATTTGTAGTCTCTGCATAATAATCTATGGGCGCTATGATATGATCATTTGCACCAATACTAAAGCTAGCACAACTCCAATATAATGATAACTTAGGCAGAAGTTCTTCTATTTCTGAAGCACCGATATCCCACCATCCATCTCGATAATTACCATTTATATCAGTATTAAACAAATCACCGGCAGGATAGAGCTCACCATAAGTATGCCCACCTGTATCTGTATTGGTCAATGCATAGTCAGTAGAAGAAACAAAAGTAAATGTTTGATTGGTACGAGAATTAGTTCCTGGGGCTGTGCCGTCTTCTGACGCGTTGTTAGAGCACGCCGGAGGAAACGCCCACTGTGCATTGAAATCAGTTCCACAGTTGAAAGCGAGACAATTTATGACGGTCATGCGATAGCCGTTATCGCTATCGTAAAAGCCACGAAAACAGTTAATCGCCGTACAATTATAAACAGATCTGTTGGAATTTCCCTTGCCAATACCATTATTACCAGAACCTTCAACTATAAGATTCCATGCAATACCCCCTGCCGTACAGCCGTTGGCACCGCCGCCACTCGAACTACCTGCACCCTTACAATATAATCCATCCATATAAACAAATGTGTGTGCAAAATTAACTATTTCACCTTCAGCATTAAGATTTCTGAACTGCAGCCCGCTAATACGAGTGTAAGGAACGTCTCCGACCAGCGCCGAATTAAGTCCATTAGCTACTAGACGATATTTCGAATCACTCCATTGTGTTGAAGCACGATGTCCAACTCCGGCTTTAATTATAATGTAACGAGTAGCGTCTGCAATCCAACCAGAAACTAAATCAACATAAACTGGTCCAGTGTCCGCAGCACCATTAGTTTCACATATAACTTCTTCGATCTCATTAGCAGATACGAGATTACGTGCTCTTGCTGTATTCCAAGCACTTAATGAAGCATATGCTGCATTTGTCCCACTAAGAGCATTTGTGGTACCATCTCCACCGGTAGACCCTGGATTGACGTAACGAGTAACAGTGATAGGAATATCAGGCCAGTCATCCGTAACTATTTCTGAGATATTAACTGTCTCATTGATGTTCTTGAATAACTGAAAGGTGACAGTCTCAGAGAATGATACGAGCTCTGTAGTGGCAGTAGCAATACTCTTCACAAGTACTTCAGAGACATTAACGGTATCACTAGGAGTTTCATTAAAACTCTGAGCAGCACTAGGACGTAATACTACTGTCTCAGCAACCCACGAATCTGTAGCACCCGTAGTACCACCTGCAGTGATTGCGGCAGGATCATATTGACCCGAAGACCACCCAGTATAATAGCCGAAACCAACCATCGAGTCATAGTTATCAACTCTAGTATCTGTATGCCAATTCGTAGAAAAGTTTGTAGGTGCTGTATATAATGCACCAGTAGCAGCTGCGGAAGCGCCCATCCAAAGAATCCATGCACCCTCAGTAGAAGGTGTTATAGGGCCTGGATTAGGTCTACCTGTTCCTGTTCCTGAAGCAAACACAGTAGCAACATCGAAAGGCGTTGTAGCGTCTACACCTCGAAAAACATGTACCACCCATGACTGAGCATTTCTTATATTTCCAGTAGACGGTACGGTAATTACCGTATCTGGTGTTGCCGTCATGAACTTCCAGCTATGCTGCTGGTAAGAATAGTTTGCAACACCAGTATTAGATCTAAATGTACCGTTATTCCATCCAGAGACGGCCAACGTGGTGGGTACATAACCGGAAGCAGATGCAGCACTTATAAGAATAACTACTAAATCACCTTCAGAAGGAGAGCTTGCAAGACCACCTGTAAGGGTACCGTTGATGGAAACGTTAGTCGTTGACGTAGAACCTACGCGTCCACCATCTAGACCACCAACATATTGAATAGCCATGTTACGCCTCCGTTACGACGGCGATAACATCCCAAAATGAATCGGTGGCATTCCATACATAACCAATATAAGTAGTCTTACCGAGAACCGTTGTAGTGGGTAAAGTCACACCAATAGGCCTGAAGCCATTCGCAGTTAATGTCCACGTTAGTCCTCTGGCTGTTCCGTTATCTTTAAGCCTAAGGACTTGCCGATGATTAGCAGCAGGAGTACCACTAGGAGCAGCAATTGTTGCAGCTTCAGCGAGCGCTGTAACAGTATATTGAGTATTGGCACTCGGTGGAGTAATTGTAGCAGCACTGGCTATACTCGACGAAATGTTTTCTAACTTATCAGTATTTAGATTTGTGAAATTGTTGTCTAACTCGGTGTTGGTCAAAGGACTACCTTTACCTGCACGAGTGACTATAGTAGCCATTTAACCTCCAGATTTTTGTTTTTTAACAGCGGCAAACCGCTTTGCAGCGAGCTCCTTTACATGTTGTTTATACCATAAGTAAATAGGCGCTTCACTAAAATCCTTTTGATAGCTATCTTGCTGAGTAGCCTTTCTAACGATATCGTTGAAACCATCTAAGGTTTCATTCATCTTATTATCAAGTATCTTTCTCTTTATATCCATCGTATTCTCTAAAAGGAGATCCACCCTGTTAGCGAGGTCGAATAGGTAAAGCCTCCGGTTAGCCTAGCAGGGCTACACAGAAATCCTATTTTACGGCCGTCTAACCTCATTACTGTAAGAGTTCCCAATTTTCATTGCAACATCATCAGACTAATAAGTGGATGGATCTGTTTCAACCTATGTGAAGATTTTCTATAAAGAGATTGATTACTATCCCTCGGTGACTTCGACGTCGTCGACGCTTGCCGGGGGCTCGAGGTCCAAAGGGGTGGTCACCGCTCTAATGTCTGACATGTTACCCACGTCATCCTTCGCTGCCACGCCTAATTGATAAGAACCTTCGGGAAGTGCGGCGATGGCGGGAACCTCATCCAGGGGAACCATGTGCTTGCCATTGGAGTCTAATGCCGGAACTCCGAGATCAACGCTCGGTGAAGTATAATCCAACACAGAACCTTCAGGGGCATAAAACAGAACGTAACCGACGGTATCCGGAGATGGCGACGGTAAGAATCTGAGTACTCGTTTAATTACTAATGACATTGACTAAAACCTCTTTCGATTGTGTATCCGACGGGTTTCGTGGAACGTTCCACCATTTCATGTCAACCTCAGGAGTACCCGGAGCTCCCAAGAAAGTATATATCCACCAAGGTTTAGTAATAGTCCCTTCGGCGGTATCTACTGTGGCATTTGTTTCACTTACACTTGTTATGGTTGAACATTGAGGAGTTCCCTCGGAAGGAAGCTTATCACAAAAAGTTGCATCATAAATCCAATGTCCACTCATCGCAGTCTTTTCTAGAACACAATATTGAGTGTTTGGATTAGAATTTAACGATTTAAACTCGATCTGATCTAACTGCGGTGATCCACCACCATTATATAACTGATATACCACCATATAGACAGGCCCTGTGAAGCCATGATCTACAGTTGAAAAGATCTCTATGTCATTTTTGAAAGCCCGCAGAGTAGTTCCATCAAACGTCATCTTGAAAATATCATTCACCAACCAAGCTCCACCGCTATGCATTACCACAGAATGATTGCGCACGGAGAAGGAGTTCAGAGAGTTGAAATAGAAATGCCATCTAGTGTTAGATATTGAAGTAGATTCTTCTGGCTGTTCATCAAAACCGACGCTAGAGAACTGATCTTTAGCGACTCTGAATGATAACTGAGCCGTCGGAAAAGAATTTGAAGAATGTAAATTACTGTCTTCTCCATAGTTATTAACTCGGTACAGAGAAGTAGGTGTTGTAATGAATGTTGTAGGACTTGCAGAAGCATCCGTATAGAAGACCCAAGTAAACTCTCCTGAAGGGTTCTTTACTGTCCAGGCATCTCTGCTGATGACTTGACTATTAAAGTCCTGACCACCTTCAACACGATACTTTCTTAACTGTACAGTATTTACCTCTGTACAACCAGAAGGGTCATCACATTCAATAGTCCAACAAATAGAGAAAGGCGTTCCTGTTGGACCTGCAAAAGTCGCATAGTCCTTCCAGATAAAGTTATCCATGAAATTAATATCTTGTGCTTTAGCAATAAAAGCAACTAAAACAGCAAGCATTAATCCATAACTAAGTTTCTTTTTCATGGCCCCACCGTAATAGTAATTAGACTGAAATCTTTAAAATCTTCAATAAGTGGACCAGTAATATCTGAAGTTTCATTATTCTTTGTAACAGTCCTAACACCCACCTTATAAACAGAATTTCCAGTAGGTACGTCTAATAAATAAGTAGTGGCGGGTGCCGGGACTGAAATGACTGTGAAAGGACATGGTTGAGATATACCGTTTAGAATATACTCAAGACATACTATCTCAGTCTTTAAGATATCAGAAATGGGGAGAGGAGCGCCTGTAGTGTACTTTGTTGGGTGTTCCCAATAAAGGTCTAAAGACGCTCCCGCCGCCGTGATGGGTAATAATAGCAATAGGTATTTATACATAATACCTCGATTATGATTAGGCAGCTGCGGCCTTAACTCGCCATGTGATTGTGAGTGCGTCACCGATAAGCTTGTTGATCACAGCAAACTCTGTACGGCAAAGCATAGTGCCTGCTGTAGAAGCTGTGAAGATACCTGCTTCAGTTAATGCACCAGTCGAGAAACCTGCGGCGAACGTCGCAACATACTCAACAGCATCGTCCGTCGAATCGATCGTGACCTGCGTACCACCCGACGTCGTAAGAGCCTGACGTCCATCAGCATGCGGAGCAATAAGCGCAGTATCACCGGCGGCAGGATCCTGAATGCTTGTGCCGACGCCCATATGCGTCATAACACCAAGGACTGTACCGACCATACGTTCAGTAATCCAACCCTTGCCTGCTGTCGTGACAAGATTCTCTACGGTACGATCTTCTTTGACGTTACCATCCGCATCGGTAAGAACAAGCCGAACTGTACCTTTCAGCTTAAAACTATCTTGATACATTATTGTTTCCTAAATTGTGTAGTTCGTGCCAACATAATCAGATGCTAAATAAGAAGCATCGACATAATTCTGAAGATTAGCAGTTCGTATTTCTGAGAAGCGAATTTGATCAGACGGCGCTAACTGTGTTGCTGATGTGTATAGCGCATAATTCTGAAGAGGCTCTGAGTAAGATTGGCTTATAAAGATATTATCTACACAAATACGCATTTCCCATGTACCAAAAGCGAATTCCGTATGATCATTTAAAGGAGGTGGCCAAGTTAATGCCATTTGGGTACTTTCGCGTAATGTTAAGTTTTCATTATAAACTTCTATTTTTAAAAGATCAGTAGTATGATCCCATCGTAAGACAAGGAAATACCATGTATTTGAAAGCATAGGAGAAGTAGATGTATTAACGTTTGCATCGCCATAACCTGTATTTCTTAGTTTACCTTGAAGTGTGCCTTGTGTAGCTCCAGTCTGAATTTGAATATAGCCTTCAGAAAATGGGCAATTAAAAACAGCGTCGCCTTGAACCCATGTTGTATATTTAAACCAAAAGCCAACAGAACCAGAAAATACTGAAACAATATTTGTACTAGTGAAAGAATAATAACCATCTGTTGCGTATGCTTCAAGACCGTTAGTGCCGAGCTTAGCACCTGCTGCACTCAGCCTGGCTCCTGTTGAGCCTACCGCCGTCGTATCACCAGCACTGTAATCATGAGTAGGATCTAGTGTAGCACTCTCGCAACGCCAATAGAAAGAAATATCTGAGAATGTTGCGATACTCTTGGAGAATAATTTGGCAGGGATTTCAGTGACATTTACGATGTCGGTAGATGGCTTACTTAGAGTCTTAGTAAACTTTTCGCTGATGAAAATGGTTTCATCTAAGAGATCGTTATAGCTAGGCGCATTTAAGTATAACTGCAGTGGTGTTTCATATTTACTTGAGACCATTGGTTGGTCAATGTAGTAAGGACCACCACCGTAACCACCAACATCGCCTACGTGAAAGAGTGTTAAAGGATCTAAGGTAGGAAATTCATTAGTTATTTCTGCACTTGTAAGTAAATTAAGATTCTCATCATAGACTTCAAGTCTACGCATCATAGTAGATGCGTTCCATCGTGCTACTAGACCGTACGTAGTGTTAGGCTGAATAGTAACGCCGGAAGCCGTCACGTAATTGTTTGTTGAACCGCGAATATTAAATTGAAATGCACCTGAGGGAGAAGTCGCTAATTGAATACGATTACTAGAAACTACACCATGAGCATTTAAAATGATACCTTCTGTCCCACCAGAAATATGTCGATACCAGCATGCCATAGAACCTTCAGAAATAGCTATAATATTTGCATAGTCAAACTCGAAATCTCTACCGACACCATCTACGAGAACGCTACTAGTTCCCACTTTAGCCCATGCGGAACTGAGTGTGGCACCACCAGCAGTAGGTGTGTTATCCCCTGCGCTATAATCATCGGAAGTGAAAGAAGTGCTTTCGCAACCCCATTTGAAAGTCAGGTTGGGATTACCTAAGACACTCTTAGAGACTGCCTTAGCAGGGATTTCACTAAAGGCCACTGTTTCGCCAACTGCATTGAGTTGCGTCGCGGAAGTATACAGCGCGTAGTTTTGGAGAGGCTCTGAGTAAGACTTAGATAAGAAGAAATTATCTATCTTGGCGTTAGGCGCAGATCCGAGACGTATCGATTGAACACTCAAAGGCCTGGTAAAAGGGACATTAGAATAATTGCTGGTAAATAAGGTGAGCGATTCATCATATACCTCTATGGAACGTTGATTAGAATTAACGTCCCATCGCCCCACGATAAAATACCACGTGTCGTTCGTGAGGCCTTCACCTATGGGAGTGATCAATTCCGATGGAGAAGCACCATCTTGGTTGATCGCGAGTCTCGCGCGACCACTGCCGCCACTGTACAGAATTCTGACGTTGTCGGCGAAAGAACCGCCTCTGAGATTTATGGGAGTATATTCTATTCCAGGATTGTGAACTCTCACCCACGCACCCACCGAACCTCGATCCAAATCGATCATCGAAGAATCAACGTCTAATCCCATATATGTATTATAGTCTGTACCGAGAATACCTAAGCTTCCCACCTTGGCGGCGGAAGCGTCGAGAGACACGGTGTTCACGGCGGACCAGGTAGTGTCAACACCTAAGGTAAAATCATGGGTAGGGTCTAACGTTGTACTCTCACAACGCCAGAATAGTGTTATGTCAGCAGACCTTTCAATACTCTTGGAGACTGTCTTAATAGGCATATCGCTGATATTCACTACTTCGCCGACAGTATTAAGCTGTGTTGCGGAGGTGTACAAAGCATAATTTTGAAGAGGTTCAGAATAGGACTTGCTGATGAAGACGTTATCGATGTGAATATTACCACCCGCATTCAATCCAACGGCAAGCGTGTTGATGTCCGTCGGCACGTCGAAATTGGTGGACGTATTCTCAATCGATGCTCTGAGACTTCCGTCTGAGTTGTAAACCTCAAGTCGTATGCTGTTGTTCGGTTCATCCCAACGTGCCACCAGGCTATAGATAACGCCATATTCCAAGTCGGCGGATGTTGTGGCGATAGAATGATTAATACCTGTCGCATTACGAACTCTAAATCTCAACTCACGTAAAGTCGGATCCGTCTCGGTGCCGGACATCTCAACGGAAATGCGATTGTTGGTCACCGCCGAGTTATATGCATAAAATATTAAACTGGCATCCTCAAAGAGTGTCAACCTAAATGAAAATGCCAAAGATCCAACGGATGAATCGATGAGATCGCCAGATGAAACAGTGAATTCGACGCGATCTGACGATGTGGGACAGTCAAGACCGTTCGTGCCGTGAATAGCAGCTTCCGTATTGATCGCCGCGGAAGACATAATCGTGCCGGTCATAGCGCCTACGCTATAATCATGCGTAGAGTCTAACGTAATGCTTTCACAACGCCAGAAGAAAGACACATTAGCAGATGTTACGATGTTTCTTGATAAAGCCTTAGCGATGATCTCACTGAAAGAAGACGTTTCTGAAGGTGTCTCATTATACTCAGTGCCGTCACCGCCATAATCCCAATCACTTGCATAGATATCAGACATCGTAAAGGTATCAAGAATAGCCTTCTCAATAGTCCTATAGATAGTCTCTGAGACATTAAAATTGTCACTAGTTAACTTACCAATGTTCTTCGCAGTGGTCTCTGAGACATCAACCACTTCAATTACATTCTTGCTAGGATGTAAACTATAAACATCAGTGACATTAACGATATCACTCTTAGGCGTAGTTGTACTCTTAGCAAGTATCTCACTGACACTCACTATTTCACTCTTGCTTGACGCGATAGCCTTAGTTGTTAACTCAGTAACGTTAACTATATCTTCCTTAGGAGTAGACATAGTCTTAGCAGTTGTCTCAGTGACATTAACTACGTCAAGTTTACCTGCAGAGACTTCCTTAGCGGTTGTTTCAGTGATATTAACTGTCTCACTAACGACTCTCTCAAGAGACTTAGAGATTATCTCAGAGAAATTAGTGGTGTCAACATCAATGAACTTAGAAAGGCTATATGAGAAAATATCCGTGAAGACTCCAGTCTCATTAACAATCTGCTGACCAGTACCACTGAAGGCAACTTGATCAGACATAGCAAAGGTATCCAGAAGGACGATACTAAGATCCTTAGCAATACTCTCTGAGAACGTTAAGACTTCAGGAACATTCTTTTGATAATCAATAATGTACGTATCAGAGAAAGTAGATGTTTCCGCCACACTACCCGGCGGAAGTAACTTAGAGACACTCTCTGAGAAATTAACAATATCTAGAATGGACTTCTGAATATTCTTAGTGAAGATCTCACTAATGTTAACAGTCTCAAGAATTCCCTTATTTACATATATGGAGAGAAGATCACTAATATCAACAGTATCACTAGCAGCCTTACTGACCGCAATAGAAACAATCTCCGTAAAGTCCGCAGTATCACTATAGGGCCTCCTATAATCCATTGTGAAAGTAATAATTTCATTGATTGTGATTTGATCATAAACAATTTCATTATTACCGATATAAGGAGTAGCAAGCGTACCTGGGATAGTTATATTAAGCGTAATATTAGGATCACCAGTAATAGTGCCTATATCTGTATCGATGTCAACATGAAATGCACCTTCAAAGGCATTAATAGCATGACCTTGATAGGTAACATTAGTCACCACAGTCGTGTCATGATCA
>Ga0209492_1000589_pt1 | contig 11275 bp, 29 predicted proteins | sample PPLLak12cMay2015_FD_187253 | JGI IMG/M metagenome (GOLD analysis project Ga0209492, IMG submission 187253) | Freshwater sediment microbial communities from Prairie Pothole Lake near Jamestown, North Dakota, USA - PPLs Lake P7 Core (1) Depth... | ecosystem: Environmental > Aquatic > Freshwater >... | reverse complement strand
TCCAGATAAAGATGCAAATTTTACAGGATGGGTACTATAAAAGAAACATACAAGCCAAAAGAAACTAACGTAAAAAAGTTAGAGGTATTTTTAAACAAACTAAATAAAGACAAATAATGGCTTTAGACTTTACACATATAAAAGGAGATACATTTGAAGCAGTAAACTTTCAAATGCTTGTTAATTCGGTAGCATTAAACTTAACAGGTTGCACGTTAAGAATGCAATTAAGAAAAGAATATGGAGGAGTAATATTTTTATCTTTAACTTCAGTTGCAAGTGCGGGAATAACAATTACAACTCCTGCTTCTGGTTTATTTAGAATTAATAGACAAATAATTAATATTGATGCTGCTAATTATATTTATGACATTGAATTAATTAAAGCAGATGGTACTGTTAAAACATATATAAGTGGTAATTTTTCAATAACTAATGATGTAACTCGATAATGGCAAACGATATAATAGATATTAATGTTTATGAAACAACTGAAACAGTTGCAATAACTGTAAATCCAAATTTAACGACTGTAAATATAAATCAAATTACTTCATCAAGTGGTGGTGCTAATTTAACAACTTCACAAACCTCAAGTAATTTTACTATTAATAGCGATACAGGAACAGATGCAAGTGTGCCTTTAGGAAATGGTACTTTAGCAGGTGCTACTTTAAATGATTATACTACTGCTGAAAAGAATAAACTTGTAGATACTTATACTAAAGGAGAAGTTGATACTAAAATTACCGATTCAAACTATTGGACAAAAACAGGGAATGATATAAAGAATAATAATACAGGAAATGTTGAAATATCAGGAACAAAAACAGCAGTATCTAATTTAGCACAAGGAGCAATTATATCTACTGTATTAAATTCTTCTGCAAATAACGATACATTAGTTGGCTTAGATATTAAAACTACTTTTAATACAGGAAGTTTTACAGGTTCTTCAAAAAGATTATTTAAAATTACCGCAGATAATAAATTAAGAACTGAGTTAAGAAATGATGGCACACAATTTTGGTTTTTAAATGATGGTAGTGGAGAAGTTGGATATATTCAGTATGGTACTCCTACCGGTGTGCCTGGAATCCAGTTTTTTAATAATACAGGAACAGGCAGGTCTGATATTAAACATATAACAACTGGAGGAATTATAATTGCACCAGGAACTACAAGTTCAATTCCAACATCTCGATTTTGGTTTTATCCAACAGGAAATTTTGGAATAAACCAATCAACGGATGCAGGATATAGATTAGATGTAAATGGAACAACAAGATTAAACGGTATTGTAACTGCTACTGCATTAGTAAAATATAATTCAAATTTATCATCAAGTTATGACGATAGAACATTAGTAGATAAAGGATATGTAAACAACACATTTGTTCCATATACAGGAGCAGTATCTGATGTAAATTTAGGAGAATTTGGTATTCAATTAGGTAATTTAGAGTTTGATAACACACCTACTAATATTCCTACTACTGCTGGTTCAATGTACTATAATGATTCTGATGGCACATTAGATTTAATATTAAAAGGTGGAAATGTTAAATTACAGATAGGTCAAGAATCAGTTGTAAGAGTTGTAAATAAAACATCTACAAACATAGATTTATTAGAAGCTAACTATCAAGCGGTAAGAGTAACAGGAGCACAAGGACAAAGATTAAAAGTTGATTTAGCACAAGCTACTAATGATGTATTAAGTGCTGAAACAATTGGATTGGTTACTGAAACAATAGCAAATAACGCCGAAGGATTTATAACCACAAGTGGATTAGTTAGAAATATTAATACAACGGGTTCTTTGCAATCAGAAACGTGGTTAGATGGAGATGTTCTTTATTTAAGTCCAACGGTTGCTGGTAGAATAACAAAAGTAAAACCAATTGCTCCAAATCATTTAGTTATAATTGGATATGTAATTTCGGCACACGCAACACAAGGAACTATTTTTGTCAAAGTAGATAACGGTTATGAGTTAGACGAATTACACAATGTAAAAATAGATACTGCTACAAATAACGAAGTTTTAGCTTATACTTCTGCAACAGATATATGGGAAAATAAAACACCTTCTGAAGCGGGAATACAACCTACATTAGTTTCAGCAACAAATATAAAAACAATAAACGGAAATACATTATTAGGAAGTGGAGATTTAATTATATCAGGTACAGGTATATCTTCACTAAATGGATTAACAGGTGCAACACAAACTTTTAGTATACTCACTAATTTTTCAGGTTCTCCAAGTTTTGTTTCAAGCGGTACAAATCATCAATTAAGATTGCCTACTGCATCATCAGGCGTAGATTATGGTTTAGTAACAAATGGAAGTCAAAATTTTGGTGGTACAAAAATATTTGTATCTAATCCAGAAATTCCTGTTCCTGTTGGAAATACTACATCCTGTATAGTTTTAGGTAGTGCTGGCGGTGGAGGTGCAACAGGTACATTACAAATAGGAAGTACTACTTTATATCCAACTGCATTAGAGATGCAATATGTTAAAGGTGTTACAAGTTCTGTTCAAACACAGTTAGACAGTAAAGCAAGTGGACTTGATGTGGCAGAACAAACTTATAGCTTGTCGCCTACATTTACTGGAACTGCACCAACAATTATTTCATCAAGTACATATCAATGGAATCAAGTAGGTACTTTAGTAACTGGTAGAGTAAATTTAATTTATACTACTGCTGGAAGTATTTCACAAGTTGCTATCCCATTACCTGCTTATATGCCAACTCCATTAAGTCCAACTGGATTGACTGGTGCTTTAGATGTTTTATATTACGGTGTAGGTATGTTTAACGCATTAACAACTTCGGTTGCGACTGTTGGTAGAACTTGTCTTTTAAGAAGAAATGTAACAAATACTGGATATGAGTTTGTAATAACACATTCATCGGCAGTATCATCTAGAGTAATATCATTAACCTTACAATACTTTACATAATGAAGCATATAAGACAAATTAATTCCGTAGGAACAAATAGCTACACAATAGTAAATTTAGACAATTATGTAGGCGAGTTAGAAAACCATCCAATATTAGTTGAGTATTCAGATTTATTTGAAATTTCAGAAGATGAATTACCCGCATATATACAATATGTAAATTATGAATAATATAGACAAAATATTAAATAAGATTATATCACGCAAACTAATGGTATTTGTTATAGCTTGTTGTGCATTATTCGCTGGGGATTTAACTTCTCAAGATTGGGTAGTAATAGCTACTGCTTATGTAAGTATTCAAGGATTTACGGATATTGTTGCAAAATTAAAAAGTTAGAATGGAGTCAATGAAATTATATATGCTTAATTCGTTAGCATTGGTTATTACGTTTACTAACGTAGAAAATATATTAAAATTAACTCTTTTAGTGTTATCTATTATATATACAGGTGTTAAAATTTACGAATCATTTAATAAAAAAGTAAAAGATGAAACTTGAAAATAAAGGTTATATGATGATTTGTGAGTTTGAAGGCTTTAGTGCTAAACCTTATTTATGTCCTGCTAAATTAGCTACTATTGGATATGGTAATACTTTTTATAAAGATGGTAAAAAAGTTACTATGATTGATAAATCAATAACTAAAGCAGAAGCATTTGATATGTTTAAAGACATTGCTGATAATTTTGCTAAAAGGGTTTCTAAATGTGTTACACAACCATTAACTCAAAATCAATTTAATTCTTTAGTTTCATTCGCTTATAATGTAGGAGTTGCTAATTTTATGAGAAGTACACTTTTAAAGAAGGTAAATAACAATAGATTAGACCATACGATAAAAGATGAATTTTTAAAATGGGATAAAGTAGGAACAAAAAAATTAGCAGGTTTAACTAAAAGACGACAAATTGAAGCAGACAATTATTTCACGAAATAAAGGAGTTTTATCCTTTTGGTTAGCAGTTTTATTAGCTACTATTTCAATTGCTATATTATCATCTTGCTCAACAAGAAAAGTAGTGATAGAAGAAGTTAAAAAAGATTCTTTGTCCCAAATTTACACTAAAATAGAGACGAAAGAAGATATAAAAATTGAAACTAAAAATAATATTGTAACTGATGAGTTTATAATTACTCCATTAGATACTTGCAAAGATATTGTTATTGATGGCAAAACGTATAGAAACGTTGTTTTAATGTACAAAAAGACAAAAGACAATAGTTTACATAAACAAGACATAAAAGTGTCTAAAATTGAAGATAAACAACAAACTACAAAGGTTAAAGAAAATACAAAAGTTAAAAATATAGAGAAAACTTCTAATCCAATAGGATATATTTTAATTATAATTATAATTTATTTATTATGGCAAAACAGACGGTGGTTTCTACCCGTATAGAAACTAATATTTCAAGACCAGGTGTACATTCAAAAACAAAATCTTCTAAATTAAAATCTTCTAAAAATTACCAAAAGAAGTACAAAGGTCAAGGTAGATAATTATCCGCAACACACTTTGTTTTTTGTTCTGTTTATTTTATTTTTTTTAATTATTTTTTTTAAACTTTTTTTGTTTTTAAGAACATTTCAAAATTACAAGTTTTTTTTGACATTATTGCAATAAATTAAAATTAGTTATTTACAAATATTGTTAATTGATATTATATACATTTGACAAATGAAAAAGCCAACACGTAAAAGTTTAATAATAAAATTAGATACAGTCTTTAGTCAATATATAAGGCGTAAAGATGCTATTGATGAAATAGCTACTTGTATTACCTGTAATAAAAAAGACCATTATAAGAAACTTCAGTGTGGACACTTTATGTCACGTAGACATTATTCAACACGTTGGGATGAAAACAATGTAGGTGTACAATGTTATGGTTGCAACATTACAAATCAAGGTATGCAATATGCTTTCTCAAAGTATTTAACACAATTTGATAATAACTTACCTGATAGTTTATTAATTAAATCAAAACAAATAGTTAAATTTACAGACGTAGATTTGATTGAAATGATTGAATACTATAATTCTAAATTAGATTCTTTGTAGTTCTCTGTTTATATATTGTTTGTTAGAAAAGGGATGCTTTAATTAGTGTCCCTTTTTTTATTTTAAAACTTTAACTTTTCTTTAACACTTTTATATCTAAAACAGTTATATATTTGCCAAAGAAATAACAAACTAAAAACAAACAAAATGAAACAAAATTTAAAAGACATCGGATTAGCATTTATTTTATGGGGATTATTTATTACTTTAGTATTAACTTTAACAAATTTATAAAATGAAAGATTTATTAGATTACAACAGATTTAGATTAGAAGCAATGCAAGATAGAATTTGTAAATTAGAAAACCATCTTCAAACATTAGAAACATATTGTTTTGAATTAGCAGATGAAAACTGCCCAAGAGAATACAAGACAATAATTAAACAAGAACTTTATAACTTAAAAACAAATTAAAATGGAATTAACATTAAATCAAAAATTGTCTTTAATTCAAAAAGAATTTAAAGCATCAAAATCAAAATTCAATTCATTTGGTAAATATAACTTTAGAAGTGCTGAAGATATATTAGAAGCATTAAAACCATTTAACGAAAAATACAAAGTGAATTTTACAATTACAGAATCAATAGTTCATAGTGAATTTTTACAATTTCCAATGTTAGAGTCTACCGCTTCAATAAACGATGATTTAGACACAATAAGTGCTTCAGCTATAGTTGGTGTTGATTTAGAACAAAAAGGGATGCAAATGCCACAAAAGTTTGGTTCAGCAAGTTCTTATGCTAAAAAGTATGCTTTAGGTAATTTATTATTAATTGACGATACACAAGATGCTGATGCATCAAATAAGCACGAAAAGACTGCACCTGTTGATGAATTAAAATGGTTGAATAAGAATACACCAGAATTTAATAAAGCTATTGAATATTTAAAAAATGGTGGTAATATTGCAACTATTGAAGGCAAGTATAAAATGACTAAAGTTGTAAAAGACGAATTATTAAAAGTTAAATAATAAAACTGAATAGCTGACAACAGTAAAAAAAGGTAAGCAAATTAAATAAATAAATTATGAGTGCATTAATTAATGTAAGTTTAAGAGTTGACAAATTACCAAAAGAAAAATTTGTATCAGGAAAAGATGGGGCAGTTTATTACAACTTTACAGTTGGAGTAAATGACGAATCTAACCAATGGGGACAAAATGTTTCTTTAACAGATAGTCAAACAAAAGAAGAAAGAGAAGCAAAGAAGCCTAAAACGTATTTAGGAAATGGAAATGTAATCTGGACAAATGGAACTATATCAGTTGCTGATAAAAAAGCAGAAGTAACTAAAGAAGAAATCGCTTCAGATTTACCTTTCTAATTAATTATTAATTTAGTTTTATCTACTTTACTAAATTATACTTAACACTATAAATCGGCATTATTTAAACATAGTGCCGAAATATAGTAAACAAACAAACAAATGGAATTAAACAAAGACGAAAAGAGATTATTAATGGAAGTTTTTGAAGCAGAATGTTTCATTAATCCATTAGAAAAGATAATACATCCAAAACCAGCTATTTCATTTGGTGTTAAAAGTTACGAAACAAAAGATGGTAAAATAGAATATCCTACACCAATAGGAACTTATGGTAATTTTAGCTTTGTACAAGCACCACCTAAAAGTAAAAAAACATTTTTTATTTCATTATTATCCGCAATATATTTAGCAGATGAATTAGAGCAATTTGGAGGTGATTTAAAAGCCAATAGAGACAATAAGCACTTAATACATTTTGATACTGAACAAGGCAATTTTCACGCTGCAAATGTGTTTAAACGTCCTATTGATATGACAGGTATAAAAACAGATAAATATCATACTTTAGCATTGCGACAATTATCATTTAAAGAAAGAGTTGAATTTATAGAATATTACCTTTATGATAAACTTGAAGCAACTGATATAGGATTAGTAATTATTGATGGTATTGCAGATTTATGTTCTGATGTAAATAATATTGAGGAAAGCAATGCAGTTGTCCAGAAGTTAATGAAATGGTCAAAGGAATTAAATTGTCACATAGTTACAGTAATACATTCTAACTTTGGAACAGATAAACCAACAGGGCATTTAGGTTCATTTTTAGAAAAGAAAACAGAAACACAAATACAATTAGAATTAAACACAGTAAATAAAGGATTAGTAACCGTAAGTTGTAAACGTTCCAGAAACGCACCATTTGAAAACTTTAGTTTTAAAGTAAATAATTTTGGATTGCCACAAGTAGAAGGAGCATTTTACGACCCATTAAAAGATATATTTTGAAAACAACAATAAAAAACCATTTAGAAGAATTGCAAGTTTCAAACGAAAGAATGTTGCTTTACCATTCAGATAATAAAATGTTAATAAGTTTTTTTAAAGATTTAAAAGAAAAACTTGTATATTTACAAGAATTAACAGATATGGAAGCAAGATATAATTTAACACCCATAGCTGATTGCATTGAAGAACTATTAGAAGTTGATTCTGAATTAACGCATATTGATTTTTCAATCCAATTAAAAGAAGTAATATCTGAAAAGAAAACAGCAAAAGTAAACGCAAAATTATTTTAATATGATAACATTAACTTTAGGTTTTATTTTATTTACTGCATTTATAATAGCACAATTTTACGATTGTGAAATAATTATAAATCCAATTAAAGGTATAATGCTCGGAGCATTGTACAATGATGATGAATTTGATGACGAAACAGAACATACTATACAGGTTCTAATATTAATAATATCATTTTCATTTATATGGACAACTTCAACTGGCTGGAACAAGTAGCAAAACACCACAAAGAATGGATTGAAATAATTCATAAATTTGGTGAGTATGATTACGCTGAAGACATAGTACAGGAAAGTTATATAGCATTGATAAAATATGCTGATGCTTCTAAACTTATTGATGCAAATGGAAATGTTAGAAAAGGTTATGTTTTCTTCACATTAAAATCTTTGTTTTTTCAGTTCTACAACAAAAAAATGAAAATAACTAAAGTACCAATAGATGGATGCTGGGAATTATTTGACGATTCAAACGTAGAAGAACATAAAGCATATAATGATATTTGTATGTTGATTGACGATGAATTAGAAAATTGGCATTGGTATGACCGCAAACTATTTAAACTTTATAGAGATACTGATATGTCTATGCGAGATATTGCAGGAGAAACAAACATAAGTTTAATATCAATATTCCATTCTATTAAAAACTACAAAGAAATATTAAGTACTAAATTTCAAAAAGATTACCAAGACTATATTAATAACGATTATAATCAAATTTACTAAAAATGGAAGAAAAAAATGCAATTAATGTTTTGCTTCAAGTAGCTAATTTAGCACAAGCAAAAGGAATTTTATCATTAACAGATGCTGAAGTAGTTTTAGCAGCAGTTAGATTATTAACACCAAAAGAAGAAGAAAATGGCGAAACAGAAGAGTAAGGGATTAGGAGATTCAATAGAAAAACTAACCGAAGTAACAGGAATTAAAAAAGCAGTTGAAATGTTTAGCGAAGCAACCGGTATAGATTGCGGATGTGATGAAAGAAAAGTTAAACTAAATAATTTGTTTCCTTACAACAGAAATATAAACTGTTTAAATGAATCAGATTATAATAAATTAACAAAGTATTTATCTGCTCAACAAAGCACATTAAATTCAATAGAACAACAAGAAGTATCTGACATCTATTTTAACGTATTTAACTATCGTTTACAGATAAGTTCTTGTGCAAGTTGTTGGAAAGGTAAGCTTGATGAATTAAGACGTGTATACAACGAATATAAAGTAAATGAATAACTGGACAGAAGTTGATTTATTTAATTGGTTAAAAGAAAATGTATATCCTGATTTAGTAAAAGCTAAAAATCAAATGTCAAGATGGGATTGTTACAGTCCCATCAAAGGACATAGATTAGAACTTAAGTGCAGGAAAACGCATTACAATACTTTACTACTTGAAAAGAAAAAGTATGATGCAATGAAACAAGAATGTGAAAAGCATTTAGATACACCAATGTATTTTAACTCAACTCCAAAAGGAATATACAGTTTTAACTTAAATCTAATTATCCCAGAATGGGAACTTAATAATAAGAATCCTGCAACCACACAATTTTACAACACAAACAGAATAGAAAAAGAAGTAGCATATTTAGAACTAACAAAAGCAAAACAATGGAAATAAACATAATACAACAAGAGTATTTAAAATCAGTAATATTAAGTCAGTTACTGTTAGAATCAAATGAAAGTTTAATTTTTACAACACAATACAAGCAACAGATTAAACACAAGATAAACAGTTTAAATAAAGACTTGGAAGAAACAGTAAGAAATGAATTTAAAATAATATATAATACAGACCCAGAAACAACAACTAATATATTAAGAAGTATAGAAGAAATAGTTTCTAAACTGCAAACAAGTACATTAGATGAATTAGTATTTATAAATGCAGTAATAGATAAATATAAAGAAAACAGTGAATGGTTTAAAGAGTACGGAGAAACAGAATTTTTAAAATTAAACTAATGAAATTAACATACACATCTTACGGAAAAACATCAACAATAGAAACAGAAAATGATGATATTGATATTGATGAATTAGGGCAAATGCTTTATAATTTATGTTTAACACAAACTTGGTCACCTGTAATATTAAAATCAATATTTAAAAAGGATGTTACAAATGGCTAAAAAGCAATCAGAAAAGTATTCTCCAAAAGAAAATGAAATAGAAGCAATGAGATTGTGCTGGAAAAATGATTTAGCTTATGTTATACAACCAATACAAAACACAAAAATGTATCACGTAATTAAGTTTCAAATATCAGATAACTTAAAGATATATACTTTTGAAATAGATAAAACAAAAATAGAATTTACAGAATATGAAGCATCTAAAAAGGTTATGGAATTATACACACAACATTCTAAAAGATTTAGTAAATGAATAATGAAATAAAATTTGCTGAATGGTTAGCTAAAAATCATTTTGTATTATATAATGAAAGTAAAGAAGGAATTTTCTATTGGAAAAATGAAGATACAAAAGGAACAACAAGTGATTTATATTTAATATTTAAAAATGAAAGATAGTATAGTAGAATCAGTAATAGAACAATTTAAACAACGTTCTAACGTAGGAATTAATAAATACGGTACTACATTAGATAGAACAGATTTAACACGTTTAGAATGGCTAAATCACGCACAACAAGAAGCAATGGATATGATATTATATTTAGAAAAACTAAAGAATTATGAAAAATAAATATATTATTGGTCAATATATTATAGATTATATTCCCATTAGATTATTAAATAAAATTACAATAAAAGATGTTTATGAATGGAGAGAATTTTTATTTATTCATAACATATTTGAATTAAAAGATATATATGTATATTTAGATAATAAATTAAAACAATATGACACGAAGTAAACAATCAGCATTACAAAGAATCCAACGTATAATGAAATTCAATTATAATAGAGGATTAAACTCTGAAAGGGTTAATGAAATATATAGAAAAATTATTAATTTAAAATTAAGCAATCAGAAATGATTGTTTTTTTTTAGTTAATTTTTAGTTAAAATGTTTTTTATAAACAAATAATGTTTACATTTACAAAATAATAATAACAAACAAACAAATGGCATATTCAAAAAACCCTTTACCCAAAAGAGAAACTATATTTGAACAAGAATATAGATTAAAACAAGAAGCAAAACAATTATTAAAAAAACTAAAACAAAATTAAAATGGACAAACTACAAATTTTATTTAAATTAGAAACTTGCATTTCTATTTTAGAAACAACTGAAAACGTTTATGTACGTAAACAATTAGAATTAATTGCTGAAGCATTAGTAAAAGATTGGAATGAATCAGAAGCTTATGCACAACAAATTAGAGAAATATTAAATGTTGATGAAACTTATAACAATTTAGATAATTTAAGAATATGAATGAATCTGCATACTTTACAATACAATCTAAAGTACAGGTATTAGATAGAGAATTATTCCAATACCTTGGTGAACTAATGTCTGGACAAAGTTTAACATCTGATGAACATTTAAAGATAATGATTGATAGTACAGAAAGAGAATTAGCAACATACGATTACATACTAAAACTAATAATAAACAATGGAAACAAAAATTAAAACATTCGACAACAAAATCTGGGATAAGCA
>Ga0209492_1000587_pt1 | contig 11281 bp, 10 predicted proteins | sample PPLLak12cMay2015_FD_187253 | JGI IMG/M metagenome (GOLD analysis project Ga0209492, IMG submission 187253) | Freshwater sediment microbial communities from Prairie Pothole Lake near Jamestown, North Dakota, USA - PPLs Lake P7 Core (1) Depth... | ecosystem: Environmental > Aquatic > Freshwater >... | reverse complement strand
CTCGATCCCCGACTCCAGGGCGTCCACTTGCCCACTCAATGCAGGGTATGCTGATAGCAGTAAGGCTGCCAGACCGGCCACGTGCGGCGCGGCCATGCTGGTGCCGCTCAATAATACGTAACCCCCACCCGGAGCGCTGGAACGAATGGAAACGCCCGGTGCGGAGATATCCGGTTTGAGCAGCCCGCTGAAGGCAGCCGGACCACGGCTGCTAAAACTGGCAATCTGGTCGGCAGCATTTGTGGCTCCTACACTGAATGAGGCGTCGTAGATCGCGGCGGGTTCGTTGACCGTGCCGCAGCTCGGCCCGGAGTTACCGGCTGAATGGACGCTCAGGATGCCTGCCTGGCGCAGGTTTTCTACCGCCTGCTGCAGCACAAACGGATCCGTGCAGCCCTCGCTCTGAGTGCAGGCCCAGGAATTGTTGATCACATCCGGCGCCAGGTCGGGGCGGGGATGATTGCCGCTGAGATCGGTAGGAGCCAGGAACCACTGGTAGCACTCCAGGTAAGTCGAAGGCTTGCCCCAACCCTGCTCCATATTGCGGCAGCCAATCCAGCGCGCCCCGGGTGCCATGCCCACCTGGTTCCCGATACCGTCATCGCCAATCATGGTGCCCATGGTATGCGTTCCATGCCCGTTGTCATCGCAAGGCGCCTGCAAATCGAAGCCGCAGGGATTGCCGGGGGATGTTTGCGGGTCATTCTGGTGGATGGCATCGTGCCAGGAATAGTTGTGATCGGCCGCAGTGCCATCCCAGCCACGGTAGGCCGGCATCAATGCCGGATGGGTCCAATCGTAACCGGTATCCTGGCCACCGATGACCGCCCCCTGGCCGGTATAGCCGGCTGCCCACACCTGCGGGGCGCCCACCAGCTGAATATTCCACTCCACGCCCTGCGGGGAATCCAATCCATCCAGGCCGGCGGTGGGCAAGTCGGGTATATCCATTTTCACCAGCGGGTTAGCGTAGATGTGGGCCACTTCGGGGCGGACAGCAATCGACTGCAGCACGGACAGGTCGCCGCGCACCCAGACCAGGTTGGCGACCCAGTATGCCCGATAAGCCACGCCTTGCGCTGCCAGCATGGCGACCAACCCGGTCTGAGCCCTCTGGGCCGTAGCGACCAGCTGCCGGTAAACGTATTCGCCTTTCTCAGCTTTGGTCGCCGAGATCGGGATGCCGCTCAGGTCGGCCTGTTCTTGTAGGAAAACCAGGAATTCCGCTTCACCGGAGGCCGAAGCGGACAGGGCAAGTGGCTCGACGCGGGCCTGCCAGGCTGTGGATACGGCGAGCGGCTGTGCAGGTGCGGCATGCCAGGGAATCGCCAGAGTCAGGGTGGCCAGCAGCGCTGCCAGCCGCCTCAATCGACCTGCCAACATGATGTTCATTAACCGGCGAATGCTTTCACCAGCTCGCGGCAGAAATCGGGGATATCCGCAACGACCCGGCCCCACACCAGGTTGCCGTCCCGGAAAGCGGGCTCATCCACCCAGGTAGCCCCGGCATTGACCAGGTCATCCTTAATACCCACCGAGCCGGTAGCCCGGTGACCGCGCACCACACCCGCCGAGACCAGCACCCAGCCGGCATGGCAGATGGCGCCCACGATCTTACCCTGGTCGTAGATATCGCGCACCAGTCCGGTGACAGCCGGGTAACGACGCAGCTTATCCGGCGCCCAGCCGCCCGGCACGACAATGCCGTCAAAATCATCGGCCTTTACATCCTGGGCCAGCACATCAGGTTTCGCTTCCAGGCAGGCCTTGCCGCGATACGTGGTCATCTTGGTACCGACCACGGTCACAACCGCCCCTTCTTCCTGCAGGCGCATGAACGGCACATAAAACTCCAGATCTTCAAAGCCTTCTTCTAGCAGGTAGGCAATACGTTTTCCAGCCAGTTTCATAGGTCCTCCAAACATTGATAGGTTGTTGATTTTACATCTTTAATAGCAGCTTTATTTCCGGCCAGATGAAGGGCACGGCCGCCAACACCCCGCCGCCCATGGCCAGCAGGCCGACCAGAGCGCCCGGCACAGGCAGGCTTTCGCCAATCCACAACAGGCCGGCGGTAACCAGCCCGGCAGCCAGGCAGGCCAGCAGCACGCGTCCCAGGGTGCCGCGCACCTGGATGATGCTGGGGTAGCGCCGGTTGAGCAGCCGGAGCAGGATAAAGGCAATGCCGGTGAACACGACGGCATTCGCCAGGGCGATCCCGGCCGGGCCAATCAGCCAGGCTAATGCAAAGGCCAGGCCAAAAAAAACCAGAACACCCGCCCAGTAGATTTTCAAGGGCGTGCGCGCATCCTGTTGAGCATAAAAAGCGCGCACAGCGACTTCCAGCAGCGAATGGCCCAACAAGCCGAGCAGGTAAGCCCGGGTGACCCAGGCCACCAGGTCGGCGCCGGCCTGGTCGAAGCCCAGGATATCAATCACCGGACGAACACCCACACCTACCAGCACCATCACCGGCAAGGTGAAGGCCAACAGTATGCGCAAGGCGCGGTTCAACGTATCGTGGAAAGCCTGGTCCTGGCCGCGGGTGACCTGCTCGGAAAGGGTCGGCAGCAAGACGGTGGCAATGGCCGTGCCGATCAGCGTTTCGGGCACCTGCATGAACAGCCAGCCATTAGCCAGGGCGGTCACCGAGCCTTCCGCCAGCCGGGAAGCGATATTATCCTGGGCATAGAAGATCAGCTGGATGGCAGCTACGGTGAGAACGCGCGGGCCAACCAGGGCCAGCACCTTGCGCACACCGGGGTGTTGCAGGTTGATGGCCGGCCGCCAACGGAAACGATAATAGATCAGCCCAGGAACCTGTACCAATAGGAACAGCCCGGCGCCGATGAGGGTGCCGTATACGACACCATAAATCCCCAGCCCAAATGCCGGCAGAGTTATAGGGCCGATAGCGACCCCGTTCTCGGGTGCCAGCACCAATGCGCCGAACAAGGTTCCGATATCATACATGCTGGGGGCCAGGGCTGGCAGGAAGAAATGCTGGTTGGCCTGCAGCCCGGCGATGGCCAGCCCACTGAGGGAGAACAGCAGGGTACCCAGCAGGTTGATACGCATCAGATCGGCGACCAGGGCCTGCTGCTGGCTGGTAAAGCCAGGGGCAATGCCCAGGCGCCAGCTAACCAGCTGGTCGGCGAAAATGGCTACCAGGATAGAAAGCCCGGCGGTAACCAGGAAGACCAGGTTGGCGATGCGTGAAAACAGATCCCACATGTCCGGGCGGCCGCGGCGCTCCAGGTATTCAGTGAGGACGGGGATGAAAGCCATCGCCAGCACGCCGCCAGAAATAAGGGCAAAGAGCAGATCGGGGATGTTATTGGCAGCGTAGAATGCATCCAGGGTGGCGGAGAGACCAAACTGGCGGTTGATGATGATTTTCCCCAGGAAGCCGAGGACTTTTTCCAGGCCGAAGAAGAAGGCAACGATGAGGGCAGCACGCGAGAGCTTGGTCATAGGGGAGCAGGCACCGGGTAATCAGGGATCAGGGATCAGGGATCAAGCAATCTGGGATGTGGAAGAAAGCAACAATGAGGCAATCTTTCTGTGACATTGGGGAAAGTATAGCACGAGAATCAGGCAATTGTTCATGGTAGAATTGCTGCGGAAGAGACACGAAGACCCGCGGTCTGCAGTCGGCGGTCTTTTATCTGGAGGGATGGCCGAGCGGCCTAAGGCGCCTGTCTTGAAAACAGGTATGGCGCAAGCCATCGTGGGTTCGAATCCCACTCCCTCCGCTGAAATATGGTACAATCCTGGCGCATCCCAAACGTAAAGTGCGGGAGGTATTGGGGAGGTGCCAGAGTGGTCGATTGGGGCCGCCTGCTAAGCGGTTGCCGGGGCAAAAACCCCGGCCGCAGGTTCGAATCCTGTCCTCCCCGCAGTTACAACTTTTTTCTGCGATAGACGGCTGCGTTCTTTCGCACCCAGGCTGCTTCGAAAGCCAGACGAAGCAGCCTTTTCTTTTCGATAGGCATTAAAGTGGTAAACCGCTACCGGGTCATCGACAACAAGCCGCAACATTCGGCAGCACTGGTCGACCTGGGGTTGTCCCCTGGAGGCGTTCCGGTACACATGCATCGAGCCGCGGTTAAAGCAGATCTTCGCATTGCGACGGGGATTGTGGAGCCGCATCAGTACGCGGGCTCGCTATGGCGAAGGTGCACCCAGACCTGGTGAGGTATTGACCGTCACCTTGGAGCTGGATAGACAGCAATTTATGGCGCTGTTACGGAAGGCTTACGAGTAGGGGTAATCGGGGCGCCGTTACTGCCGCTCTTCCCAGTCGACCCATTCCACGCCGCTCATCTTAATAAACGCATTGACCGCCTGACCGATTGTCGGGAAGAAATACCCCTCGCCAAAGCGATCGAAGATCCCAAAGCGCCTGAGCTTGTCCTTGACGGGGTCTTTCATTTCAGCAAACACCAGCTGGATGCCAGCATGGTGGAGCTCATCGTCCAACTCGGCCAGCATGTCGGCGGCGGTTACATCCACACTGGTGACCGGCTCGGCCGCCAGCACAAGCCAGCGCACCGGGGTTGGCGTTTGCTCCAGGGTGTCAAGCACAATGCTGTGGAACTGCTCGGCGTTGGCGAAGAACAGCGGGGCGTCCCAGCGGAAGAGCACCAGCCCGGGGATGAGGCGTGCATCCGGGTAGCGAGTGAGGTCGTGGTAGCCTTTCACCCCCTCTGCGCGTCCCAGAACTGCATAGTGCGGCCGCCAGCCATCCCAAACGAACTCCAACAAAGCGATGATGATGGCCACCAGGATGCCAGGGATCGGCCCAAAAATAGCCACGCCCAAGAAGCAGGCGATAGAGAGCCAGAATTCCCACTGCTGGATGCGGTAGAGGCGGCGCAAGTCGCCGATCTCAAACAAACCGATGGCGGAAACGATTACGACCGCTGCCAGCACTGTGCTGGGCAGGTCTTGCAAGAAACCGGGAGCAAGCACCAGCAGCAAGGCAATGGCGACCGCGCCAACAATACCGGTCAGTTGGGTCTTCGAGCCGGCGGATTCGGCCACGGGCGTGCGGGAGGAACTGCTGCTGATTGAAAAGCCCTGGAAGAAGCCGGTAGCCACATTGGCCGCACCCAGGCCGATCAGCTCCTGGTTCGGGTCGACGTAAGCGCCGCTGCGGGTGGCATAGGCCCGCGAGAGCACGCTGGTATCGGCAAAGGAGACGACCACAATAGCAATGGCCCCAACCAGCAGCGGACCAAGGTCCTGCAGGCCGACGCGCGGGATTGTAATGGAAGGCAGCCCCTGAGGCAGCACCCCCAGCACCGACAGGTCTGCTCGGGCGGCGAGGTCAAAGACAGCAGTGATGACCGTAGCCGCCACTACGGCAACCAGCACGCTCGGAAAGCGTTTATAGCGCCTGAAAAGCAGCATGAAGGTCAGGCTGCCGCCGCCTAACAGGAGCGCCACGGGGTTAGTCTGCCCGGCTATCACTGCCTGGAAAAAGGCAGCCAATTCCGCCAGGAGGCCGTCGGCATCGACAGAAAAGCCAAACAGCTTGGGAAGCTGGCCGATCAGCACCGTAAGGGCGATGCCATTCATATAGCCGTAGCGGATCGGCTTGGAGAGCAGCTCGGTGACGAAACCCAGACGAGCCAGTCCGGCGATAATGCACAACAGCCCGGTGAAGATCGCCAGCATGCCGGCCAACGCCACCGTGCGCGCCGGATCGCCGGCAGCCAGGGGCACGATGACGGCGAAGATCATCGCCGCCAGGGAAGAATCCGGCCCTAAAACCAGGATCCGGCTGGGCCCGACCAGGGCATATACTACCAAGGGGACGATGGTGGCATACAGACCGTAAATCGCCGGCAGACCGGCAGCCTCGGCGTAAGCCATACCCACCGGCACCAGGACGGCGGTCAGCACCAGGCCGGCGACCAGGTCGCTGCGCAGCCAGCGTGGACGGTAATGGCGCAGTATGTACAGGCCGGGCAGCCATTTCAAGATGCCGCGCTGGTCGGCGGGCAGGGTAATGCGCTTGATCCTGCCAACGCCGGCTTCCGGCTGTTGTGTTCCGCCCGATCCGGTTGTGTCATCCATATACCGGTTGAACCTCCTGGGAAGGCACAGTACGTGAGAAACTATGGATAGATACGCCAATCAGCCCGGTTTGAGGAGATCGTTGTACAATTAATCAACGATTATAACTGAAAGGATCAGGTCAAATCCATGCTGTACGGCCAAAAAACTATCTTACGATCGATTTCCCGGGACGATTTGGAGCAGCTGTGGCGCTTCAATAATGATGTGGAAGTAGAACTGGCTGGCGGGGGTGACCCACCCATGCCGCAATCGCTGGCGCGACTGTACGCGGAATACGACGCCCAGGCTGCCCCCGGCGGGCGTGATGGCGCAACGTTTGCCATCGAAGCCGACGGAAAGTTTATCGGTCAGTGCGCCTTATTCAATTTCAACGATACCGCCCAGACCTGCGAGCTGGGGATCACCATCGGCGACAAAGCCTATTGGGGAGGCGGATACGGCCGGGATGCGATCGGTGTCCTGCTTGATTATGCCTTCCGGCTGCGGAATTTCCGGCGTGTGTACCTTGCGGTGAACGGCAATAATGAGCGCGCCATCCGGGCATACCGGGCCTGCGGGTTCGTGGAAGAAGGCAGGCTGCGCGAACATGTTTGGTCGAATGGCGTTTACTTGGACCTGGTCTACATGGGGATCTTGCGGGAAGAGTGGGCGACGGCAGATAAACTATGAGGGTGATAGTCGTTGGTGTGGTTCAGAATATCACTGGCGAGATCCTGATCTGTAAAATGCCGCTGGGGCGCGGTGTATTTCCAGGGCAGTGGGGGCTGCCGGGTGGAGGAATAGAATTAGGAGAAACAGCCGTGGCTGCCCTGCAGCGAGAGCTAAAAGAAGAGGTTGGACTGGATGTCGCCAATATCCAGCCGTTATTTTTTAGCGACGGTACGTATCAAAAAATATTTCCAGATAGCAGTCAACACGAAATATACATGGTGTTTTTACTATTCTCCTGCCTGGCGAGGGGAGATGCAGTCACACTGAATTCCGAATTTGAAGAATACTGCTGGGTTAACCCGGTAAAGCTTAAAGATTACGACCTGAATTTGGAAACAGTCAGGACTTTTGCGCGCCTTGGGTTAATACCAATTCCGGAGGGAGCTCCAGCAGATGACGATTACGATTGAAGAACTCAGCACCGGACGACTGGGAGACGTTAACCGCTGTGACGGTGTTTTCCGGATCGATTCGCGGTTGAAGCTAAGCGCCGAAGCCGGCGTTATCCACTATACTGTCGAGCAAGTTCCCCCCTATGAAAAGCGCTATCCGGTGGATGCATTTAAAGCTGCAGACTACATCGCCAATCCTGATCGGGTGATCTACCTGGCCTACCGGGATGGGCAGATCGCCGGACAGGTGCGGCTGTGCCGGTACTGGAACCGCTATGCATACATTGAAGACCTCGTGGTGGATGCCTCTGCCCGGCGGGAAGGCATCGGGCAGGCTTTGTTGGCGCAAGCGATTGCATGGGCTAAAACCAGGGGTTTTCCAGGGATTATGCTGGAGACGCAAAATAATAATGTCGCCGCGTGTAATCTGTACGAACGCTGCGGGCTGACTCTGGCCGGGCTCGACACCTACCTGTATCGCGGCATCGACCCGGAGAACGAGGAGATTGCGCTGTACTGGTATCTGTTGGTTTAAGAATCTACTATAATAAATCATAGGCCAGGGCGTTTCTTATATCGATAAGGAGCAAGTCCATGAGCAAAAAAACATTGCTCATCTTGGGGGGGTATGGCCACACAGGGCGACCTTTAGCTCGCCTTCTTTTACAGGAAACCGATGTGCAACTCGTGCTGGCAGGGCGCAGCCGGGAAAAAGCAGAGGCAGCGGCAGCCGAATGCAACCGGGAGTTCCCAGGACGGGTCTTGGGGAGTTTTGCGGATGCATCCAACCAAACAGACCTGGAACAAGTGTTCCGGGGCATCGATTTGGTAATCGTGGCGTCCAGCACAGCTCGTTACGCTCGAGATGTAGCAGAGGCAGCCCTGGCAGCCGGGATCGACTACCTGGACATCCAATACTCGACCCAAAAGATCATCGCCCTGCAATCTTTCTCGGCAGAAATCGAAAATGCCGGACGCTGTTTCATCACGGATGGCGGGTTTCACCCCGGCCTGCCGGCAGCCCTGGTGCGGTATGCCGCCGGTCACTTCGACAGCCTGGAAAGAGCCGTCATCGGCAGTGTAATAAAAGAAGACTGGGCCAGTCTGGACCTGCCGGACGAGACGATCCAGGAACTACTGGAAGAAATCAACGATTTTCAAAGCCTGGTTTTCAAAGATGGGATTTGGAAGAAAGCCAGGATGTTTGGGATGCAAGGCTACTTGCGGATGGATTTTGGCAGCGAGTTCGGCTTGCAGTACTGCGCACCAATGTTCCTGGAGGAGATGCGGGCGCTGCCCAAGATGTTCCCATCCCTGCAGGAGACCGGCTTCTTCGTGGGTGGCTTCAACTGGTTCACGGACTGGGTAGTTATGCCGCTTGCAATGGTGGTCACTAAAACCTGGCCGCAGAAGGGGTTGAAGCCGATGGTGAAGCTGATGAAATGGGGATTGAAAGCCTTCTCACGGCCGCCGTTTGGAACGTTGCTAAAAGTCGAAGCTAAGGGCTCCAAGAACGGGCAGGCAAAAGAGCTGCACGTCACCTTGTACCATCCAGACGGCTACCTGTTTACCGCCATCCCGGTGGTGGCCTGCCTGCTGCAATACCTGGATGGGACAGCCAGGAAACCCGGTTTATGGACACAGGCGCACCTGATAGAACCGGTGCGCCTGATGCGGGATATGCAGCACATGGGGATCGATATTCAGAGCACAGAAGGGCCTGCTTGATGCTGGAGAGGCTGGAAACGCTGGTGCGCCTGGCCGGGGCGATCGCCATAGGAGTGACTCTGGCGGTGGTTTTTTACGGTTTGTGGCAGGGGGCGCGTCGCCCGGTGGGGCGGACATCGGGCCGCATGCCTGGGCTGCTGCGCAGCGGCGCTTTCTACCTGGCGGCAAGTATTGCCTATTTCGGGATCTGCTGGCTGTTGTGGATTCCGCTGCCGGGGACCCTCTCGCCAGCAGCGAGAGCGGTCGTCCTGGCGCTTGGCAGTGTGCTGCTGTTCTCTGGGTTGGGGTGGGTGTTGTGGGGGCGGCTGGCGCTGGGCAAGCAGTACTTCGTCTCAACGGGAATGGGCGCACAGCTATTTACCGGCCACCAGCTGATCACCAGCGGGCCTTATGCCCTGGTGCGCCACCCGATATACCTGGGATGGATCCTGACCGGTATGGGCGGGCTGCTGATATACCAGACCTGGACCTTCGTCTTTATAGCCGTTGGCTTCCTGGGGCTGGCAGCCCGGGCGCGGCGGGAAGAGCAGGCTCTGGAAGCCGAATTTGGCGTAACCTATCAGGCTTACCGGCAAAGGGTACCGAGCTGGATACCCGGGCTACGGAAACGGGATGAGGCTAACAGCCCAACTCCCCACCCATGAAGGAAGATCCCAAAAAATGGAGGCTGAATGAGCGACAATTTTGAGGTCGTCGAAGTAACCGCCGGGAATATTGACCGCCAGGGTTTCTTCTGCTACATGAGCAAACGAAAATCGCCAGGATACCGGCAGAAGCGCGACTGGCTGGAGGAGCGTCTGGATGAAGGTCTGAAGATCAAAATTCTGCACGAGCACGGTGGGAGGGATACGGCCTTTATCGAGTATATCCCGGGCGAGTATGCCTGGCGGGCGGTGTATGCCCCCGGCTACCTGGTGATCCACTGCCTGTGGGTTGTGGGTAAAGGGACGGGTAAAGGCTACGGCAGCCGGTTGATACAGGAATGCCTGGCAGACGCCCGCCGGCAGGGCAAGCACGGTGTGGTGATGGTTTCCAGCGACGGCACCTGGCTGGCAAGCAAGAAGCTGTTCTTGAACCACGGATTTGTCGAGATCGACCAGGCGCCGCCGGTGTTCCAACTGTTAATGCACCGCTTTGAGAATGCGCCGGATCCAGCCTTTCCGCAGGATTGGAAAGACCGGCAGGCAGCCTTCGGTCCCGGACTGACCGTGGTGCGCACACCGCAGTGCCCTTACATCGAAAATGCGACCAATGGATATCTTAACCTTGGCAGTCAGGCAGGCATCCCAACAAGGGTGATAGAGCTAAACTCTGCGCAAGAAGTACAGGAACAGGCTCCTTGTGCGTACGGCGTCTTCGGCATTGTGTATAATAGCCGGCTGCTGTCTTATACCTATATCAACCCAATAGACTTCGAAAAACGAATCGCCCAGCTTGGCTGATGAAGCAAAAGCGGCTAGCGGTGGAACGGAGAAAAGGATCTTTCCATGGAAACACTCGACTTGAAAAAAGAATTGAAATGGCTGTACAATCCCTCGTCGAAAAAGGTAGAGCTGGTGGATGTGCCCCCATTCAACTTCGTGATGGTGGATGGCGCTATCGAGCCGGACATGACACCGGGGACATCGCCCGGCTTCCAGGAGGCGATGCAGGCCCTGTACGGCGCGGCCTACACGCTGAAATTTATGGCCAAGCAGCGCAAGGAAAACCCGGTGGACTACCCGGTGATGGCGATGGAGGGGCTGTGGTGGGTGGAGGATGGACAGTTCGACATCCGCAAGCCGGGCAATTGGAAGTACACTGTGATGATTCTGCAGCCCGATCTGGTGACGCCGGAGATGTTCGCCGAAGCGTTAGCCCAGCTGCGCAAGAAGAAACCCGGCCCGGGGATTGAGCGCCTGCGGCTGGAGCGCTTCCATGAAGGGCTGTGCATCCAGACCATGCACATCGGTCCCTACCTGGAAGAACCGGCGACTCTGGCCCGTATGGAAGCCTGGGCGGAAGAAAACGGCTATTCACTGGCACACAACCACCATGAGATTTACCTGGGCAACCCGCTGCGTGCCGACCCTGAGAAATTGAAGACCATCCTGCGCCATCCGGTGGCACGCCGGGCAGCAGCGTGAAAATCACGACCTGGAACGTCAATGGGCTGCGCGCCCTGCTGCGCAGCGATCGCCTGGCGGCGCTGCTGGCGCTGCAGCCGGATATCCTGATGATGCAGGAGGTCAAGGCGCGCCCGGAGCAGATTCCGGCGGAGCACAGCCGCTCCTGGGCGCCATACCGAGAGGTGTGGCACCCAGCCGAGCGACCCGGCTACAGCGGCGTGGCGGCGCTGTGGCAGCCTGAACCGATAGCATTTC
>Ga0209492_1000585_pt1 | contig 11308 bp, 6 predicted proteins | sample PPLLak12cMay2015_FD_187253 | JGI IMG/M metagenome (GOLD analysis project Ga0209492, IMG submission 187253) | Freshwater sediment microbial communities from Prairie Pothole Lake near Jamestown, North Dakota, USA - PPLs Lake P7 Core (1) Depth... | ecosystem: Environmental > Aquatic > Freshwater >... | reverse complement strand
CGGGCGCGGGCGGCCGGAATGTAATGGCTCATGTCGCTGGAAGCGACCATCATCAGGCTGGCATCGGCGCTGAACAGGCGGGCGATCTCCTCCCCGGCGGCCAGCAGCTCGTCGAGGCCCTCGGCGAAAAAGTCTCCATCGTCGAAACCGATTCTTCCAATATTAAAATCACCTACAAAACCGATATCGCCATCGCCGAAGCCATCATCAAAAGCCGACCGGAGCCAAAACGCGAAGGCCCCATCGGCCCATACTACGAAGCCCAATGGTAACCCCTCCCGCCTTACGCCTGTCCGGTGTAGTCACAATGTAGTATATTGTTACGAAGACGGAACATACGCATTACTACGTACGCATTACGAACTTGACATACGCCATACGCATTACCCTGTACCCTAAACCCTTCACTCTTCACTCTTCTCTGTGCCTCTGCCCCTTTGTGCCTATATCTCTTTTTTGAAAAATAATAATTTTTCCTGTAACAATTCCGCCCCTTTAGCGTCTTTATTAATAAATGGAAGGTCGTTTATGTGAGCAAAACAGCCCATTTTGACGCAGCAACGTAAAAGTTTTGTAAAAAATGGGAAAAAGAGAATTTTTCCCTTGATTTTCCTCGCCTGTTCGCATAAACTGCTATCGAGAAAAAAATAGAGATTATTTTCAATTGGCAGGAGAAAATAATGAGAAGAAAATTCGCCTTCGCATTGCTGCTTTTATCTATTTGCGCCCACGCAGCATTCGCGAATATGCACATAAGGCTAATCGGCCGCTGGAGCGGTGAAACCTTTTCCGTTACCGTCGCCGGAAACCGCGCTTACCTCGGCAACGGCAGCTTCCTTGCTATTCTGGACATTTCAGACCCGGCAAACCCCGTCCTCATCGGCAGAAGCCCGCCCCTCTTTAATACCATCCTCGGCATCGCCGTCTCAGGCAATTACGCCTACCTCGCCGCAGAGCACCGCGGCCTCTGGGTTATGGACCTCTCCGACCCCTCCTTCCCTCTGCCCGTCGCACAGTTCGATACCTACGGCTACGCAACCGACATCACTCTCTGCGGCAATTACGCATTCATCGCCGACGATACCGAAGGCCTCCAGATTATCGACATCTCCAATCCGCTTTCTCCCTTCCGCACAGGCTTTTGCGATACCTGCGGCAGGGCTGGTGGCTTGGCAGTTTGCGGCAACAATGCCTTCGTCGCCGATGGCTGCAGCGGCCTCCAGTCCATCGATATCACCAACCCCGCCTCGCCCTGCAGGCTCGGCTGCTGCACAACCTGCTCCTGGGCCTTAAGCGTAGCAATAAAAGACTCCTTCGCCTATGTCGCCGATTTCGCCTCCGGCCTCCAGGTTATGGATATCTCCAACCCCGCCTCGCCCTCTATCACAGGCTCCCTCGACACAGCCGGCTGGGCAAACGACATCGCAATCACAGGCTCGCTCGCCTGTCTCGCCGACGGCAACTGCGGCCTTCAAATTATCAACATCTCCAACCCGTCCCAGCCGCAATACATCGCAGACCACAACACCATCGCCTACGCCGCAAAACTCGATGTCTCCGATAGAATCGTTTATGTTGCCGACGAATTAGCTGGCCTTCTGATTTACGAAATTAGCTGGCCCGCCGATCTCGAACCCGATGGCGACGTCGATAATGCCGACCTCCAGCTTCTCCTCGCCCACTGGCTCCAGCAGGATTGTGCAAGCACGAACAATTGCTCCGGCACCGACCTCAATAAAAACGGCTCCGTCAACTTCCTTGACTTCGCAATTTTTGCAAAAGACCACATTGATTCCGCATTGCCCAACTGACACCCTCGTGTCATCCTGAGTCCCGATTGTCTTGTATCGGGACGAAGGATCTCCCATATTCAATGTTCAAAGTTCGACGTTCAATGTTGAGTCCAGAATTCTCTGGACGAAATCCGGCCATAGCGGGATTGAACGTTGTTTATGCTCTCCTCCCCTCATACTCTTATACTCACCTACTTTTCTACATCCTGTATTGGTTATTCTTTGGGTTACTGTACCTTGGTTTTTGGTTATTTTTTGATGCATTTAGCCTGCCGTTTCACGGCAGGTTGGTTAGCCCCCAGGCCCGTCTGCAGGTTGTCTCCTCAATTTAACCCCTCAATTTATTGATGGGGTCTTCCTCCCAATTTAGCCCCCGAACCTGTCCTGTGGATTTATTCGGTGGGTTTTTTCTCTTTCAAATCTCAAATCCTCTTTCTTCATTCTTAATTCTCAATTCCCTTCCATTTTTTCCTTGCCTTCTTATCCCCTTTTTATACAATCTCCCCTGGCAAACCGAGACAATACACCTGTTGCTTTTTTGCCGGCTGAGAAGTGGCAGGTCGGCGATGTTTAAGAAATTAAACACCTCCGCTTCCATTTTTGGTATGCAAAAATTTTATAAATAGAAAAATAGATATTGTCCTTAATTAAATCCATAAGTAAAAGATATGAAAAAAATATATTTAATACTTTTGCAATGCTTAATATTATCAATTTCAGGATGCCATACGAAGAAGGAAACCGCTTCTGACAGATACAATAAATTAATTGCTGCGATTGAAGGTGATCATTTACTCGCAATCCGGGCAATTCAGGAATTAGGAGTGAACTTTTCCAATGATCAGAAGGCACAGGAAAGGTTAATAAAGCATTTATTTTCCGATAGAGTTGATAGAGACTCTTGGGAATTTTATGTAGTGGTAAATTCTCTATTAAAGACCAATCAATCCTTGACTGAAAAATTGCTTGAACAATACAGTCTTAAAGAAGAGGAAGGTGTTTATCTTGAGAAGCTATTATTTATCTTAGGACGTCTCGGATTAAAGGCAAAGGAGGCCGTCCCATTTCTTTTAGAACAGCTGGAAAAATACAAAGGTGATAATGAAACAGAAGGAGCAATTCGCATTGTTCTGGCCAATGCAGGTTTTAGATCAGAGGACAACTTAAAGGTAATAATGGAGGATATCAATAATCAAAACGAAAGAGCGAAGGCAGAAATTGAAATGTTGGCTTTTACAGGTTCGGATGAATGGTTCGATGAATCTTTTATAAAAGAGTTTAATCAATGGCTTGCTCAATCCATGGATAAATATGATAAAGAGGAAACACCCTTGCCTATTGATGAGATTTCTAATCTTTCAATGATACTAGGCAGATTGCACTCCATTGATAGTACTGTCGAAGCTAGAATGAAAAACTTTATTCAGACAAAATGTAAAACACAGGATGATGAATTTCTTTATGATGTGGGTACTTGTCTTTCTTATATGTTCTTACTGGCAAAAAGCAATAATGAAAATTCAAAAGTATTTCTTGGTCCTGCTTTAAGATATATGTCCTATGTTTCCCCTTCTCGACAAGGTATAGGTAAAATTGTAGCAGATTATATAATTGGTTCCGATAAAGAATTGTTGAGGGAAATATCTGCCAAGTTGGAGGACGACGACCCAGAGGTCGTTAGAGGAGCTTTATGGGTCTTTTTGTATAAGGGGCTTGAAGCTAAGGAATATAAACAAGACATTTTAGAATTATTAAATCATATCGACAGAAAAATACCTGTAAACGTATTGAATGATCCTAACTGTTCAAGAATACTGACAACATATGCGGACATAAAAAGAACTACTGCCGATGCTTTGGCATTTTTGGCCGAACCATCGGATATTCATACATTAGAAGATTTACTTAAGAATAAAATTTTTGAAGATGTCAAAGAGGAAATCAAGAACACAATAAGAATTCTGAAATTAGAAAAAAGTAACGAGGATTATTAAATTAATTTAATGCTCTAGATATGCGTGATAAAAGGGGACATTCTACTTTTTAATTGGATGTAATCTGGTGACACAATATAATGGTAGTCAAGACTTAACCTGACAAAAATATCCTTTCCTATCCGCTATCCGTTTAACGCTTAACACTTCTCCCTTTCTCTCTGCGTCCTCCGCGCTCTCAGCGGTGAAAATATTTAGCTGACTTAAAAAAGAAGCCTGATCATTCAGGATTCGTGGGCGAAGAAATATTTGCTGCTTAAGCTCGCTTAGAAAAGCAAATTTTTCCAAGAACACAAAGTCAGCTAAATCTCCTTCGTGTTCATCGTGGTGAAAAATTGTTTTGCTTCAGCCGCAACAGCGCAGCCGTCACCCGTTTCAAATTTAGATTTTCTTTATTGGAATTTGTTTAGGATTTAGAAATTCGTGCTTAGGATTTTCTTTCACCCCTCTGCGTTCTCCGCGCTCTCTGCGGTTCATATTCCCGCTCGCCGTTATCCGAAATACGTAACGAGCCTCGCACCTGCCTGCCCGGTGAAGCTTTGGCGCAGGATGGTTCAATGTTGAGTCCAGACTTATCTGGACAAAATCCGGTCCCATCGGGATCGAACGTTGTTTATGCTCTCCTCCCCTCATACCCTTATACTCACCTGCTTTTCTACATCCTGTATTGGTTATTCTTTGGGCTCTTGTATCTTGGTTTTTGGTTATTTCCCCTGCGTTCTGTGTTCTGCATTCTGTGTTCTCCCCCCTCTTCTTCTGCCCTTGGTTCTTGTACCTTGGTTTTTGGTTATTCTTTGGGTTATTGTATCTTGGTTTTTGGTTATTTTCTTTGTGCCTCTGTACCTTTGCCACTTTGCCCCTATATCACCCATCTTCCCCATTTTCTTCTGTGTTCTGTGTTCTGCATTCTGTGTTCTCTTAATTCCAAATTCTCCCCCAAAACCCCCCTTTATTTCCCCCCAAAACCACTCTTAAATCCCCCTTATTCCCCCCTTTTTCCTTTTTTTTCCTTTTTTTTCCTCTTTTTTTCCCCCGTTTCACCCTCGTTTACCCCCATCCAGCCATTTAAAATAAGCAAAATTTAACGCCTGTATCGAAAATATTAGACTCCTTCCGAATGGCGACATATGCATTAAGACACACGCTTTACGCTCCGAAACTATTAAAAATATTACTTTTTATGGAACAAATTATCACCGATATCGTCTTAATATCAGGTGAATAGCTTAAAAAAGACGTCCTATATTGTATGGTTTTATTAACCATAACTTCAGTATAACAGGTGACTTATGATTAGAACTTTACGAATCGCAGGGGTATTAATAGCAGCCGCCGCCCTCGTTCTTTTCGCACTACCCGTCGTTTTCGGCTCCGCAAACACAAAAGACACCCAAAAATTACTCGATTCCGAAACAATAATCGAGAAATTCAAAAAATCCCAAGACTCTCTCGCCCAAAAAAATAACCAGGCCCAGCCGCCGTTAGTCCTTCAGGCACAAGCATTTGCGCGCTATTTAATCCCGCCTATCGTCGAAGGAAAAACAGAAAACAGCCTTGATTCCAGAATAGAAATACCGAAACCCCAGCCGATTGTCCAATTCAAGCTCCTTAGCACCTGTGTTCACCAAACCTCTCCCGAACGCTCATTTGCCTTAGTAGATCAGCCCGGCGACGGTTTGCTCTGGGTAAGACCTTCGGACAAAATCAGCCATTTCCTCGTTAAAGAGGTCAAAAGTGGCCTTTTAATCGTAAACGACGGCCAAAAAAATATCGAAGTCAAACTGGATACTCAGGCTTTTGAAAGTATTGCAAGCCCAACTCCTTCCTCATTGCCATCGTTAGCCGGCATTCTTCCCGGCAGAGGGCTTTCTGCCGCAGCCCCTTCATCAGCTGCACGCTCTTCTGCAAGAAACCCCGGCGCAACTTCAGTTCCTCCAATGCCTTCCAGCGGTGTCAGGACAACGCCTGGCTTTAGCGGCCCTATGACAATGCCTACGATGCCTTCTACTCGTTCATCTGCCGGAAGCACCCAAAGCACAACACGCCCTATGTCCGCTGAAGAGGAAGCTGCTGCTCTCAAGCTTATGTCCGAACTTGACTCTGCCTTGGCTGGCATCAATGAAAGTGCCACCGAGGAGGATATGAAAAAGGCCGATGAATTAATCGAAAAGCATTTTAACAAACTTGATAACATGCAAATCAGCGACCAGGAGGCCGAGAAAATCAACGATTTAGGCCAAAAACTCGACAAGGCTCAGCAGGAACCGAACAAGCCCAGACCAAGCACGGTAAAAACAAGGCCTCAAACGTCCCCCGGTGATTAACAGCTTAATTTACCGTTATTTCCGCACTCAGCACTCATTTATTTCCAATATTTACACATTTCTGCCGGTTTATCGGCCTTTTTCAGCAATTCTAAGGAACTTTTAACTGCCTTTTCAGTCTTATATATATGCCGATATTTGGCCTGTATTGAGGTTTGTCAGTGAAATAAAAGAAGGCTTCAGACAGTATTAATAATTGGTTTTTACCACAGCTGCAGGCCAAAATACACGATAAATTGTTGTACTGAATATGGGTTATTTTATGCCCATTGTTAACTATTGGAGCGGTGTATGACTGTGAATCGAAATATGAAAAGCTATTCGCGGAACTTTCAGTTACTACTTTGCGGCCTTATTCTCTGTGTGCCGATTATATTTACCTATTCTCTGAATGCTTCACAACAGGACTCAAACAGCGGCGATTCTGCAGCTGATACAAATCGCTACAAGGTTTTTTCTTTTCGGCACATATCCAGCGACCAGGCCATAGGTTACATTGAGAAGGCTGGCCTGGCTGTAACAGCCCGGGCTCTGAAAGAAAATATCCTTTCGACATCAGGCCAGAGCGCCGAGCTGGGCAAGGTCGCGGAGCTTCTTAGGCTCGTGGATTCCAATGTTCCATTTATTGTTGAAAAGATAGTTTTGCCCAAGCAGGCAGCTGACTCAAACTCGCCCCCCAAACTCGGCGCTAAAACAAACGGCGTTTTAATAGGGACCTTTGCCAATCCCCCTATGGGCGAGGGTGCGAAGGCGATTGTCGAAGTAAGCGAGACAGGTATTCTGGTTGTGGCGCCAGCCGATAAGGCAGACCAGATAAGATTCAGTTTCGGGGGTACTGTTCAGGCTTCGGCTAAACAGCCGGCTGCTGAACAAGCAGGACAAACCGCACAGCCCGCTGATGTAAATGTAAGTGCGGCCGAACCTAACGTTTCAGCAGAACTTATGAACACCATATTAGTTCCTCAAGCAGAGCAGATACCGGCTATCGATGCAAATCTTCTCGAAGGGATTACAGTTAATATTCCGGAAAATATACCTGCTGATAAGGATACGAGCACACTTATTGATATAAACAAACTCGATATCAACTGGGCAGCAGTTGAGGCTCTTTTACGGGGCGATTCGAAAACCTCGACTGAGACTGAATCCAATGAAGTTCCGCTCAGTGATGTGTTTGGCAAGCTCGTAGGCTCTTTAAGCAAAGCATCTGAAAAAACGACAACTGCCCAGAAGGAAGCTAATGATGTAAACACAGCTGCACCGGTGAAAATTCAGACGCAGCCTCCTGCAGAGAAGCCTGCCAAGAAGACAACAGTGACAGAGCGGGCTAAGCAGCCGGGACAAAGTGCTGGAAAAACAGCGAATGAATCTTTAGAACCAACACCGATTGCTGACGGCAACGAAATCCTTGAATTGACGCTGCCAGAACGGATGAATATCGTTCAGCTGATAAGACTGGTGGGGGAGTACTTTAGCCTCGATTATATGTATGACCCGGCAAAAGTTACCGGTGAAATAACTTTGCAAATAAGCAAAGAACGACAGGGCAGAATAAAAGTTAAGGAGCTTTATCCTCTTCTCGAGCAGGCGCTTAAATTCAGAGGTTTTGTTATGACCCGCAGGGGCAATCTGGTAACAATAGTTCCGAAGGAAGAGGCAATAACAATTGACCCCGCACTGGTAGATACAGCCAAAAGAAGTATTGAGAAGGGAGATGTTGTTATAACCAAAGTATTTCATTTGAAATATATTGATGCGGAAAGTGCAAAAAATCTGCTTATGGGTATGGGAATGGGCGTTGATATTAACACCTCTGCTTCGGTTGCCAGGATACTTATTGTCACTGAATATGCATACAGAATGGGCCGCGTCCAGCAATTGCTCGATATGATTGATAAGCCCGGCGAGAAAAAGACATTTCATTTTAGACAATTAAAATACACAATGGCCACGTCCCTTAAAGACAAAATCAAGGCCCTTGCCGACCAGCTGGGGACAATAACAATCACAATAGCAGAGACAGTAACTGTTTCGCCGGCTACTCAGCCTGCTGTTCGGCCGGGGATGCCTCCGGCTATAACCAGGCCGCCGGTTACAACGGTTCGGACACCGACAGCGGCAGGTGCAGCGGAAGTCCCGACGGTTTACCTGGATGTCGATGAAAGAACAAACAGGATACTTATGATAGGTCTGCCTGAACAGCTTGATACCGTTGAGAGCCTCATCGATACCCTTGATGTTCAGCAGCAGGACCTTCGTTCTATGCGTGTTTACGAGCTTAAATACGCCGACGCAACCGATGTGGTTAATAAGCTGGGTGAGCTGAATATCATAAGTTCAACACGTGCAGCAACTATTGGCCGCGGAAGGACAACAACAACGAGATACCCGGGCACAACGACCGGTGCTGAAAGAATAACACAGCCGGGCGCACCAGGCACGATCCCACAGACGACAGTTCCTGTAACAGGGACAGCCGGTGCCAGTACAGAACCTTTAGCGGGCGAGCCGCAGATTGTCGTAATCGAAACAACAAATTCTTTGCTTGTGAATGCGACAGAGGAACAGCACGAACAGATTGCTACAATAATGGCGTATTTAGACACGGAGCCTGAAGCGTCCTCAACAAACTATGTGGTGTATCCCCTGGAAAACCAGGATCCAGAGCAGCTTGTAGAAGTTTTAAATAAGCTTATTCAGGAAACCATCGAAAGCAAAGACCCAACCGGCAAAGTAATTCAGACATCTACCACCAAAAGAACAGAAGAAGATATCACCATAATCGGTGATAAAAACACATTCTCAGTTATCGTCTATGCCAGCAAAAGGAATCAGCAGTGGATAGAAAGCCTGATAAGGCAGCTTGATAAACGCAGACCGCAGGTACTCATCGATATAACGTTGGTTGAAGTTACTAAAAATGACGAGTTTAGTCTGGATATGCAATTGGTGACTAAGTATCCAACAATTGAGAAGGTCTTGGACACAGGAGTAGAGACCCCCATACCTCTTTTGTCAACATATCCGGGCAGAAGAATGTGGGAAGCCAGCTCAATTAGCGGGTCGGGCACCGGTTTTTATTCAGATGAACATGTACAGGCCCTTATTAAAGCAATGCGAACAAAAGGTTATGGACGTGTCATGGCAAATCCTAAACTTCTTGTTAATGATAATGAAACGGGAACCATTACAACCCTGGAGGAACAGACGGTTGTCTCGCCATCTACTGTCATAATTCCGGGCTCACCAACTACTTCACCGACGGCAAGCGCTACTGTCAGTAAAGATGTTTACAAAGCAGAAATTAAACTCGATATCGTACCTCATATCAGCGAGGGGGATTTATTGAGGCTCGAAGTGACATTGAAACGTTCGGATATCAGGCCAGTAACTCCTGCAACGTACACCCTGGAAACCCCCGATGGCAAATTAACCGGTCCGTCGCCTCCGGACACGGTTTCGGCTGATGTTAAAACTGTCATTACTGTTCCTGATTCAAAAACTATAATTCTCGGAGGCCTTGAAAAACTTAATCAGAGCAAGGGCGGAACAAAAGTCCCGCTTTTGGGAGACCTTCCTCTTGTTGGAGTCTTTTTCCGAAAGACAGAGAGCAAAGATGCGCAAAGCCGATTGTATTTGTTCGTAAGAGCAAATATTTTACGGCCTGAAAAGGAGCAGGTGGCATCTGATATTGTTAGAATGTCTGATAAAAATCGCGAAGAATTTGAGAAGTTCGAATCAGAAATGCAGAATTATCAGAACTTTCCGGGAATAAAGCAAAAGTTTATGGATCCTCAAAGAGTTCTTGGCGAGAATGGAACAAGTGACAAATGATTCGGCTTCAAGATTGACCCAAAAGGGGATGGTTTTATGCCTTGCGGCAGCCTTTGCAAAAGGGTATCCTCTTTGTTTGCCGTATGCAATCGGACTATATCAAACAAGAATCGAAGATGATTCGTAAAACAATGTTGTACGTATAGTTATGAAAAGCCTTTTAATACAAACAGCGAAACAAACCGGACTTGTGGACTCAAAACAGCTTGCTGATTATCTCGAAAACAGCAAGTCGGGCGAGCGCGTGGACGAGCTGCTTTTAGGCTGCCCGTATTTCACCGAGGAGAGTGTTCTAAGGCTTTTTGCTGCTGCTCTCGGACAGGATTTCCTGACCGATATCCCCCCAAAGCTTGTACCGACGGAATTTATCCAGTCAGTCCCCGCGACTTATGCGCAGCACCATTCTCTTGTCGGCATTAAAAATGATACTGATGGTCAGGGCGCCGGCGAACTGACAGTTGTCCTATCAAAGCCGCTTGATACCGATGCACTTGATAATGTATCTAAAATGACAAGGATGCCTGTGAAGCCCGCAATAGCCACGCGGGCTTCAATTACTTCCGTGATAGATGTTGCTTATGAGCAGCGAACTACGGTCATCGAAGACGTTGTCGAAGAGCTCGATGCACAAAACATCGACCAGCTCGCAGATGAGGTTTCTGCCTCCGACGACCTTCTGGACGTGGTCAACAGGCCGCCGGTAATCAGGCTCGTCAACGATGTTCTTTTCAGGGCACTTCAATTGAGGGCCAGCGATATTCACGTCCATCCTTATGAAAGCAAAATCCAGATTCGCTACCGAATCGACGGTATCCTCTATGATACCCTCAGCCTCAACCGCAATGTTTTGCCGCTGATAGTTTCCCGTATCAAGGTTATGGCGGGCATGGACATCGCAGAAAGAAGAATGCCGCAGGACGGCCGCTGCAGCGTCCGTTTAGGACAAAGAGAGGTTGACCTTCGTGTCAGCACCGTTCCGACAAGCTACGGCGAGCGCTGCGTGCTTCGACTGCTCGATAAAAGCACCGGGCTTCTGGGGCTAAATGAGCTGGGCTTAGGCAACGACGATTTGGCAAAATTCGATTCTCTGCTTACCCGGGCGCACGGTGTAATCTTTGTCACAGGGCCAACGGGCAGCGGCAAGACCACCACGCTATATGCGTGTCTGAACCGCATCAACTCGGCTGAGAAAAATGTTATGACCATCGAAGACCCGATAGAATATCAGCTCGAAGGCATCAGCCAGATGCAGGTCTCGAGCAAAAAGGGAATGAACTTTGCAAATTCACTGCGGCATGTTCTCCGCCAGGACCCCGATGTAATAATGGTCGGTGAGGTCCGTGATGTGGAGACGGCGCGCATG
>Ga0209492_1000583_pt1 | contig 11353 bp, 11 predicted proteins | sample PPLLak12cMay2015_FD_187253 | JGI IMG/M metagenome (GOLD analysis project Ga0209492, IMG submission 187253) | Freshwater sediment microbial communities from Prairie Pothole Lake near Jamestown, North Dakota, USA - PPLs Lake P7 Core (1) Depth... | ecosystem: Environmental > Aquatic > Freshwater >... | reverse complement strand
TCGGCGGCGTGCTGGCGGCCACCGCGATGTACATCGGCGCCAAGACCGGCATCAGCATCGGCGTCGGGCTGACCTCGGTGATCCTCGCGTTCGCGATGTACCGGATCATGGCAAGCGCAGGCCTGGCGAAGGACTTCACGATCCTCGAGAACAACTGCACGCAGTCCATCGCGACCGCGGCCGGCTACATGATCGGCCCGATGATCTCGAGCCTCGCGGCCTACATGCTGGTGACGGGCCGGATCATCCCCTGGTGGCACATGATCGTCTGGATGTGCGTGGTGTCGATCATCGGCGTGCTGCTCGCGTTCCCGATGAAGCGGCGCTTCATCAACGAGGAGCAGCTGCCGTTTCCCGAGGGCCGCGCGAGCGGGGTGGTGCTCGACGCGCTGTACACCGGCGCGGCGCACGAAGGCATGTTCAAGGCGCGGCTGCTGGGGCTGACCGCGCTCTTCACCGGGCTGTACCAGGCCGTGATCAGCGACGGCTGGATGAGGCTGCTGCAGTTCAATCTGCTGCGGATGGACCGGTGGGCGGGCCTGAAGGAGCCGTGGGTCTTCCACGAGCGGCTCGACACCTACTACTACGCGGTCGCGACCAGGGTGAACGGTTGGATCCCGACGATCCTCGGCACCGACGTCCGCGTGCTCGGCCTGCGGCTCACGCTCGACCTGGCGATGATCGGCGTCGGCGGGCTGATGGGCATCGCGGTGGCGACGAGTTGCCTGCTCGGCGCCTTCGTCAACTTCGTCGTGCTCGCTCCGATCATGATCCAGGCCGGCGACATCGTCGCGCGCGTGGGTCCGGACGGCGCGACGGTCCCGATCTCGCGCGCCGAGATCGTCAACCAGTGGTCGCTGTGGTGGGGCGTGACGATGATGGTGGTCGGCTCGCTGGTCAGCCTGTTCGGCCGCCCCGAGATCTTCAAGGGTCTGTTCAGGCGCGGCCGCACGGGTGACGGCAGCGACGTGCTGAAGCACATCGAGTTGCCGCTGTGGATGTCGTGGGTCGGCGTGCCGCTGTTCAGCGTGCTCGGCGCCTGGGTGACGCACGCATTCTTCGGCGTGCCGTGGCTGCTCGCCTTCATTTCGCTGCCGCTGATCTTCGTGCTGTCGGTCATCTGCACCAACTCGATGGCGCTCACCTCGTGGACGCCGACCGGTTCGATGTCGAAGATCACACAGTTCACGATGGGCGCGATCGACCGCACCAACCCGGCGAGCAACCTGATCCCGGCGGCGATGACGGCCGAGATCGCCGCGAACTCCGCCAACCTGCTGTCGGACATCAAGCCCGGCTACATGCTGGGCGGCAAGCCGCGCCAGCAGGCGATCGGCCACGTGATCGGCATCGTCGCGGGCGCGCTGGCATGCGTGCCGCTGTTCTTCCTGCTGTTCCTGCCGCCCGACGCCAACGGCGTGCGCTCGGTCGCGAACATGGTGTCGGACCAGTTCGCGTTCCCGGCGGCGCTGCAGTGGAAGGGCGTGGCCGACATCATCGCCCGGGGAATCACCGCGCTGCCCGCCTCGGCGGTCGTCTCGATGATCGTCGCTGCATTCGCGGCAGCGGCGATCGAGGTCGCGCGGATGGCGACCAAGGGCCGCTTCGGCCTGTCGGCGGTGTCGATCGGGCTGGGTGTCGTGCTGCCGCCCGAGGCAACGTTCGCGATGTTCGTCGGTGCGCTGCTGTTCTGGGTGATGGGGCGGCGGCACAAGGCGCCGGGAACGAAGGGCCACACGTACTGGGTCGAGGGCCTCGAGCCCATCTGTGCCGGGCTCATTTCCGGAGCGGCGCTGATGGGGATCGGCAATGCGATCGTCAACGTGCTGATGTAGCGCCGCGCATTGGCGCGGACAGTGGCGGGGAGGGGAGCGATGGGAATGACGACGTTCTTTGGCTTGGTGTCGATCGGCCTGCTGGCGCTGATCGTCTCGAAGCTCAACGTGCTGCAGAGAGACGTGGAACGGCTGCGCGAGGAGGTCGAGCGCCTGCACAAGCCGTAACGCACGCGGCCACGCTCAGGTGCCTTTGAGCGTCTCGAGCAGCCGCCGCGCCGAGGCTGTCGCCGACGCGGGGTTCTGTCCCGTCACGATCCGGCCGTCGCGCACGACGTGGGGCTGGTTCGAGCCGCCCGCCTGCACCGTCGCGCCTTCGGCCTTCAGGCGCTGCTCGAGCGAGAAGGGCAGGTGCTCGATCCAGTGGGCGCGGACTTCCTCGTCGTCGGTGAAGCAGGCGATGCGGCGACCTGCGGCGAGCGGACGGCCCTCGGTTTGCGCGCCCAGCAGGCCCGCCGGGCCATGGCTGACGGCCCCGATCGGCTTGCGTGCCAGGGCGGCGTGTTCGAGCAGCGCGCGCAGCGAGCCGCTCGTCGGAAAGTCCCACAGCGCGCCACGGCCGCCGGCGAGGAACACCGCGTCGTAGCGCCGGCCGTCGACGCAGTCGAGGCAGACGGCCTCGTGAAACGCCTGCAGCGCCGTTTCGTCGTTGCGCAGAAGACCCGGCAGCGCCCGCTCGGAACCCGAGCGCGGGTCGATCGGCGGCGCCTCGCCGCGGATCGTTCCGATGTCGACCGCGCAGCCGGCGTCGCGGAAGATCCAGTACGGTCCGGTTACCTCCGGCAGCCAGGCGCCGGTCTGTCGCCCGCCGGGCGCGTCGCCGTGCGATGTCGCGACGATCACGACACGCGGCCGTGCCTGCGGCCGGACCGGCACCGACAGGGGCAGCAGGGCGGCCGTCGCCGCGGCCCGGAGCAGGGTTCGTCGCCGCAGGGAAACGTCCATGGCGGGTGCGTGGTCCATCCTCGGAAGCCTTCACCGTACGACCATCCGTTGCCGGCTCGTTGCCTTCGATCAACGTGCCGGCGCGCGCCCGCGCCAACGTACGATCCGGCAGCGGCTCACATGATCATCAGGAGGAGAAGGTGACGAACGACTTCCACGGCGTCTTCCCGTATCTCGTATCTCCGCTGGATGAGGCCGGCCGCATCAAGGAGGCGGTGCTGACGCGGCTGGTCGACGACCTCATCGCCGCCGGCGTGCACGGCCTCACGCCGCTCGGTTCGACCGGCGAGTTCGCGTACCTGAGCCTCGAACAACGCCGACGCATCGTCGAAGTCGTCGTGCAGGCGGCGCGCGGGCGCGTGCCCGTCGTGGCGGGCGTCGCGTCGACGACGACCGCGGATGCCGTCGCGCAGGCAAAGACGTACGAGAAGATCGGCGCCGACGGCATCCTCGCCGTGCTCGAGGCCTACTTTCCGATCAACGAAGACGGCGTCGTGTCCTACTTCTCCGCGATCGGGCAGTCGACGCCGCTGCCGGTCGTGCTCTACACCAATCCGCAGTTCCAGCGCAGCGACCTGACGATTCCCGCGCTGGAACGCCTGGCGAAGGTCGACACGATCCGCTACCTGAAGGACGCGTCGTCGGACACGGGGCGGCTGCTCTCCATCATGAACGCGGTCGGCGACCGCATCCGCATCTTCAGCGCATCGGCCCACATCCCGGCGTGCGTGATGCTGATCGGCGGACTGGGCTGGATGGCCGGCCCCGCGTGCGTGGTGCCGCGGCAGAGCGTGCAGCTCTACGAACTGTGCCGCGCCGGGCAGTGGCAGGAGGCGATGACACTGCAGCGCGGCCTGTGGCGCATCAACCGCGCGTTCGCGAAGTACAACCTGGCGGCCTGCATCAAGGGCGCGCTGCAGATCCAGGGCTACGACGTCGGCGACCCGATTCCGCCGCAGGCGGCGCTGACAGACGCGGGGCGCGCCGAGGTCAGGCAGCTCCTCGTGGATCTCGGGGCGCTGTAACCCGGCGCGGACACAGGCTGGCCGGGCGCAGCTCCGTCGAACGCGAAACGAGAAGTACGCCCAGCCGTCGCTCACGCGGCCGGCTTGCGCCACACGCTGGCCAGCCACGGCTGCTGGTCCCGCGGCAAGCCCGGCGGCCGGTAGTAGTGGGTAAGTTCCAGGAATCCGGCGGCCGTCATGTGGGCGCGCCAGGTCTCCCAGTCGTGGAAGGCACCGTAGCGGTCGCCGCTCCATCCCTCCTGGCCTTCGCCGCGCGGATTGGAACTGAACAGGACGCCGTTCGGTTTCAGCGCAGCGTGCAGCTGGCGCAGGATGCGAGGCAGCTCCTGCACGGGAACGTGGAACAGCACCGCGTTAGCGAACACCCCGTCGAAGCGTTCGCCGGGCAGGTCGAGCTGCAGGAAGTTCTGCTCGAGCACCTCGCAGCCGCTGTGAGCGCGCGCCATGGCGGCGAGTTCGCGGGAGCCTTCCAGCCCGGTCGCGCGATGGCCGAGGCGCCGGAACGTCATGAGGTCGCGCCCGGGTCCGCATCCGAAGTCGAGGAGATCGAACGGCGGGCTCGCCTGGATGTGATCCAGCAGCGCCGCGATGTTCTGGCTGACGTCGTGGTCGCGCGTGCCTTCCCAGAAGTCGCGTGCTCCCGCGTCGTAGTGCGCGAGCGTGCGCGCGGCGACGTTTGCGAGTTCTTCCGGTGTCAGCGGCATGGCGTCATGATCTCATCCCGCTGCGCCACCAAGCACGCAGGGCGGGCGGCGAGGACGGCGCGTGCCGCGGCTTTCAGCCAGAATGGCGGTGCCATGAACGCCATCGAGGACACCCGCCACTGGCTGGAGCGCGCCGTCATCGGGCTCAACCTCTGCCCGTTCGCGAAGGCCGTGCACGTCAAGGAGCAGATCCGCTGGGTCGAAAGTGCGGCCGAAGATCCGGAGCAGCTGCTCCAGGATCTCGTGCGCGAACTGCAGTTCCTCGCCGCCGCCGACCCGGCGACCGTGGAGACGACGTTGCTGATCCACCCGCACGTCCTCTCCGACTTCCTCGATTACAACGACTTCCTCGATGTCGCCGACGCGGCCGTCGAGTCGCTCGGGCTGGCCGGCGTCCTCCAGGTGGCGAGCTTTCATCCGGACTACCAGTTCGCCGGCACCGCACCGGACGACGCGGAGAACCTCAGCAATCGCTCGCCGTATCCCACATTGCATCTGCTGCGCGAGGCCAGCATCGACGCGGCGGTGGCCGCCTTTCCGGAGGCCGACACGATCTACGAGCGGAACATCGAGACGCTGCGCCGGCTCGGAGTGCAGGGCTGGCGCCGCTTGATGGCCGGCCCGGGCGGGACGCCGACCAGTTGACCGGCGGCGCCTTGCGGGCCGGCCGCAAACGGGCGCGCATCGCGCCGGCGCCGGAAGGAGGACACGATGACATCGACGCCACGGGATGACGGCTGGAAGGCCGGTGACCTGTACGAACCGTATGTCGGCCGCTGGAGCCGGCGCGTCGCCGATGCGTTCCTGGCCTGGATCGCCGTGCCGGCCGGCGCCGACTGGGCGGATGTCGGTTGCGGCACCGGCGCGCTGAGCGAGGCCATCTTCGCTACGGCCCGTCCGGCGCGCATCCGGGGGTTCGATCCGTCCGTCGGTTTTCTCCAGTTTGCGCAACGGCGGTTGAGCCACCCGGCGGTGACCTTTGCGGTCGCGGACGCGCGTTCGCTGCCGCTGGTCGCGAACAGCATCGACGCGGCGGTCGCCGGACTCGTCATCAACTTCGTTCCGGATCCGCCGGCTGGCGTCCGGGAAATGACGCGGGTCACGCGTCCTGGTGGCACCGTCGCTGCCTACGTCTGGGACTACAGCGACAGGATGGAATTCATGCGCCGCTTCTGGGATGCGGCCGTCGCACTCGATCCCGCCGCCGCCGCGCTCGACGAAGGACGCCGGTTCCCCCTGTGTCGACCCGAACCGTTGCACGAACTGTTCGATGGCGCGGGATTGCGTGACGTCGAGACGCAGCCGATCGACATCGCGACCGACTTCGCGGATTTCGACGACTTCTGGTCGCCGTTCCTGGGCGGGCAGGGGCCCGCTCCGGCCTATGTGATGTCGCTCAGCCAGGATCGGCGTGCCGCGCTGCGCGATCGGATCAGGCCCAGCCTTCCGGTGCGCGCCGACGGATCGATACACCTTGTCGCGCGCGCATGGGCCGTGCGCGGACGGAAGCCGGAATGACCGCGCGCAACAGGAACGGCCAACCGATGACGCCGCCTGAACCGCGCGGTCAGCCGCCGGTCTCCACCACGCCGGCGGCGACCAAGCCGTCGATCTCGCCGTCGCTGTAGCCGTAGCCGCGCAGCACCTCGCGCGTGTGCTCTCCGAGCACGGGGGCCGGGCGCGTGACCGCCGTCGGCGTCTCGGAGAAGTGAACGGGGCAGCCGATCGCCCTGGTCGCTCCCGCGGCGGGATGCTGCGTCTCGACCACCATGCCGCGCGCCAGCGTCTGCGGATGCGTCATCGCTTCGCCGATCGAGTGCACCGGGCCGACCGGAACGCCGGCGGTGTCGAACAGTTCGACCCACTCGGCGCGCGTGCGCGTGAACAGCACCGTGTTCATCAGTCGCACGAGCTCCTCGAGGTTCGCCATGCGGTCGGTGTTGGTGCGGAAGCGCGGATCGTCGCGCCACTCGGGGTGCCCGATCACCTCGGCGATGCGTTCCCAGTTGGCCTGGTTGGCGCCGCCAAGGGTGATCCAGCCGTCGCGCGCGTGGAATGCCTGGTACGGCGCGCTGAGGACGTGCGCGGAGCCGGTCGGTCCCGGCGAGACGCCCGTCGGGAAGAAGATCGCCGCGTGCCAGTAGGTCTGCTGCAGCGCCGCTTCCATCAGCGACGTGTCGACGACCTGGCCGCGGCCGGTCTTCAGCTTGTGCACGTAGGCCGCGAGGATGCCGATGACGGCGAGGTTGCCGGCGCTGATGTCGGAGACCGGATTGCCGGTCTTCGCCGGCGCGCCGCCGGGCTCGCCGGTGATCGACATCAGCCCGCCGAACCCTTGCGCGATCAGGTCGAAGCCGCCCTTGTCGGCCCACGGACCGTCGCGGCCGAAGCCGGTGATCGAACAGTAGATGAGGCCGGGGTTGGCCTCGGACAGCACGTCGTAGCCAAGCCCCAGCTTCTCCATCGTGCCGGTGCGGTAGTTCTCCGTCAGCACATCGGCGTCGCGCACCATCCGCAGCAGGATGGCCTTGCCCTGCGGGTGCTTCAGGTTCAGGGCGATGCCGCGCTTGTTGCGGTTCATCATCAGGAACGGTGCCGACACGCCGTTGATGCGCGGCTCGCGGTAGCCGCGCGAGTCGTCGCCGCCGGGCAACTTTTCGACCTTGATGACGTCGGCGCCCATGTCGGCCAGCATCAGTCCGGTGGTCGGGCCGGCCATGATCTGCGCGAGTTCGAGCACGCGCAGGCCCGCGAGCGGGCCGGGGTGCGACGGGCGCTCCGGCGCCGGGTGCTCCGCGGTCATGGCGTCAGCGTCCGACGAAGCCGGGCTTGCGCTTGGCGAGGAAGGCCGAGTAGCCGATGCGGAAGTCCTCGGTGTCGAAGCAGTCGAAGCACTCGTCGATTTCCTGCGGCGTGAGCAGGCCGCCTTCCGCGAGCCGCTTCGCGAACTTCTTGTGCCAGCGCGCCACGAGCGGGGCGCCGTCGGCGATGCGCTCGGCAGCGGCCCATGCCTCGGCGGCGACCTGGTCGTCCGGCACGATGCGGGTGACGAGGCCCTTGTCCTTCGCCTCGGCGGCATCGAACACGCGGCCCTCGAGCAGAATCTCGAGCGCAACCGCGCGGCCGACCAGGCGCACCAGCGGCGCCATTTCGGCGTAGGCCATCACGAGGCCGAGGTTCTTGATCGGTGCCCCGAAGCGGCTCGACTGCCCGCAGATGCGCAGGTCGGCCAGCGCGGCGATCTCGAGCCCGCCGCCGACGCAGATGCCGTGGATCTGCGCGACGATCGGCGTCGGGCAGTTGGCGAGCTTGTCGGCCGTGGCGTGCATCACCTTGCCGTACTCGATGGCCTGCGCCTTGCTCGCGCGCTGCGTCTCGAACTCGGCGATGTCGTTGCCGGGCGAGAACGCCTTCTCGCCGGCGCCGCGCAGGATGATGCAGCGGATGCCCGCGTCCTGCGACAGGGCCCACACGGTATCGCCGAGCTCGCCCCACATGGCGCGTGTGAGGGCGTTCAGCTTGTGGGGGCGGTTCAGCACGACGGTGGCGATGGCGCCGTCGCGTTCGACGAGGATGAGTTCGGACATGCTCAGCGGTAGAAGTATTCGACCAGGCCCATGCCGGTCACCGGCACGTAGGTCACGAGCATCAGCACGGCAAAGAGCACGCCGATGAAGTAGATGTTGGTCCGCGTCACGGCCCACACCGACTCCTTGGCGATCGAACTGGCCACCATCAGCACGCTGGCCACCGGCGGCGTCTGCTGGCCGATGCCGAGGTTGATCGTGACGATCAGGCCGAAGTGCACCGGGTCGATGCCGACCGCCTTGACGAGGGGCATCACGACCGGCACCACGAGGATGATCGCGGCGGCCGAGTGCAGGAACATCCCGAGGAACAGGAACAGGATGTTCAGCAGCATCAGCACCACGAGCGGGTCCTTCGTGAAGTCGGAGACCGCGCGCGCCAGCTCCTGCGGCGCCTGCACCTCGGTGAGGTAGTTGCCGAGCAGCGAACTGGTGGCAACGAGCAGCATCACCACTGCGGTCTGCATGCCGCCTTCGAGGATCGCCTTGCGCAGTTCGGCGAGGTTCAGCTCGCGGTAGATCACCAGGCCCACGAAGAGGGCGGCCACGACCGCCAGCGCCGCGCCTTCGGTCGCCGTGACCACGCCGCCGAAGATGCCGCCGAGGATGATGATGGGCAGCAGGAAGGCCCAGAGCGCTTCGCGCCCGGTCTTCGCCACGCGCGCCCACGAGAAGCGTTCCTCGCGCGGCAGGTTGTAGCGGCGCGCGAAGTAGTACGCCATGCCCATCAGCCCCAGTCCGCCGATGATGCCGGGCACGATGCCGGCGACGAACAACTGGACGACCGAGGTCTCCGCCATCACCGCGTACAGGATCATCGGGATCGACGGCGGGATGATCACCGCGAGCGTCGCGGACGACGACATCACGGCCGCGGCGAGCGGGGCCGGGTAGCCCTTCGCCTTCATGCCGGGGATCATGATCGAGCCGAGCGCCGCGACGTCGGCGACGGCCGAGCCGGAGATCTCCGCGAAGAACAGCGACGCGCCGATCGACACGTGCGCGAGACCGCCGCGGATCCAGCCGAAGATGGCCGACGCGAAGGCGATCAGGCGCTGCGAGATGCCCGACGCGTTCATGATCGCGCCGGCCAGGATGAACAGCGGGATCGCCAGCAGCGGGAAGTTGGTCGCGCCGTTGTAGACGACGAGCGGCAGGTTCGGCAGCGAGTTCAGGCCGTGGCTCCAGATCATCGCCACGAGCGCGACGATGCCGAGCGACACGGCGATCGGGACGTTGATCAGCACGAGGGCCAGCACCGCGCCGAACAGCAGGAGCATGGTGTACATGGTTGCTCCTTCTCAGTGCAGGCCGTCAGCGAGGGTCGGGCCGGCCGGTTTCGGCGCGGACGGCTCGCGTTCGATGATGAGGTCGATCAGGTGCGTGACCTCGGCGACGACGATCATGGCCGAGCTGATCGGGATGACCGACTGCACCACGCTCATCGGCAACCAGTCGATGCTCACCATCGACTCCCCGTGCAGGACCGGCAGGATCTCGGCGCCGACGTAGCCGAGCAGGGCGAAGAAGCCGATCACCATGCACTGTGTGACGACGCCGAGGATGCGGCGCACGCCCCAGGGCATCTGCTCGACGACTTCCGGGCAGCCGATGTGCGAGCGCTTCACCGAGGCGAGCGCCGAGCCATAGAAGGTCAGCCACGCGAGCAGCACCGACGCCAGTTCGTCGTACCAGGACAGCGACTGGCCGATGGTGCGGAATGCGACGCCGACGACGACCTCGACGGCGAGGATCACCATCAGCCCGCCGACGATCCACTCGAGCAGCAGGCCGTAGCGCGAGCGGAAACGGCGCAAGGAGCCCGCCAGCGGCGCCTCACCGGCGCCGCTTGACTTGTTATGTGCGCTCACCGATTACTTGCCGAGGGCGACAGCCTTGTCGATCGCCTCTTTGGCGCCCGCCACTTCCTTGCCGAACTCTTCGTAGATGCCGGCGCTCGCCTTGATGAAGGCATCCTTGTCGACCTCGTTGACCTGCATGCCGGCGGCCTTGAGCTTCTGCAGCAGGTCGTCCTCGTCCTTCGTCGCGGTCTCGTAGACGAACGCCTGCGTCTCCTTCGCCGTGTCCTCGAGGATCTTGCGCACGTCGGCCGGCAGCGCCGCGAACGACTTGCCGGTGATCACGTAGGCCGGCGTGTACACGTGGCCCGACAGCGACAGGAACTTCTGCACTTCCTGCAGCTTGGCCGAGTAGATCTGCGTGAACGGGTTCTCCTGGCCGTCCATCACGCCGGTCTGCAGCGCGGTGAACAGCTCCGAGAACTTCATCGGGCTCGGGTTCGCGCCGTAGGCCTGGAACATCTTCACGCGCCACTTGCCTTCAGGCACGCGCAGCTTGATGCCCTGCAGGTCGGCCGGCGCCTTGATCGGGCGCTTGCTGTTGGTGATGTGGCGGGTGCCGTTCTCCCACACCGCAACGACCTTGACGCCTTTCTTCTCCGCCGCGGGCGCGAGCATCGGCCAGAAGACGTCCTTCTCGATCCGCGCCATGTGCTTGCGGTCCTTCACGATGTACGGCATCTCGAAGATGCCGAACAGGTCGACCTCCGAGCTCATCACGGTCGACGGGACGGCCATTTCGATCGTGCCGAGCTTCACCTTCTGGATCATTTCCTTGTCGCCGCCCAGCTGGCTCGAGCCGTACGCGACGACCTTCGCCTTGCCGCCGAGCTTGGCGTTGGCGCGCTTCGCGAACTCGTCGGCGCTCTTCTGGAAGATCGAGCCGGGTTCGCCGACGTGGCCGATCTTGATCTCCTGCTGGGCGCTTGCGGCTCCCCACAGTCCGGCCGACAGCGCGACGGCCACGGCCGTCTGGAGGAAGGTGCGGCGGTGCGACGTGGTCTTGGTGAAGGTCATCGTTGTCTCCTTGGGCTTCTTCTGTCTCGTCTCTTGGTGTCCTGCTTTGTCCACCGGCGGAGGGCCGGACGTGCCCGCCGCCGCTTGTCAGTCGCTGCCCGCGTCAGGCGGCGCGCGCCACGTCGGCTGCCGGCGCCTCCGCGAGGTAGGCCATCGCGGCGTCGACGCCGCCCTTGCGGTGCGGCACGCCGGCGAGCGCCAGGCCCATCTCGACCCCGGCGAGCGTTCCGCACAGCATCAGGTCGTTGAAGTAGCCGAGGTGGCCGATGCGGAAGATCTTGCCGGACACCTTGCCCAGGCCCTGGCCGAGCGACATGTTGAAGCGCTCGAGCACGATCCTGCGGAACGCGTCGGCGTTGTGGCCCTCGGGCATCAGCACCG
>Ga0209492_1000582_pt1 | contig 11386 bp, 5 predicted proteins | sample PPLLak12cMay2015_FD_187253 | JGI IMG/M metagenome (GOLD analysis project Ga0209492, IMG submission 187253) | Freshwater sediment microbial communities from Prairie Pothole Lake near Jamestown, North Dakota, USA - PPLs Lake P7 Core (1) Depth... | ecosystem: Environmental > Aquatic > Freshwater >... | reverse complement strand
TTATAGGTTTTTTATAGCTTTTACAATAAGACCATTTCTACCAGTTTCAGCATCACCTTTTGGTGTTTTTCTTGCACCTATAATGTTTCTATTAGCATCATACGTAAACTCCATTCCTGGAGCCAATTGTCCTTTTTCTCCAGCAGAAGAAGCAGTGCTACCCTGCATGTTAAAATCAGCAGGAGCATTAGCATTAATAGCTCTTCCTCTAGGACCAAACCTGTAATTGTACATATTCTCGTACACACCCAATGTTCTATTCTCAAGCTTATTCTTAGCTATTTTGTCAGCTATTGAACTAAGAGCTGCCTGAGCTTGAGCCTTTGTGGCTGATTTAGCCTGAGCCTGTCTTGCGTATTGTTGATCTAGAATAGCTAGGTTCTTAAGAGTGGCATCGTTTAATACCCCTCTATTTCTATTAAATGCGCCCATTTGCATCTCTTGGTTAATTCTAGATTGTTGTCCAAGAACAGCTGAATTAGCAGCATATTTCTGTGCAGCAAGTGTTGATGCAGCTGCTGGGTTATATCCCATCACTCTCTGCATAGCATTGAAGTCAGCTTGGTTAGCGTTTAATTGATCTTGGAAGGAAACACTATAAGGTTGTTCCAATAGAGGCTGGAATGTCTGTGCTTGCACAGGCTCTAGTTGGTTAGTAGCCATAGCAAGCATTTCTGGCATAAGCTGAGCTGCCTCAAGACCCATTTGATTACTTGGAGTTAAGTATGGTTGAGCTTGTCTTAAAATATTCATCCAATCAAACTTTTCAGGCTTTTCTTCAGTAGTTGTTGTCCCTTGTTTTTTCTTACCTTGTATAACAATCTCTTCAAGATTTATTGGATTAGCAGCCATATAGTCTTCTATAGATCTATATGGACTAAGAATACTAGGAGTTCTATCAGGAAGATATTTATTCCATCTAGTATCAAGAGGAGACATGCTACTAGAATAACTATTATCAGGTTGTTGAACTCCAACCTGAGCTGTTTGCATTTTAGCTCCAAACTTAGCCATATCTGAATCTTTAATAGGTTTAATCCTTCCTTTAGAAAGAGCATCGCTTTCTATGCCCATCTCTTCAGCCGTTTTTAAAATAGAATTTTGTCCACCTGCAAGTCCTATTCTTTTATCTGCAATTGTTTTAAGTGTTGCATCCCCACCATAAACCATAGCTTTACCAGAATTCATTTTAAGCAAGTCAAAAGGATTATCTCCATCTACAGAGTCTATAAGTTTAAGTCCTTTCTCTACTTTTTTATTTTGTTTTGCTTCTTGTTTAGCAAATTCTTTATCAATATATTTAAACTTCTTACCCTTAAATTTTTTATTATTTTCTTCACCAATCTCAGACAGTACATAAGAAGGAGCTATCATGTTACCATTTACAGTGAGACTTACGCCTCCTGTTTCTGAATCTGGAAGCTCTACACCAGTTTCATTCCTTTCCACTTCAACATCAGCACCTGCTTGTTCTGTTCCATATTCAGCATAGTCTGTATAACTATCTTTAGCACCTCCGCCATATTTAACACCTATTCCTGTATGTCCTTTACCATCAGATTCCTCATGTGACTTGCCTCTAAACACTACAGTTTCTCCTGTTCCTGGGAGATATGGGTTTTGGGAGATTGTTTCAGCATCACCACCCCATGTAGTCTTTAATTGACCACCCATAGCAAAATAGTCAGGTCTTTCTGTAGACATAGCTCTTGCACTAGGAGCAGTGTAATTTTTAAGATGACCACCAGCCCTTAATGTATCCATTGTAGGATCATCTCTAAGAAGATCCTTCATATCATATCCACCAAATTGTGTTATCACCTGTGGCTGCCAATCATGGCTTAAATATTTCAAACCAACCTCACCACCATCTTTCATGAATCCACCGTATTGACCTTGTTGTAAGTCTTGCATTCCTGATTGAAAAGCAGTTTGTCCAAGCATTTTTTCGTTTTGCTTGTTAATCCTTTTAGTGCCTATGTTTATAATACCAGAAGCTATATCTCCTCCCATATTAATTCCTTCTTGAATTGCTGCCATAGCTGCCGCAGCTCCCATATCAGCTTTTGGTACATGTCCACCTCTTCTGTATTGTTTAACTATATCACTATCACTTAGAGGCTCATATCCCATATCAGAATAGATGTCCCCAGGATTATACATATTTTGTATCTCTGTTGGATTACCACCAATGCGTCCTCCCTGTTTCATTTGTAGAAACTGGTTACTGGCACTTGTTCCATATGCCTGACCCATCTGTTGTGTACCAAAAGCCATGTCTTCAGGTCTAACATATCTACGTTTTTGCTGCTCAGGTCTAATTGCAGAAGCTTCCATAACTACAGGAAGTACAGCTCTAAGTTTTTTTGCTTCTTTCTTTTGTTTAATTGCGCTACCTATTTTTTGAACATTCTTTCCTATTGTTGATGTCATTTGAACTCCTGACTGTATATCATTAGCGTTTAAATTCTTTAATGTTTTATTTCCAGAATCTGTAAACCCTATATTTCTTGTATCAGCCATACTCACCTGTCCTGTATCAGAACCAATCATACCAGTGTCACGGTTATATGTGGTATTGTTCATTGTACTTCCACCATATGGATTAGTTATACCAGCCATTGGGTTAGCTGGATTATATTGCACATATGGATATTGAGGATTTGTTCCTTGTTGATTTATTCCAACTTGAGCTTGTGGAGGATTACCAAAGTCTGTAAGCTGGTTTAGTTGTTTCTTCACCATAGAAGCACCCATGGCAGCTTTCTTAAACTCTTTTGGAAAAGCTTTTTTAAACGCTTCCTCTGTAGGGTATTTACGATAAAACTCAGCTTCAGACTTAACACCAGCAATTTTTAGAATGTCTTTTTTCATAATGTATTGTTATACAGGTTTTTATTTATATTTATCTAACCAACCACCATTTTTACTTATAGGGTATTCTGTCACCTTCTTACCCTTGAACTTATAATCTTCTCCAGGATACATCATCTTTGTATCTCCTTCATCAGATATGCCAAGAAGAGGTTCGTACACTCCTTGCATTGTTATATTGTTGCTTCCTATTTCTACAGGCTCTCCCCAGTTATCAGGGTTCCAATAACCCATATCATCCTTTTTTATCTCTCCACCTTGTTTTTTTTGATCTATTGCTGTCCCACCAGCAGTCACTCCTAATAATGCATATAATTTTTTTAGAGAGATGTTTGGTATTTTTATTTCATATGCAGGAGTAAGATTGCCATTTGTTCTTATAGAATATCCTTCAACAGGTGCAATTTTTGCTTTTGGTAAATTATATTTTTTTAAAAGTTCACTTATTTCATTTGCACCAGCTTTAGCTGATTCAGAAGATTTATAATATCCAAAATCAGCATCTCCTTTGTTTTTAAGTTTGTTTAAAACAGAAGAGCTATTTAGAGAAATATAATCTTCTACATTACTTGAAAATTTAGGATTTTTAGTTTGTTTTATTGTATTGGTATAACTATCTAAAGATAAAGATGAATTAGAAGGTTCCATTATAGTAGACCCTTTAGGAATATGTTTTTCTAATTCTAGATATGCTTTACCTGCTTTTATTTTACTACTAGGCATATTTGCAGAAAAATAATATTTAATATCCCCAGCGTCATCTTTCCAGGTTTTTAATGAAATATACTCTCCTGTTTTTGGATTAGTTACTGATTTTATTTCTTGTTGTTTTCCTAATATAGATTCTGGATTTCTAGTTCTAGATGGGTTATTAACTAAAACAAGATCATTTCCTAAATCTACTTTATCCATACTAGGCTTTGGAACTCTCTTAGCTTTAGTTGCTGTTCTTTCTAAATTAATCCCTTCATTCAGTAATGTATTTTCTAAAGCAATTGGAACTTTAGCTGACTTAACTGCTTTTACACCTTTAGCTATTTTAGAAGCAACACCAACTCCTAAAAGATTAATAGGATCAAGAACCATATCTGCAGCAAATGCCCCAACAGGATTTTTAATACCAAGAGCTTGTGAAGGATCTTGATACTTTCCTGTAAGTAGGTATGTTGCTGTTCTAGCAGGAGCAGACATTACATTTGAAACACCCTCTAACGTTCCTATTGGTTTAGAGAAATCAAGAGGTGTTGCCATTGTTCCCACTTGAGCTTTAGGAACATTGTCATACTTATCCAACCATGCACCATCCCTACTAATATTCCTTGGTTTCCAATCTAACCCATTCTGATAGAAAGACATTTCAGCCCCATTCTGAGCACTAGCTTTTGTCTTCTTGGTATACTTACCATTGGCAGGAGCAGACCCCTGTATACGTGCGTATGTGAATCCTACAGATCCTGGAAGACTTCCACCCATAGCCATAGAAGGACCTCCCCATGCTCCATTATAATTAAATCCTACATCTGTCAATCCACCCATTGTTCCCTCTATACCGTTCTGTGCTTCTGGGACTTCAAGCTTATCCAACCATCCACCATTCTTCATAGTGTTATCCTTTCCACATATATGACATACAGATGCATCCTTCTTACTGGAATCTGATTTATTCCAGGAATGTCCACATGTGCATGTAATCTTATTTGCCATTATTTGTAAGAGATTTGGGCAGGTGTGTAAATGAATTGGCTTACCAAATGTACATTGTCTTTGTTATCAAGAATATGTCTCACCTTTAAATCCTTAGCTCTCAGAGGTTCCTTCTTAAAGGATCTCTTACCATAGTCCATATTAGCTTGATTTACCAATTTGTCAATAGACATTGATTCACAACTCTTTATAAACAAAGGTAGGGATTTATCTTTAACTAATCCCCAGAAAGTGTTATATTGATAGAAGTTATCTGATTTAGTGTACGTAATTGTCTTACTATCAGTGCTATATACAGGATACTTCAAGTAGTCCTTTAGGTTGTTCATTGGTTTTGGAACAAGTTTAAGCACTCCTGTACTCTGCTGGTCATTATAAAGAACAGCTTTATTAAACCATTCGTTATCAATTGCTATTTTTCTATTGTCATTAAAAACACCATCATTAGAAAGATATCTATAAGCCTTTGTGTAATCTTTTACATTCTGAAGAATCTCATCATAATACTGATATGCAAATGGATATTCTATAATATAAGGTTGCGTACAACCATAGTATGTGTTATATATAACAGGATTAGTAAGATGCCTCCAAAGAGATGCTGTGTTCTTTTCTTGATATTGAATGGCTGCAAGTTCCTCAATTGTTATTGTTGTTACAGGAATGTTCCAAGTTTTACTGCAGCAATTTATTCCTACAGATGTCAAGACAATCACCTTCACGTCATCCCCTATGCTAAGAGCTAGCCCAGAAATGAGCGTAGCCTTAGACACATCTGTAGCAAGGACATTTCCTCTATCGTCAGATATAGAAAATGTTCCTAGTCTACTTCCTGCTTTTTTTATTCGTACAACAATTGTCTTAGCCATTAAGGATATCTTTTAATTTATATACCAGATACACAATCTCCAAATCCTGTAATTCTGTAAGGATTTCCACTAACAGTTATAGTCTGATCATTAGATGATATTCCTACACCATTAACATTTAATGATGTAAGTTTTACAGATGCAGCACCAACACCTACATAATCACACAAAGGTCCAGATTGAACTACTGTTCCTGCTATTGATAGGGCTTCAGTAGTAAAAAAACAATTACCAAGTGAGCTTGTACAATTGCTATTTGTAAACCTTTCATAAGTTCCAGTGAACAATAAAATATCTGAAGTTGTTCCTGACGTTACAGAGGCATAAAATTGCAAATATCCTTGATTAGGATCTGCTTCTTTTGTATCAGCTTCTACAAATATTGTAGCTAAAGGAGCTACAGTGGTAGTTGTGGTGGTAGTACTACTAGTACTAGTTGTAGTGGTGGTTAAAGGAACTACCTCTATTGGTAAGTCTACAAAGTTTGTACAAACTCCTACAGAAACAACACGAATGGTTGTAGCTGCATCAGGAACCAATATAGATGTGTATCCTGCTACTAAAAAAGCTTTTAATACACCTGTTTCAAAAGGTGTCACATATCCATCTGCATCAGAATACAAATCAAAGGGACCTGTATCCATTCCAGCTGTTGTTAATGTTATTGTTACTGTTTGTGCCATATATTAAATTTATAAAATTAAGGAAGAGGTGCAGCAGATGTAGTTGTTGTTGTAGTTATTGGTACTTCGGTAGTAGTAGTGGTAGTTGTTGTAACAAACGATTCAGTGTACCCAGCAAGAGAACAGTCTTCTGTTCTTTCTGCAACACCATCTAATTCACAATCACCCAACCTTACTGCAGTTCCTACCAATTGACATAGTGGTTCTGGAGGAATTATGGTGGTGGATGTAGATGTTGTAGAAGGTGTTGGTATTTCTTCAGCAGCTATAATTTCTAAATCACAACCAGTGTTAAGTCCAGAATAGAAGAAATTGTTTTCACCAACATACCAATTTGGAATATAACTGTGAAAACTTGTCCAGGTTTGTGTATTAAAGTTGAACGAAAGTGTCCAAGACTTGTTACAAAAATATTCAAGATCTGTTAAATAAACAACTTGTTTTATAATTAAATCACCATAAACTTTATCTATGTAAAAATCGTTTGTGGTAGAATCATATTTAACATCTGGACTATTTGGAATATAGTCAAGCTTAGATATGATAACTCTATCATACTTACTATCATACACACCGTGTAACCCTACACCATTGAAATGGTTATCTGTAGGAACATTTGGAAAATACCTAAGTATTTCAAAAGCCAAATGGTCTGTAAAGAACCTATTAAGTCCAGATCCAAAAGCTGACAAATCCGTAGCTTGGTTTCCAGCTATCAGGAACACTTGTCCTCTTTTAGCATCTATAGTGATTTGCCCCTGAGGTATTTTCAGTAACATTTTATTCTGACATCCTACATATCCAAGATCTGTTTCTGCAAAGTCTATTGGAGGAGCACTTCTAAACAAACTATCATTACCCATATAAGCAGCCTGTGGGTTGCTTGTATCTATTGTAAGAAGTGTATTGTAAAGCAAGCTCTTGTTCTCAAACCTAGCTAAAACAGCTCTGTTCTGAATACCATCCAAGCTTACAAGATCTCCATAGTTCTGAGGAAAATCAAAGAAACTAATAGGACGATAAATTAACCAGCTGTTAATCCTATTATCTGTAAAGCTTTGTTGTCTATCAGAATAAATTGCTCTAAATGGGAAATTTGTATAACATTGATCTTCATCCCAATCTATAGGGAGATGTGAGAAGAAGTTTTCTTTATTTTGTTTAGAATACGTTGCATTATAATAATATGTATTATCCTGTGAAATGGGAACAAAGCTTTGCTGTAACCAGTTATCAGGAATACCTGTACTCACGTGAGGATAAAAATCACCCTCTCTATTATTAAATGCTTGTCTAAGATCAACATTCACCGCTGACTCACAATAGAATGTTGGGATTCCGTATGCAAACAAATAGAATTTACCGTCATAAAATGTTTCAGTTTGAACATTTGGACAGTCAAAGTTGTGAGATTTTACTGATATTATATTCTTTAATATAGTACCATACCCTGTCACCACATAATCAGATAGAATAGATCTAGCTGAGTGCCAATATTGTGGATAGGCCACATTACCTATTTCATCATAGAATATATCACTATCATCAGGAGCCCCCACTCTATTATCTATAAAGAATGGTAGTTTAGTTTTGAAAGAGAATTGACTTATAAATGTATCTCCACCAAAAACAACTGCCTCGTTTGTCTGTTCATTTTTTACATTCTGAAAACCTGTATCTATTGTTTCATAAGAATATATTTGACCCCATTGATTAGGGAATGTGTTTTTGATTGATCCATAATACGAAACTACACTTATGTCAAACTCTTTACTTGGTTGTGCACAATTACCTTTTTCAGATAATATATATCTTGATTCATCACTAATTAAGCTATTCGCACCACTTAATAAACTTGGAGTTTGGTTAGGGAAAGGTAGAGGGATAACTGCACTACCATTTCTTGTAGTTATTGTTTTAAGATAGACAGATGACTCTCTATCAAAATTGTTTATATTAAAGGTATCTCCTACATTCTGCACTCCAGGAATAAGGTATTGGGCTAGACCAAGTTCTCTTTGTTTAACGCCTATATTATTATCAATAGGTGCCCAATAGTTATATTTAGCTAATGAGTTATATGAATAAGCATAGTTCCTTCTAGTAATACCATTTATGTATATAGTTAGATACGCCTGGTATGCAACGAACATTGCTGTTACATCAAATGGAGATACCACAGATGCAACTTTCTGACTTGATTCTAATGCTTCTCTTTGTGCAGTTTCACTTATCAGTTTATACATTGCGTTCTTTTGCACTTGTACAAAGTGAGCAGAACCAGCACCATATATTGCACTCTCAAGCTTTAGAACATTTCCAAGGAAAGGTCTTCCAAATGATGTTTCAGGAGAATTAAATATTTGTCTATATTTAGAAGCATCTGTTGTAAATGCTTCTAACTCTGTAGGAGAACAAATTGTATCATATCCTGTTTCAGATATTTCTTCAACTGTAAAATCTGTAAGTCCGCTTGAATAATATGGTTTTATTATTGAGTTTACTGTAAACACTGTAGGAGTTGGACCAAGTGTAAGATTAACCTCTACAAACTTTCCTTTTTCTAATGTGGAGTTTACACAACATCCATCTAGAGGATAGTCTGCACAAAAATCACAAAATGAGGGATATCCTAATGGGGGATAACCACTGTAAGTATTACAACCATACCCACTTGCATAAATAACCTTAAGTATTGTAGTTCCAAAAATTGGCGCATTGGTTATTTTATAAGTTTTGTAAGTGTTTGATGATATACAAGCCTTGCCAATTGTTACAAGAACATTACCTAAAGCACATATAGTTTTAGTTTCATTTTGTGCAACAGTGATTGTTGTAAAACTACCACTATTACAATCTTTATATTCAACTACAGAATTACCAACAGCATAGCCTATTATAGTGATGCTTCTACATACATCCTCTAATTTTTCACCAACATTATCATTAGTGTAAGAGTTTGATGCATTTAATAAAAATGGATCTTTTCTAAGATCATTATATGGATAGTTTGGAAAGAAGAAGGTTGTTCCTTCTCTTGTATATTCTCCTACATTTCTAAGAATACCTTTTCCTACAATTGAAGCATTTGTGTTTCTATCTCCTCTAACTATCTTAAATCCAATGATAGAATCTTTTTGATCTTGTGTAAGATCTGAGGATGTTATATATTGGTAAACTTGTTGGACACTGAGTTTTACACCAATTGGGAAAACAGACTCGTTTTCCATTTTTAAATTTGTGTAAGTGCCAGTAAGACTGATTGTGGGTATACCACTTTCAAATATAGGACTTACGAGAACATCTGGGAATTTATGATGTCTAATTGGTGTGTTTGCTAGTTCTCCCCAAACATTAGTATTACATGGATATAGATCTATGGATTCCCAATATGCAAATTCTCCAACCTCATAGGGTGTTGCGTTGTGAATAGTTGGTCCTGATGCAGCACCGCTTACAGAAGCTGTATTGTATATTTTCCAATATTCACTATACCCTATTCCAGTTACTGGATCTATGTAATCTGGCTCACCTATAAAATCAGGATTTGTATCAGGTACGTCTGGCTGAAAATCATTAAAGTTTTTAATTCTTCCAGGGATGTGAAATCCGTCTGTTTGTTTACCATTATTTAAAAGAAACACTATCTCAAAAGCATACACCTCATCACGAAGATAACCTCTAAGATTTGTAGCATTTAACTCATCAGCATAATTCTCATTAGCTGGGAGCTTATATGTTTGCCAATTGAGGTTGATTTGGTTTGCTATCTTTTGATAGTTTACCCTATCTATAGAGGTGAGGTTGTCCCAAACAAGAACATCCTGTACAGAAGTTAAGTCTTGAGCTATTTCATAATATGGAAACTTCTCAAATATATCATTAATGGTTAGTCTAATTTGTGTTTGGTTCTGACCATTATATGTTATTTTTCTAGATGATTCATCTATGAAATACGTACCAATAAGCTCAACAGAAGTGATAGAGTTTATTGTTTTAATTACAGCAAAGTTAAAATATTGAAAGTATCCTGTAACATCAATATTACTTATGTCAACCTCTATAGACCTGCCAACTGGGTAATTAAAATCTGCAGTGGTTATTGTTGGAATAGCAATTGGCGTAGGATTAGTTACAGAATAGTATGATGTATATGCATCTCCTGCAACATCACAATATTGAATGGCAAACTGATATGTTCCAGATATAAGATTTCCGCCATTAACTACATCCACAACATCTAGTTGAGGAATACTAAAGTTAGGCTGCACCTTTAGCTTATTGCAGTCTAGTTCTGGAATAGTTTGATTATCACAAACAGTTGTTCCAGGTTCAATTTTTTGCCAACTTGTGGGATTTGTTAAGTTTAAATACCTACGTGGATTTAAACCATCTGTCCAATAAATCTCTGTAGAACAGTTTGTAATTTTATGTACAACCTTATGAATAGGGTTATCAATGTTAAAATTTAGACAAGTGCCACTTACGTACTTGCGATAGACACAGTCATTATTATCCATATATCCAATCTCGGAGGCCCCTGTATTTGGATTAGTTAAAAAGAATACATGTTTATTCTTTTCATTAATAAAATGTGTACCAATTATATTAAATTCCTCTGGAAAGTTAAGGCATAATTCATTACCTGGCTCATTCTGATAGTTAACAGAGTTTGAGTCAAAGTTTTCTACAGAAGCATTAAGGGCATAAGTTAACTGTCCTTGTTGAACTTGGTTAGCAGAACTATCCATATTCAAACCAGTTCTAGCTACATTGCCCTCATGTGTAATGTTGCCACTATCTCCGTTAATAAGTTGCTTTATCTTATTTAATGTTTCGTCAGCCATTATTAGTTATTTCTTCTCCAACCATACCTACTGGTTCTATTAGGTAATTCATACATATTGAACCTATTAAGATCATTCTTGATTCTTCTTTGTTTGCTCCAAGAATCTTGTTTCTTAATTTCAATATCAGCCATAATGAATGCCTCTTCGGACATTTGTTTATAGTACATCAGCTTCTGTTGAATCTGATTAAATGTTTCATCATTGATTTGATTAGACAAAGTTTCAAAAACCTTATACTTAATAAATGCCTCAACATATTCTCTTATACGGTAGTTATCTGGAATCAATTGATTCCCTAGTCCATCATATTCAACAGCGTAGAATATAAGGTTAACTGTACCATTTCTAAAGTTTGTTACAAACTTATTATCCCTAATGTCGAATGAATCATATCCAGCAGAGTTTG
>Ga0209492_1000581_pt1 | contig 11388 bp, 9 predicted proteins | sample PPLLak12cMay2015_FD_187253 | JGI IMG/M metagenome (GOLD analysis project Ga0209492, IMG submission 187253) | Freshwater sediment microbial communities from Prairie Pothole Lake near Jamestown, North Dakota, USA - PPLs Lake P7 Core (1) Depth... | ecosystem: Environmental > Aquatic > Freshwater >... | reverse complement strand
TAAAATTGGTCCAGACATCTATCATGTGAAACCTCTTAAAATTCTGAGTTACTGCCCAATCATCGGCACTCTTCATGAGGTGAAGAATACAGAAGCTAAATCTCTTGTAGATTTAATGAAGCCTTTCCAGACACTCTATAACATTTGTATGAATCAATTATACAAATTGCTTGAGAAAGAGATTGGTAATGTGGCTTCTGTAAACATCAGACGAGTTCCAAGACTTAAAGATGGCGACGAACAAGATGCATTGGATGTATGGGAAATGGAGGCAAGAGAGCGAGGAATTATTTTTGATGACGACAGTCCTGAGAACACAAAAGCTGCTGTATCAAATACCTCGATTGCCAGAAACATTGACTTGACAAGAACAAACGAAATTCAATCCAGATATAACTTAGCCTTACAGCTAAAGAGTGAATGTTGGGAACTTATAGGTATCAGTAGGCAACGTTTAGGAAGCATTCAAGCCAGTGAAACAGCAACAGCTACCAACACTGCTGTAAGTCAGTCTTACGCACAGACAGAGCCTCTTTTTGTTGCTCATGAATACGTGCTTGGTCAATTGTATCAATCGATAATTGACGCTGCTCAATATATTGAGAGTAGCAAACCTCTGTCTACACTTTCTTATGTTACCTCTGAGGGGGAATCTGCATTTATTCAGGTGAATGGGAATGATCTCAAGTTCCGTGATTTAAAAGTGTTCCCAACCAACAGACCAGAGGATACACAGATGTTCAACGAACTTCGTCAATTGTCTCAGGCTGTTATACAGAACGGTGGTACATTGTACGACATCATCGAACTCTACTCCACCAAGTCTATGAGAGAAATGAAGAAAACCTTCAAGAATCTTAGAGATCGCCAGCAACAGATGCAGGATCAGCAAATGCAAATGCAGCAACAGCAGCTTGAACAGCAGGGACAGATTGCTCAGGCTCAAATGCAAGAAGCTGCAAGAGTTAAGCAGGAAGAGATGGCTAATGAAAACTATCAGAATGAACTGGATAGAATCAACAAGAAAGAGGTGGCTGTCATCAATGCCCTTGGCAGAAATGAAAATGCTGCTGCCGACACTGATGAATCAGGAACTGCTGATGTTTTAGAAATGACAAACATGTCTATGCAACAATCAAAAGCTGCTCAGGACTATCAATTAAAAATGCAGGATATTCAATCTAAGAATATGCAGTCTATGCAAAAGCTTGATTTAGAGAAAGAAAAGCTTAAAGTGGCAAGAGAAAACATGCAAAATGACTTACAGATTGCTAAAGAGAATTCTAAAAATAGATCAAAAGGCTCATCCAAATAAGGATGAGCTTTATTAATGCTATAATATGGTAAAAAATTCTATCAACTAGGTTATTTACTATTTGATTCTCTGATTAACAGATTTACATTTATATCATACAAACCAATAATAATCCTAACTACATATGGCAATAGATAACCTTGATACCCCATCATTGGGAAGTTTCGGTATTGAAGAAACTCTAGGTATTGGAAACACTGAACTTTTGAGCGATTTATATTCTCCAGAAACTTCTACAGAAGATCCTGATAAATTAGAAAAGATTGTAAAAACAATCGAAGATCCAAAAGAATCAAAGAAACCAGAAGTTCCTAGAGGGAAAGAAGTTGTTCAAAAACTTGACGGAGAGGAAAGATCTCCTGAAGATATTCTGAAAAACTTTCTTGGAGGAGACGATGATGAAGAATCAGAAGACGAAGATGAACCAGCTGTAAAGAAAGCTCCAGTTTCAAAAAAAGAAGAAACATCCGATGATAATGATGAGGAAGATGTACAGGAATCACAATTCACAGCACTATCTAATGATTTATTCAAACTTGGTGTATTCACCAAAGATGATAATGATGAAGATAACAACGTAATTGAAACCCCTGAGCAATTCTTAGAAAAATTCAACGCTGAGAAAAAGAAAGGAGCTATTGAAATGGTTGATAACTTCATAGGCCAGTTCGGTGAAGATTATCAAAAAGCATTTGATGCCATATTTGTAAAAGGAGTTGATCCTAAGGAATATTTCGGTTCGTATAACAACATAGTAAGTTTCGCTGAACTTGATTTGACAATTGAAGCCAATCAAGAAAGAGTGATTAAACAAGCATTGACAGATCAAGGATTTGATCCAGAAGATGTGATCACTGAAGTTGAAAGACTTAGAAACTACGGAGATTTGGAAACGGTTGCCAGTAGACATCACAAGGTTCTTGTAAAGAAAGAATCAGCAAAGCTTCAACAGTTAGAACAACAGTCGGAGCAAGAGCAGCGTCAGAAAGCAGCAGTTCGTAACCAATACATCCAAAACGTTCAGTCTGTTCTACAGGACAAACTGAAAACAAAAGAATTTGACGGTATTCCGTTAAATCCAAAATTGGCATCAGAACTACAAGACTTCCTTTTGGTAGATAAGTACAAAACCTCGTCTGGGGAAACCCTTACAGATTTTGACAAAACCATACTGGAGCTAAAGAGACCTGAGAATCACGCTTTAAAAGTTAAGGTGGGATTACTTCTTAAAATCCTAGAGCAGGACCCTACATTAGCTACCATTCAAAAAGCAGGTGTTAGTAAAAAATCAACACAGCTATTTGAGGAAGTTGCGAGACAGACTACAAAAAAGACTGTCGCTGGTTCTAATCCTTCTAAAGCGAACTCTTGGTTCTTATAAATTATTAAACAAAGTCAACAACAATGGCAATTCAAACAATCCCAGGTTTAACTGGCTTTACCTATGCTCGTGTCGCATCAATGGACAAACGAGCACTAGGAAAGCTAACAGATTCAAATCACTTGGAGTCGTTTCACTCTACAGAGCCTGCTGATTACGACAAGAAGATTATCTCCTTGTACACTCAGTCTTCTCTATACAGTAACGATTTCTTGGACATGATCAACAAGTCCACTCCATACTACATTGATAATAACAGTGATAGCTGGAAGTGGGAGGTACAAGTACCTTACAAATTCCCTAAAATCATTGACATCCCTAGCTCTAGTGCTGAACTAAGCAAGCCAGGTATTGATGGTCAGGAATTTCAGGTGGTATTGGACACTAACGAATTCTCTAAGAACGCTATCGTTTCTGTAGGATCTCGTCAGTATGGTCCAAGATGGTATGTGGTGAAAGATCCAATGCCTTGGAATGCAGGATTCCTTTACACTTTCACATTGGTTTCTGACAATCCAATGATGGACTTTGTAAGTCCTACCTTTTTACAAATTGGTCTTGAGCTTGAATTGATCGATGCTGCCATCGGTGAATTTGATCAGGATCTTTTAGGTCTGCCAAGACTTGGTGAGAAAATCACAATGTTTGAATCTTTGGGTTCAGGTTATGGTTTTGAGCACCAAATCACTGCATGGGCTGATGACAAGATGATGAAAGATTCTTCTGGTAAGGCTCTTGACATCTTGGTGTATGCTCCTCAGCGTAGAAACCAACTTCCTATGACTCGTAACGATGTTAAGTGGGAGCCATTTGTGGAATTCATGTTGAGAAAAGCAATGCTTGAATTGAAAGTTAAGCGTATGATCTGGTCTAAGCCAGGTACCGTGAAGACTAACGGAAGCAAGCAAGAGTTGAAGCGTGTATCTGCTGGTATCTACCACAGAATGCGTAACAATGGTAACCTTGTTCAGTACAACCGTGGTGAATTCTCCGCTAACCTTATCCGTTCCGTATTTGGAGACTTGTTCTACAGACGTGTGGATGTTAAGGATAGACGTGTGAAGATGTACACCAACGAAGCTGGATTTGATGTATTCCAGCAGGCTCTTAAGAATGACGCCTTGAATAGCGGTCTAACATTTATGGCTGATTCTGGAAACAGATACATGCAGGGTGAAGGACAAAATATCACTTACAACTTTGCGTTTGATTCAATGATCACTCGTGAAACTGGTAAGGTTGAATTGATCCACTTGAAGGAACTTGATCTTCCACAGTCCAACTTGGAATTTGGTCAGAACAAGAAGTCCACTCCTGTATTCATGGTGTTCGATGTTTCTCCAATGTCTGATGGTTCTATGTTGAACAACATCAGAGAAGTGAGAATGCAAGGTGCTCCTTCCATGACTTGGGGATACATTGACGGTCGTAGACATCACCTTGGCTTTGCTAAGTCTCAGGGTATGTCCTCTGCCAACAAGTTCCCAGGATATGAAATCTGGATGCAAGATAGATGTGATGTATTCATCGAAGATTTGTCAAGAACTGTTCTAATCGAAGAGATTCCACAATTCTAATAAAGAGCCCCTCAAAACGAGGGGCACTTTTAATTACTTAGAGTGTTGGCCTTGAGCCTGGTCATTTAATTGGCACACTCTACATATAAACCAATGATAATCAACTACGTATGGCAAAATTAGGAAAAATCTCCACGATTAAGAAGGAGTATAGTAACTCTGGTTTACAAACAATGCAAGGCGGGCTTTCACAAAGAGGATTGACAAGAATTCCTGGAACAGGAGTTTTTAAGTTTCCTTACAGAGAAGCTGATGGTAGATATAGAACAGGACTAGATCCTCTAGCATCTTACATCAAAAGAATTTCTGACCCAACAGAAAAAGAACTTGAGGTTGAGAGAGTGACGGAATTAAAGAAGAAGCTTGAATATGAATTAGGAGGAATCGATTTAGGTCCTAGATCTACATTTTGGAATCATTCATTATCTACTTCGGCAGATGATTCAACTCACATCCAACCTGTAAAACTTCTAGACGGTGACAACTTCTTTGATATGTCCACCACTTTTCAAGAACTTGCATTTTCGTGGTTAAGAGTACATCCAACAATCGCAAGCTCTTATCAAGCATGGGAACGTGGAGATTATCCAGCAGACACGCAGTTTTACGTTGTCGATGATGAAATTGAGAATGCTGTAATCTTTAAGAAGAAGCAGCTCATCAACAAGGCAATCACCAAGTTTGATGCAATGACACCAGAGAAAAAACGTAAAGTAGCTAGATTGCTGGGACTTCCTGTCTCTGATGATTCTAAAGAAGAGGTTGTTTACAATCAAGTAGACAGTCTAATCAAACAGACGGAATTCAAATCTGGAAAATATCAAGGCTTATCCACAGTCGAAGTATTCAACAGATTTGCTGACATGAAAGAAAACATACTTCACATCAAAGATTTGATTAAGCAAGCCATACAGCATTCCATTTATAGAGTGAAGCCTAACGGCACAATTTATGAAGGGGAATACGAAGTTGCTAAAGATGATGACGTGTTGTTGAAATATCTAGCTGATGATGATCATCAGGACGATCTTCTCACATTGGAACAAAAACTGAAGGTTAAGAAAATTGCTGCCGTATGATACCAGTAGATAGTTTATTATATAAGATCGATCAGAAACTAAATAAACTATCAACTAATAATCATCAGCAAATTCAGCTTGAGGATAAAATTCTTGCGCTTAACGAAGCACAGATAAAACTCATCAAGCAAAAAGTTGATGGATTCAGTGTTGTGAGTGGAATGGGAATGGATTCTTTTAAAAAGCGTTACGAGGATTTACAAAGACTTGTAATTAACTATGACCAAGGAAAGTTAGACCTGTCCATAAAAAACCAAACACTGAATCAATGGGCAGCAAAAATTGACAAGCTCTTCCCCAAGTACATGTTTTATGTTGACAGTTATACGTTGGCTGATAAAGGTGTTTGTAAGGATAGAAAAATCTGGATTAATAAAGATTTGGCAAAACATGGTGATTTACAATTCTTATTGAATAATGATCATTACAAGCCATCTTTTGAATATCAGGAAACATTTAATTTTATCTCATCAGATGAAATTAGTATATTCACAGACGGAACGTTCACACCGTCTGCGATTTACATTTCTTACATGAGATATCCAATCTACATTGATAAGACAGGGTATATCAAGTTTGACGGAGAAGCATCAGTAGATGTGGATTGTGAACTTGAAACCTATCTGGAAGATGAGTTAGTCGATTTAACCGTCCAGAATCTTGCAATGTACACAGAGAATGCATCTGCGGTACAAAGTGCCCAGTTCAGAATACAAACAAATGAATAAACAAATTTAATCACACAAAAAATGGCTGATTTCTCATTAACCACCCTTTTTGTAGTTCCAGTAGGCCAAACTGCGTTGCCTAGCTCTGGTTCTACACAAGATCTCACCGCAGGTCAGGTTGGTCTTTACAGAAACGACTATAGTGTGGCTACAGCTGCAAACATTGCTGCTGCACCATACTTTTATGTAGCCCAAGGTAGAGCTAACACCTACCTTCAAGGCTCTAAGCGTTCTGATAAGATCAAAGGCTGTCCATCTGGTGCAGGTTGTTCATCTAACATAACTGAATGGTACAAGGTATCAGGTTGTGGAATTCCTGCTGTACAAATCACTGATGTAAGTGGTTGGAGTGTACAGTGTGGAGATTCTGTAACTTTGACACTACGTGCTCACTCAAGTTATTTGGATACATTGTATTTCAATGGATTTACACGTTCAGTAACTGTTCAAGCTCCTTGCTGTGACTGTGGTGCTGATCCTTGTACTGATGTTGATGTTCCTGCTTTGATTGATCAATTCATTGCAAAGCTTTCTCAACAAGGACCTGGTATCAATCCAGACAATATTACATTTAGCGATTTCTACACATTCGAAAGAATTGGTGATGACGCTTCTGCTGTTCTTCGTATTTCTGGTAAGCCTCTTACTAAATATGGACAGCCTTGTGATGTTGCTGCATTCCCTTGGGAGTATGACAGAATGTGGTTCCGTGCCTTTGTTTATCAAGGTCCAGCTACTACTGCTGACTTCATTGTTGCTGACAATTGTGATATTGTTGCTGATGCAGTTGTTGTTCAGCGTTCTTCTTATCCAACTGGTACAGCAGAAGAAATTGCTCAACTTGAGAAGAACTTCTACAGCTATCAGGCTGGTTATCTGAAGCATTTGTACAGAATGCAGGGTTACAACCCTAACTTTGAGAGCTATGTATCAACTGGTACCATTTATGATACCTTCTACATCAAGTTCAATGAGTACAACAAGTCTGAATATCAGTGGGGTGATTACAATCACGAAGACAGTATGATAATCCTTGCTGTTCCTAATGCTGACACTCCAGGTAATGCTGGTATTTCTGCTGCAGTTCAAACTGTACTAGTAGCTGCTCTTGGTGCTGTAGTTGATAACAATGTTTGTATCACTACTACTACAACAACCACTGAAGAGCCACCTTCTACCACAACTACAACAAGCACACTGATTCCATAATCAGGAGGTAGTAGCGTTTCAATTTACACAAACCTATGCCAGAGGAGAGGATTAGTTCTCAATCCTCTGGCATTTTTCATATAACAGCCATGCCAGACTTAAAGCTTGATATATTAGTAATCCCTACGTACAATACATTGACGCTTGGAATTGCTGACGCTTCTACCTATCCAACAGATCCTCCGAGTGTATCGGCACCATCTATTGAGATTAATGTTCCTAATTTTGGAATTGTGATACTACCATTTAATGTTAATGAGTTGAATATCTTTTCATCTTCTAACTTGGGCATCACTCCTGTAGGAACAAATGACCCTTTACCAGATGGAATTTATTTCTTGAAGTACACAGTTGCTCCAGCATATGATAACTTTGTTGAAAAATCTATCATGCGTGTAGATAGACTTCAAGAAAAGTTTGATGGGGCATTTATGAAACTTGATATGATGGAATGTGACAGAGCAATTAAAATTCAAGCTAAGGTGGAACTTACCACCGTGTCATTCTTTATCAATGGAGCTATTGCTGCTGCAAACAACTGTGCTACAGTTGAGGCAAATAGGTTGTATCTTCAAGCTGATAAATTTCTAAACAATTTTATTCGACAGAATTGTGGTTGTTCAGGAAATAATTATGCAACAGTAACAACTTACTATTGATATGGCACAATGCACTAAATGTAAAGCCAGTGTTGGTTGCGGATGCAATTTGAAGGAGGGTTTATGTTCCTATTGCCATGCAGAAATGAAAAAGCAACTAATCGTTAATCCTAAACCTGAAGAACAAAATGTTGAGTCCAAGACTGACCAATTGTCCAGAATGTGGTGATATACCATCATTATTAGAAGACGTTGAATGTAAGATTACAGAGGTTGCTAAAAATCTTTACAACAACACTGTTTTTGCATTGAACATGCCTGTTCCATTTGATGTAATGACTGATCTGTTGAATTACAAACGTATTCTACAATACAAGTATTGCAATCCAAATTATGTGAAAGCGTTTACAGTTAATATGATTGCCAGTAAAATCAAGATTTTAAAATACAAATAATATGTCCTGCTCAAACTGCTTTAATGGATGCACTGAGATAATTTCTGATCAGTGTGTTAGATATACAGGGATTGATATCCCAGCTCTTGATATTACAACAGGTGAAACACTTGCCAGTGTAGAATCAAAAATTGTCACATACATTACTAATCTAGCAACTGGTGAAGGAATTATTCCTGTTATTGATCCAGAAGATTTATGTGCATTAGTGTCAGGATTTCTTCCTGAGTCAGGAGACATCACACTTAATCAGATTCTATCAGCTCTTATACAGTCTGTTTGTAGTTTAAAGACAAGTGTTGATGCAATCAATGCTACGTTAACAACTCTCAATGCAGATTATGTGATTGAGTGTTTGGTAGGTGTAACAGAATCTTCTGATACACATGATATTCTTCAAGCTGCTGTTACACAACTTTGTGCTACAGATTTAGAATTAACAGCATTCATTAGTGATGTAACAACAAATTACGTCAAGCTTATTGATTTGAATAGTCTTATTCAGGCATATCTAGATAGCATCAGTCCAGCAAATCTTCAGAAGAACAAGATGGTGCCTTACGTAGCGTATGAATACTACGGATCACTTGTTGGTTTTGATGTTACTGGAACAGGTTCAGGACAATGGGATAGAGTGTTCTTATGTAATGGAAACAACGGTACACCAGATAGAAGAGGACGTATAGCAGCTGGAACAACAGATGGCACTATGCAAGGAGGATCTTATTCTCCAGCAGTAAATCCTGCCACACCTGGTAATCCAACATACACACTTGCGGGAACAGCTGGTGCCAATAGTGTTATTCTTGGACCTACAGAAATCCCAGCTCATACACACACAGCAACAGCTACATCAACAGCTGATCCTCATTCTCACTTCATTTCTAGAGCTGGTATTAGTGGTCCTAATCTTGCAGGAAGCACAACTCTTGACATGCAAGCTGAAGCAGACCCTGACAGATTCTCATACACATTAAAATCTACACCAGGTACAGCTGATTCTGGAATAACAAGTCCATCAACTGTTGTTGTAAACACAAGTGTTAGTCTCACTTCTACAGGAGGAGGTTTAGGTCATGCAAACGTACAGCCTACAATAGGAGCATATTTCATCATGTACATTCCATAACATCATGCCATTCAACGCCAATTGCCCAGGATGCGGATCATCTGACCCATGTGGTTGCAGTGATCCATACAGTGATAAAACAGCTTCTACTGATGTAAAGTACACAGGACCAAATCTTCCTGCTACAGGAATTGCAACATGTGATGATCTCAGTGTAGCTCTACAGAAGATTGATTATGCAATTAGTCTTCTTCAGGAATGTTGTCAACCTACAACAACTACCAGTACGTCTACCAGCACAACTACTACAACGGCTACTCCTACAACTACTACTACAAGTAGCACTACTGTTGCTCCTGCAACTACTACAACTACTACATCTAGTAGTACAAGTACGACAACAACAACTACTACAATAGCTCCTGCAACTACTACGACAACAACTACTGTTGCTCCTTTAACAACTACGACAACAACTACAACTGCTGAGCCTACAACAACCACAACTAGTACCAGCACTAGCACTAGCACTAGCACAAGTACAACAACTACCACTACCACCACTGAATGTCCTACTTATTACGAATTGGCAGGATGTAGCACAGAAGACTTTGCTTACACATTAATTGCACCAACACTTGGTCCAGGTCAACTGTATGTATTGCCTAACGGGGGAGATCCTATCTACTACACCTGGACAGGAGAAAGTGTAATATCATGCTCAGTTCCTACCCCATATGACGCAAGTATTCAGATATCTGAGTCTGTAGGATGTCCTACGACAACGACCACTACTACAATCGTTTAAATAAATGATAATTTACATACTATTAACCACACCACTTACTGATGCAGAACCATTCAACATCTATTCAGATGTTGATGGTTATGTTTCTCCATTTTCAATAGGTGTTAGTAAAGCAACCTTGTTAGCAGGATATTCTGTTGTTGCTCCAAACGGAACAACGATTGTAAGATTAGTGAGTGTGGGAGAATGTACAAATTATATTGAAGTGGCAGTTGGTGGAGGACCTATTCCTACAACAACGACGACTAGTTCAACAACAGTTAATCCTTTCTTGAATGCTTGGTACTATGGAAAATATAACTCTCCAGGAGGTGTAGTTCCTATTCCAGATGAGAATGATATTGATATTTCAACAGGCACAGTTGTGACAAACGTCAATCCTTCTGGATCAATTATAATTCCTTTCAATTCAGCAACTGATGATTTCTTGTGGTTTGCAATTCCTGTTTCAGCAACTGGTAAAACTAATTGGTATGTATCTGATATTAACCAAGGATTGATTGGTGGTCCAGCAACTTATTATGGAAACCTGTTCCCAGAACCAATCGAGATAATTTATCTAGGGGTACCTCTTTATCTATATATCAGTACAGGTAGAACAAACGTAATCAATATGATTATGAGTGGTTCAATTGTTGTAACTACCACTACTTCTACCACATTGCCACCAGCGTTAATTTTAAGATTTAATAACATTACCACTGCAAATTCACTTGTAGGCAGTGCATCTGATGTTAATGATTGGAATACTTTCTTCGATCTTCCAACTTATGGAAATTCATTTACATCAGTTTCTGTTTCAGGAAGTTTTGTACGATTAAATGGGGGATCTAATGTAATTTTACAAAATGGTTTATTTGAAAATTTAACAGGGCTTTTGGAAATTAATGACCAGAATGGATCAATTATAGAAGCGGAATCTAATGTCTTTGAAGATTGTATCGATTTGACAACCGTAAATTTACTTACCTTAACTTTGGCAGAAAGTGATTTATTCAAAGGTTGCGCAAATTTAATAAGTGCAAATTTACCAACATTGGTAAATGTGGGTAATGATATGTTTGAGGATTGTACATCTTTAACAACTGTCAATCTACCTCAACTGGAAACTGTAAGCTTCTCAACATTTAACAATTGTTCAAGTTTAGTTTCTGTTGATTTACCATCA
>Ga0209492_1000577_pt1 | contig 11407 bp, 11 predicted proteins | sample PPLLak12cMay2015_FD_187253 | JGI IMG/M metagenome (GOLD analysis project Ga0209492, IMG submission 187253) | Freshwater sediment microbial communities from Prairie Pothole Lake near Jamestown, North Dakota, USA - PPLs Lake P7 Core (1) Depth... | ecosystem: Environmental > Aquatic > Freshwater >... | reverse complement strand
GCAAGCCTCTCCGGGCGGGAGAAGTTATGACAGGCGGAACAGGCTATGCCTTCTGCAAGGTGCCTGTCATGGACGCTCACAAATCCCGGGTTATTCTCCATGCCATGGCACTGGGTGCAGGTCTGGCTCAGGGGGGCTCTTGGGGCATATCCCAGGGAGCCCTGAAGATCCATGCGGGTGGGTGCTCCCCCGGCATAGGCCGCATGACACTCCCCGCACTGCAGGGCGTTTGAAACCGGCTCTACCTGGTGATTGATGGTCTGGTAAGTATGAACATCTACCAGGGACCAGGGGCCAGTCATACCGAGAACCTGCTGAGCGGAAGTAACTGCACTGGTGAAGTTCCCTGTCACGAAGAAGATGAAGGTGGAAAAGGGGATCATCTGGCTGGTTGAGTCCAGCATAGCCGAATTGGAGGTATGTTCCTTCATAGGAACGATCCTGCCCTCATTCACACTCCCGTAGGGTGCGGCAAACTCGTACATTCCGTCCGGGCGGAGCGGTGGTACCTGCCCACGGATATAGACATAACTGGTTCCGTTATACCAAGTATATGTGGGAGTGACATTCCCCTGGCGGATCTCCTCTGGTTTGTAACCTCCCTGGTTGGAGAACATGCCCGGGAACCAGAATGGGTTGCTCCAGTTCCTCTCCATCTCAGTGGTGATCAGCTTCGCATACTCGGGGATGTGGCAGGCCTGGCAGGACACCCGGCTGGTGTGGCTGTTCAGCTCAGTGATAGTGTGCGGGTTGGAGGAGTGGCAACCGGCACTGGTGCAGGTGAGTTGCGCCGCCACGTCATTGGGCCGGATATCGAGGCCGCGACCCAGGACATGGTGGGCGGTGAACTGGTGACAGGCCTGGCAGGTCAGGTTTGAACCCTGCGGGGACATATGCACATCGACAGCCACTGGCGGATTCACCATGGCCGATGAGAGATCTCCCCTCTTCCCGCAGTCACTTCCCGCCGCATAGGCATGACAGCTGAGGCATGTGGCTCTCGTAGGGGAGTGAACGGTCTGAGCCGCCTGCACGGCGGAAACCGGCATATTGGCCACATCGATAACGTACTGGAAGCTGCCTTGTGGATCTTCCACAGGAAGTCGCCATGTGTGATCGACACCATTGTAATCTGTGAAGGTCAGGTTCTCAAACGGCGATGCGGGAGTCCGCCGGTACAGTCCCTGATGACAGGTCATGCAGTCGATGTTGGAGAGCTGTGCCTCGCTCACAGTCTGGTTGGGAGCAAGACCGGCACCGGCATGACAACTGTAACAGGCTATGTGCCGGGAGGTCTCTACCGATCCACAGTAGGTGTTGAATCCAAGCTCACCCTTTCCCGCATCACCGGGGATATTGGGCACATTGGGGGTCGCACCCGTCCACTGGTAGTGGACAGAGCCGAACATTGCCACAGCCTGCTGTCGGTGACAGGCAAGGCAGGTCGAGGGTCCGGCATAGGAAGTGATCGTGCTGTGTGCTGCTGGAAATTGAGAGATTTGTAAAGAAGCATCGGGGGAAGGAGTGATCGATGGAGAAGAGATTAACGAGGGAGAGGCTGAGGGAGGAGGGGGAGTTGAAGGATAATCTGGCGGAGGAAAAGTGGAATTCGTGAGGCTTTCAGCCATTACACTATTCAGTCCCACACCCGTGAGGAGGGCGAACGCAAGGAAAACAATGAGCAGATGGAACGTCTTCATGCCCTATAAGGAGTCATATACCTCATTTAATATATTAAGATTATGATTGGGATAACCCACTCTACAAAATAAAAACGCGAATGGGTTTGGAAGCAAAAATCGGCTGAGAAACTCCTGAGCATTTTTTTAATGAGCAGGATTTATGAGGATGCAGTCTCTGCTCATATTAGTGGGCGGTCCAGGGTTTTCCCAAGAAAATAAATTAAACAGATGTGAGTAATGAAATGTTTATTCCTCATAATTATTTGCGATGAACCCCCGCCCCCGCGGCGGATCAGTCCTAAATGTATAGCTGTAAACACCGCACTGCCCCGCCGTGCCTCGGAGAAGCCCTGATGCGGGTAGTCATCATAGAATTACAGGGTTTATTGATTATCATGGTTCGTTGTAAACTCCCGTTCAGGTGTGTTTCAACAGTACCAACCGGCAGGCTCCCACCCCCCCACACAAAAACAGAGCCCATCGGGACTTGATTTATCTTCACATGATGCCATCATTTCTTCTGAATAAAACAGAAGGGATCTTCTGCCCAGAAATCCCCGTTGACAGCATGTGCACGGACACGGCATCCTCCACCACACAGATTACGATAAGTACAACCCGCACACCTGCCACCGAACCGTGCCTGTTTATCCCGGAACTGCGAAAGGACAGGATCGGTGGTTTCTCCCCAGATTGTGCTGAATGGCTTGTTTTTTATATTCCCTATCAAAAAATTTTCCGAACGGGCGAACTGGCAGGGGTAGACATTCCCATGGGAATCAATATTTGCAACGCGAGTACCAGCACTGCATCCCCCGTTGAGGGATTGGAGGAGTTCGCGTGCTTCAGCGATGTCCGGAGATCCATCCTCTTCCATTGAAGTGAGCAGGTGAATACAATCCTGCGGGGCATCAACCGTGAGAAACTCCATGGATGCAGGATCAGTCTCCTTTGCCTTCCGGTAGAGGAGGGCGAGGGCTTCAGTGACCTCTCCGGCCCCCAGCTGTAAATGTTCATATGACTCGGTCCCGCGGCCTGTGGGTACGAGCCAGTACAGGCAGAACCTTGATGCCCCGAGTGTTACGGCGAGATCGATAAGTGCTTCAAGCTCGCCACAGTTTTCCCGTGTCAGGGTTACCCGGACACCGCACCGTAGCCCTGCCTCCCGGCACGAGGAGAACGCTGCCACAGTCCGCTTGAAAGCACCCGGTGAATTCCGGAACCGGTCATGGGTTTCAGCTCGGGCACCGTCCAGCGAGATCCCGGCATATTCGATCCCGCATTCCCGGATCCTGTGGGCAATTACGGTTGTGATAAGGGTCCCGTTGGTGCTGAGTGCCATTTTGATTCCCTTCTTTCGGGCATGCTGAGCCAGTTCCCAGATATCCTCACGCATCAGGGGCTCCCCGCCAGTAAACAATACAAGCGGAATACCCATCCCGGCAAGGTCATCGATGAGAGCCAAAGCCTCGCTCGTCGAAAGTTCTCCCTCCGCTCTGCACCCGGGCCCGGATCGGTTATAACAGTGGATACAGTTCAGGTTGCAGCGATCGGTGATATTCCAGAATACCACCGGCCTGTATGTACCGGAGAATGCGAGGTATTTGCTGGGAATATCATGGGGGGATGCCTGACGGTGCCGCATGACACCGCTGACCGTTCCTTTCCCGTGCATACACTGGGTGATTCGGTTCATATACTATCGACACCGTTCTCCCGCATTCTTACATTCGGCACGCGTTTGAACTCGCGTGTGCTGAAGAGTACGAGATAATCCTGGCAACCTGTCTGCGCTGCAATAGTCCTGACTTCATCCAGAACCTGGTCCCTGCTGTGCCCGTGATGCACAGTATAATGGGTATACTCCCACCTCCCTGGAACCGCCTTTCGTTCATAGCAATGGGTCACTGAGGGAAATGCTGCTAGCAGTGTTCCCGTGTCACCGCCGGCGGACCGTGCATTCCACGCCACAAGGGCATTCGCGGTGATTCCCACCTTTCGCTGGTCGATGCGAGCCCGGAATTTCCTGATGACACCTGCTTCTTTCAGGTGCCGGATCCGTTCGATCACCTGGTCGCCATCCATACCAAGTCGTTTTCCTATCTCATCGAAAGGAGCCGGGACTAGCGGGAGCCCGCGTTCAAGTTCCCGGAGCAGGCAGACATCATTCTGGTCCAAATTGACCCTCCAGAGCGGGTAAAAACGAGAACCGCACATTGATTTTTATCTTTCTGGTCGTCGGCAGGTCAAGGACAACGGATGCCGGGATCCCGGTCCGCTTCAGGATCTCATCAAGTACCCTCCGGACGCCGTTCTCATTCTCTGCAGCTATCGTGAACCAGAGGGAGTAATAATGATCCCGCTGGAAATTGTGCGATACCTCTGCATAGCTGCTGATAACGGCTGCGATCTCCTCCACCCTCTCTTCAGGTACATGAAGAGCAACCAGCGTTGCGGCATGCAGTCCAAGGGGATGGGATTCAAGAACGGGGGATATGCCCCTAATAATGCCGGCCTCCTTCAGGTTTTCCACCCGGGAAATTAAGCCGGTTTCCGAAATGTTCAGGCGATCTGCAATTGCTTCCCATGGCCGGGAAACGAGCGGAATGTCATCCTGCAGGGCATCAAGGATTGCCAGATCGGTCTGATCAGGTTGCATTTTGTCCGTTATGGTACCACTCCCCCGGGTTCGTAGGAGCACCAGGGATCCTCCCCACTAATCTCCCCGTTCAGTGTTTCCGGATGTGCAAGGCCGTCACACCAGAGTACAGATACCGTATCATCTCCACGGTACGCCCGGGCCCTGCATCCGCCACAGGATGTTTTGAAGCCACACCGCCCGCATTTTCCCGTCAGGAGGTCCGGGTCCCTGAGGGTAGTGAACAGTTCGGAATTCTTCCAGATTTCAGAAAATGGCGTAGTCCGGACATTTCCGGCGCTCACGGGGAGATAAGGGCACGGGGTCACATCGCCATTGGCAAAAATCCGGCAATAGTGTATTCCGGCTATACAGCCCCGTCCCCATGCAGGGTTCGTGATCCCCAGTTCAGCGGCAATGCGACGGAATTGCGGGGCACACGTCGGACGGATTTGCAGATTACTGTTCTGGTAACTGACCAGGATCTGCCGGATAAGGTTCTCATAGTCCGTAGAGCTGCGGGGTTCAATCAGCCGTGCCCTTCCCGTCGGTACGGGGAAAAATAGCTGATAGTCGCGGACGCCGAGTGAAGTCCCCACCTCGATCACTTCCTGGATATCGCTCATTGCAGGCCCCATAACTGACATGTTGATCTGGACACTCATGTTCTCATCCCGGCAGAAACATATGGCCTGTACCGCCCGTTCCCATACTCCGTCAATGCCGCGGAACGAGTCATGGACAGACGGGTCTGCCGAATCAATGCTGATGGCCACAGCCCTGATCCCGGCTTCACTAAGTTTTTTTGCCGTGGCCTGATCCAACAGGTACCCGCTGGTACCCATGACCATCCGGAGCCCCTGTTCCGTGCCGTACCGGGCTATTGCAAATATATCCTCCCGTAAAAGAGGTTCACCTCCGCTCAACACAACAACCGGTTTTCCCGTTACACGGATCTGGTCAATGACTCCGAATGCCTCCTCTGTTGAGAGCACTCCTTCTGCTTCATTGTCCCCGGCATTCACATAACAGTGGACACACTTAAGCGGGCACCGGAGAGTGATATTCCATGATATGATGCGTGGTGCTCTTCCTTCACTGATCAAAATTTCACCCTTGTACAACGCGTTTGCCGGGCTCTGCATGGGTTTTTCTGGTCATCAACGGTAAAATAGCTAGTCTTATTTAAAAAGTTTGGGATTCGTGGCAGAGCAGTTTTTACCGGGAATTTCATTCAGATTGTTTGTAAAACTGTTCATTGAAGGAGAAGTGCTCATGGCGATCAGAAATGCACGGACCGGTAAATGTCAGGTGGTCAGATTCTCTAAACCGCCTGGAGCATCGGTGGCTTGAGTACGATTGGCCATCCGCCCTTTCTTTCGGATTATTTTCTCTGATTGTAATGGAGCGGCCAGACCCGGTGTTGCATCGGAGATCTCCATGAATGGAAAGAAAAAAATATAAACAATGCTGTTATCGCGAAGGCATGGACGGCGACCTTTTCTGATATGGTTATCTGCCCGGAGGATGTCCGGAGAATCGGGTATTCCCGGGATCTTCCCATTTCAGTCCCCCTTTCATTCCTGGAGCACAAAGCCAAAGGTAAGGAGGGTTACTGCCAGGATCAGGCCCAGGGATGCAAGAAGCAACTGCAGGGCGGGAAGCACCTCCGCTGTACCAACAAGGAGACCCGTCGTCGCCCGAACCGCAGGAAGGAGGATGGGCACACTGACTGGAATGAGCAGGAAAGAGAGGAGGAGAGTGCTCCCTTCAGAAAACATCACCAGCCCGGAGACAAACGCTGCGGCAAGCGAGAGCCCGGTGGCGCCCAGGGCGTAAATGAGGAGGAACCCGGCATATCTTCCCCCCAGGTCGAAGGGGAGAAACAGGGCAGTGAAGATGAGGAGCGCAGACCCTACCAGTAAGATAAGCAGGGTGCCGTACACCACCTTTCCTCCCAGGATGGCCAGCGCTGAACATGGGAGGCTTTTAAGTCCACCAATCGTTCCCCTGTCTGACTCCCTGGCAAAGGATGTGGTGTAGGTGAGAATGGTGAGAAAGAGAAGGAGAATCCAGAGAAGGGAAGCCACCATCTCCGGGGGTACCTGACCCCCACCAAAGCTCAGGCTGGCGATCAGGACCGCTCCCAGGGAAAAGGTGAGGAGGGAGATAACCTCATAAGGCCGGCGGAACTCTGAACGGAGGTCTTTCTCAGCCAGCAGCCAAACGTGATAAAGCCGGGCACTCCACCTGTACCCGTTATCGATGTTCTTCAATTCACGCGGCATACCGCAAATCCTGTACTATGCTTCCATTTTCCAGGGTGATCGCCCGGTCACAGGTGAGTACAGCCCTCTTCGGGGAATGAGAGGTCATGGCCAGGGTGATCCCTGTCTCTTTCAGGGAATCCAGATACTCACCCAGAAGGTGTGCAGTTCTCTCGTCAAGACCGGCAAATGGTTCATCGAGCAGCACAAGGTCCGGATCATGGAGCAGCGCCCGGGCCATGTCCACCCTCCTGCGCAGGCCAAAAGAGAGACTTCCCGCCCGCAATCCGGCGTAAGGCTGGAGCTCCAGTATTTCCAGCATTTCCCGGTACTTCGACTCCGCTACCGGATAAAAATGCCCATAGAATTGCAGATTCTCCAGTACTGTCAGCTCAGGGTACAGAAAACTCTCGTGGGTCACCAGCCCGATGCGGCGTCTGGCCGTAATCCCTTCCGATTCGGGGTCCCGGCCAAACAGCCGAATTCTCCCTTTGGTGGGACTGACCTGGGTGGCCATGATCCGCAGAAGTGTGGTCTTCCCTGCCCCGTTATGACCCAGCAGGACCAGGAACTCCCCCTGTGGAATACGCAGAGAAATGCGGCGCAGGACGTGGCGATGCCCGTACCGTTTGGACACGCCGTCCAGCTCCACCGTTCCCCGGTCTGCGTCCGGGGTATTTTCCGCCATTGCTCTACTGTTTGAGGAAGATATATTTAGAGCCTCGGGTATAGTAACTACCTGATGCGTCGGCACCTGCTGTATTTCGCCGTCCTTGGAAGTATCGCTGCGTCCTACCTGGCGTTTGTCTTTGCTCCACCGGAGGCGACCATGGGGGATCTTTACCGGATCCTCTATGTCCACCTTCCCGCTGCCTGGGTCTGCTATCTCGCCTTCATTATCTCCATGGTCAGCAGCGTGCTTTTCCTGAAGCGCAGGGTCATCCTCTACGATTCCCTTGCCGGGGCTTCGGCCGGTCTTGGTCTTTTATTCGGAGCAGTGACCCTCGTCACCGGATCAATCTGGGCAAATGCAGCCTGGGGTACATACTGGAACTGGGACCCCCGGGAAACGACCACCCTCGTGCTATGGGTGGCCTACCTGGGATATGTTACCCTGAAGCTTTCGCTGGAAAATGAGGAACGGAGGGCGGTGGTTGGGTCGGTCTACAACATCCTTGCGTTTGTCACCGTCCCACTCAGTTACTTCTCCCTGCAGCTGCTCCCTACTCTGCACCCTCAGGTGGTGAGCGGGAGCGGGATAGCTCTCACCCCGATCATGACCTTTGCCCTGGCCCTGAATGTACTCTCCGCTACGGTCCTGTTCGTTTACTTCCTGGGAGCCGCCTTGACGGTGAATACCCTGGAAAGAAGAGTGGAAATGCTGCAGTATCTGAGGGAAGAGGGAGGATAACAATGCTGGAGGTCTTTTTAGTTTCCGTGGTCTACTGGACATCTCTCCTGTTCCTGTTTGTCTGGCTTAACCGCAAGGTGCAGCGGCTCACCGAACGCCTCGCAACGCTTGAAGGAAATACAGCGGACAGAGAGAAGTGAGACGCATGCGCATCAGGCCCCTCTATCTGGTCATCCTGGTCCTGGCAGGAGGCAGTATCTTCCTGGCCTACAGCGCCCTTACTCCCTCCATCAATCCCTATCTCTCCGTCAGCCAGGTCAGCGGCGGGACCTACGCAGAACGGGAGGTTCAGGTGCTCGCCATCCTCGAAGACTGGTCGGTCGGGGAAGAGGGGAGCCTCATGCTCAGGCTCTCGGACGGAAACGCCACCCTGAATGTCACCTACCGGGGGGTTCCTCCGCAGGGTCTGACCAAAGGACAGGACATCGTGGCCATCGGGATCATGCACCCACCCGATAGCCTGGACGCCACCCGGCTGTTGGTGAAGTGCCCTTCCAAATATGAATAAGATATATGGAAAGAAGTTCTTACTGTCGCGATGAGGAGATACCGTGATCCCCATACCCTACTCCCTTGCCGAACCCGCCCTCTTCCTTGCACTCCTGCTGCTCTGCCTCGATCTTCTCCTGTTATCGGGAGAAGGGACGCTGACGGCCTTCCGGTTGAAGACGGCCTTCTTTGCCGCTATGCTGGGGGGACTCCTGGTCGTCACTTCCTACCTTCTGCTCACCCTGGGTTTTGTCTCCGATGCTTTCTTTCTGCATGAGGTATATTCCTATAGTTCTTCCAGCCTCCCCCTGGCTTTTAAGCTGGGTGGGCCCTGGATCAGCGGAAATGGCTCTCTGCTCTTCATAGGTCTCCTCCTCTCCCTTCTCTACCTCGGTTACCGGGGATTTGGCAGGGCGGAGAAGTCCGTCTACCAATATACGACCTACCGCGTCCTTGACGTAATCTTGATCATCTTCATCCTGGTCCCTCTTCTTCAGAGCCCCTTCAGCGAGGTTGTGCCTGCACCTCCTGACGGGATTGGCATGAGCCCGCTGCTTCAGACTTTCTGGGTGCTGATCCATCCTCCCATAATCTTCTTCGGGTATGTGCTTGTTTTCTTTGCCTTCGCCCTGATGCTATCCGCTCTCATAACCGGACAGCGGGAGCACCTCCGCACCCGCTGGTATACCTGCAGCCTGTTAGCCGCATGGCTGTTCCTTGCCATAGGTATTGCCCTTGGCGGGTACTGGTCCTATGTAGTATTGGGTTGGGGGGGATATTGGGCCTGGGATCCGGTTGAGACTGCTTCCCTGCTCCCCTGGCTTGCACTGACCGCGTATTTCCACCTCTCTTCACCTGAAAGCGGGAGGTTGAGGGAGATTATCCTGATGGCCACCTTCTCCCTTGTCTTGTATGCGACAGCTGTGACAAGGGGGGGGTTCTCCCCCTCTCTCCATGCCTTTGGTGCCTCCCCGTTGGGGTACCTGTTCCTGGGGATAACCCTCGCCTTCATCCTCTTTTTTCTCTTCCTTTCCTGGAAACACGGCCTGCACCTCCCTTCGCTGAATGTCGACCCGAGTTCAGTCCCATCCCTTTCCTTCACCCTCGCCTTCGTATCCCTTGTCGCTCTCCTTGGAGTATGCTTCATCGGAGTGACCCTGCCGGTCCTTGGCGGCCTGGCCGGGATCCCATTCTCTGTTGACGGAGAGTTTTTCACCACCACCTGCTTTCCTCTCACCCTCGTTCTGGCCGCTGCATTCATCGGGTGTGGAAGCTCCCTCAGCAGGATACAGTTTGCCGGTCTTATTGTCCTCACCCTTACAATTGGTGGAATATGTTCCCTGCTCCGCTTTCCCACCTCCAACACCCTTGCGGATTTCGGTCTTCCCCTTCTGGTGGTGAGCGGGGGAATCATCCTGGCACGGCTTGGGCTGTCTCTCCGAAAAAAATACTTCTCATTCAGACTACTGGGAAGGACTCTCATCCACTTCTCCCTAATCCTCATCCTTCTGGGTGTGCTGGTGAGTTCTGCCGCAGAATCGGAGACCATGACTGTCCCTGTCCGTGCCGGGTCATCCGCAGATCTCTTTGGAACAACCGTCATGGTGACGGATATTCTCGTCTTTCCCGGAGAAGGGCAGGCCTATTACCCTTCCCATGGTTTTGTGGGCCCGGAGCATGCAGGACTCACGGTGCAGGCAGTGGTGGAGAACGAGGAGATTCATGTTCAGAGGCCGCTGGTGATGTCCTACTACCCTCTGTACGGCATGGTTTCTGTACCCACGGTAATCTCCTCCCCCGTTCGTGACTTCTACCTCTCCGTCCATCCCTCCAACACCAGCCAGAACACGCTGATGATAGCCCTGATGGGAATGGAGGTTTCCCCGGGTGAAGTAGTGCTGTCAGCCAAGGTGGTCCCCTTCATTGCCCTTATCTGGACCGGAGTCGTTATCATGGGACTGGGAATGACGGTGATCCTGGTCGGAGAACTGGTACGTAAGCGATAGAAAAAGTCCCTCCATTTATTATACTCCTCCGGTATGCCGGAATGGGAAAATCTGCTGAACCAGGCCATGCTTCTTTCAGGAAAAAGGATTAGTCGTCGTTAATTCGTCCTTTGTCAATCCCGGTTAATCATATCGATGTGTCCTGTCTTTCTGAACATTCGATGTTTTTTAAATTCCTGCATGAAAAGAGATATGGTTTTTTTATTAAAATTGTACCGACGAACCGGAAATCAGTCATAACCCGATCCTCTCTGATCAATCCTTGTGATAGTCCCGCACTCCCGGCAGATCCATCCGGCAGGAATGAATGATTAATTCTCCCGCACCTGGACCCGATGGATCCGCACTCCTTATTCAGAATAAGGACATGAGTGCTGTCACACACGTCATTGTTATGCATACATTATTCCAAGAAAATAGGAGTTTTGAATGTAGATTTTTACGGGCTCAAAATAAAAAAAATAAGAATGACGACCGATTAAAAGTCCGTCATCACACGGAACTGGTCAATCTCTTCCTTTTCAAGTTTTTCTATGAACTCGTCAGCTGCATGCTTGATGTCCTTGCTAGCAGTAATTGCCCGCCCGACAACAAGGATATCCGCACCGGCTTTGAGTGCATCTTTGACGACATTCACTCGTACCCCACCGGCAGTTGCGACAAGGAGTTTTCCACCCGCCGCCTTCTTTATTGCAGCGATATCTCCCCAGGCATGGGCAGTGTCTTCAGTATCGATTGCACGGTGGAGTTCCACGATATCGGGTTTGACTTTCAGTTTCTCGATCACTTTTGCCGGGTTCTGGACATTCAGCATATCCACGACAGAATATATTCCGACTTTCCGGGCTTCTGCAATTGCTTTTTCCATGGTAGAGGCCGGAGCAAGTCCGGATACGACGACCGCATCCGCCGAT
>Ga0209492_1000573_pt1 | contig 11441 bp, 15 predicted proteins | sample PPLLak12cMay2015_FD_187253 | JGI IMG/M metagenome (GOLD analysis project Ga0209492, IMG submission 187253) | Freshwater sediment microbial communities from Prairie Pothole Lake near Jamestown, North Dakota, USA - PPLs Lake P7 Core (1) Depth... | ecosystem: Environmental > Aquatic > Freshwater >... | reverse complement strand
TCTTTTGATCGACCCACCAAGTAGGCTGCTTAGAGTTCTTATACTTAGGCCGCTTGGCCATGGCTACAGGTATCCAGCCCGCTAGTCTGTAATTCGGGCTAGTGCCTACTACTAGGACGGCCACGTCTGTAGCTCTATCGCCTTCGCCTATGATGCACTGACCAGTCTCGTAACGTGTCCACTTTACTTCGATGAAGCTTCCGACATCTGCCGTCTTCTTAAATTGTGACGACCGTGGATCGAAGTCTGTGTAACCAAGATAGCGAGCGACCAAGATCTCGGCGACTATTGACTCGGCCACTTGCGCGACGTAATCATGGAAGCCGAGCTGTCTGTCGTATCGACTAGAAGCGTCTGGGTGGCCGTTGACCTGAGCGATTCGTTCTAGAGCTACAGTGTGAGCTAAGACTTTATCTTCGATCGTAGGCTTTACCTTCATCTACAGTCACCACAGAGCCAAGTTAACTTCTCTCCGCCTTGCCCCTTGGTATAACCGAAAGCGTCTAGCTTCTTGACCATGGCGCAGCTGTCGCACTGTTCGACTTTATACTCGGCTATAACTTCGCCATTCTGTAGAAGCTTGGCTGTCATTGATTGCGGATAGATAATCTCGATTAAGTCGCTCATACTTGCGGCTGCCATTTTCCAGAAGATGTCAAGACGTACCATAACGGCGAACACTGTGTCGCCTTGGTCTTCTCGACGCAAAACCAGCCGCCCCAAGCCTTACCAGTTTTAGCTTCTCCAGTCTTAAAGATTCGATGTCCATGGCTGCATTGTGGAGCTTCTGGAAGTAACTCTCCGCCTAGCTGCTTAGCGATCTCGTCCATCGATGAGCCAAGGCTAGGAATGCCACTCTGCTCGGCTTCTTCTGCCGTCTTATAGCTTGGCACTTCGCCGAACTTAACTGTCCAAGGGTCGTAATCGTCAGCTGTAGAGTTCGCTACCTTCGCGCTGATCGTTTCGACTTTCTCCATGTCCTGACGAGTCGGACGTTTATCTGCTCCCAGTAGTAATCCGATAGCTCTACCGATCGCCGATGTAACAGTATCCTCGACGAAGAACTTCTTCATGTTGACGTTATAGGTCGCTACGTTACCGAATGCGTAATCTGTAGCCGATGGGTGTAGATCCTCGTACTCGCGGAAGATCTGGGCTTGGATAAGGACGTAACCCTTTTCCGCGTTAAAGTCCACGATGTTCGTCTGGACTCTAGCTGTAGGGTGTGTTAGCCATAGGCGGGCAATTCTGGCCGCTACGTCTTCGTAATTGTCTAAGAAGCTCATTAGCGCACTTCCCTAGATGCGTGACGTGATACAGCTCGACCGCGCTTAAAGCCTTCTCGCTGGCCTTCTTTATAACCGACCGAATAGCTCATAGCTGCCCATAAAATCCCAGCTATTAGCATCATTACGATAATTGATAACTCGTTCATTACTTGCTCCCGATACTGGAAGCGACGTTCGCGCTCCCTATGTAAAGAGTGAAGCAAGAACTCGCCTAGGTCAAGATTCCCGCTTATCTATCGGCGTGTCGATTGATGTTTTCGGCTTGGACTTTAGTCCGTTACCCGCGAGAACTCCGCCTAGTGATCCAGTTAAGAAGATTGCGAGAGTCTTTAGTAAATCTATAAAAGCCGCATCGTTCGGAGCTTGATTACCGATCGGCTGAGTGACGAAGATAAGAGCGTAAGTAATGCCGACTGTAACGATCAAAAAGACAGCGGCTAAGGTTGACCCGATAACAAGGATTAAAGTCGCGTGGACTTCTTCTGGACTACGGCGTCGGGCTGGACTCTGGAGCTTCTTCTCCAAGGACGTCGCTAGTGCATGTTCCAGTAGGGATACACTGCGGCTCTTGGCATTCTGGCTTTTGCCAGTTCTCGTATTCTTGGCACTCATAGCGAATCCACCCATCGTACCCGCAAGCGGAAAGCCCGACCGAAAGGACTAAGGCCAGACTTCCCGCGAGCAGTACCCGAGTCACTTCCCCTGTAACCCGAATGCTGAATCTTTAGGGTTAAGCCATCGTAGAATGACAGGTAAAACAGCGGCCGCGCCAGCTGTAAGAATCGCTTTAGGATCTGTCACTCCCGCCATGTAAACAGCTATACCCGCAGCTAGGAAGCTACGCGCCCAGCTTGCCGCTAATGCCTTTAAGTTTTCCATTCTTCTTCTCCTTAATCTTCGGCTTCGCTGCCGATTGAGTCGGTACTTCGACGACTGGATAGTCGCCAGCGTAAGCTACGAACTTAGGACGTCCGAACCCTACGACTTCTTTACCGCTCCCGAATGCGCGCTCTTTAACCATGACCATTCCGCCGTTGCGTTGATCGCCTGTTCCCGATGTATTACCTTCGATCGTGATAACAGTCTTCGACTTAACTCCTACGACTATTCCGATGTGGCTAATACGGTCGACGCCATCATGCGGAAAATCCATAAATGCAAGATCGCCGATCTTCGGCTCTTCGGTTACGAATCGACTTACTTCTTTTAGCTTATGCGCTCCCGCAGCTGTTGAGACCATAGATGGAATCTTTACGCCCGCTGTATGGAATACCCAGTTACAGAACGAACCGCACCAAGGTAGGCCGTCCGCCTTTGTAAACTTTCCGTACTTCGTAAGATTATTGCCTTCTTCGACTGTACCGACTTCCGCCAGTGCTACTTCTACGACTGCCGCAGCTGTTCCGATTGGGTACGTCATGATAAAAGTAACCGAGCTTCTTCTTCAGTAATACCGAGCTTGGCTAATAGTTCAGCTTTAGCAGTTGCCTTAACTGCTTCGGCTGCCTTGACTGCCTGTTCTGCTATTTGGCTTGCTTCTATCTGCGCTAATTCGCCCTCGGTCATTTCGCGTTCTAGAATTTGGCCTGTCCCGACATTGTGGATCTTAATTTGTGTTGTCATTATTTCACTCCGTATAAAACATAAGTACCGCCAGTAAATGAAGGTAAATCAGTTTGAAAGATTTGTATGGAAGTAATAGCAGTATTGGCACGATAAACGCCTATTGCGTTGTTTATATAAACCAATGAAGTTGTCGTTGATGGGTCAGCACCAAATGATTGAATGTTTATTAATTGGTAAGTTGAAGCATCTGCGTAACTTGGCAATCGAAGTTCTATAAAATTAGTTAAGACAGCATCATCACTTCCAGATAAAACCGCTAAATCTGGGTTACCGCTAGCAGAAGTCATCGTTCCTGCAAAAGCCAGACCTCGCACATAATCAGTTGCGCCAGTTGCGGAATTAAGAGTTATTTTTACTATTTTATCGTCTGTATTTGAATCAAAAGCAAATATTCTTAAGACGAGATCATTGTAAGTTGCTGGAATAGATGTCAGCGAGACTGTCGTACCTGACAGAGTACCGCTGGCAATAGATGTCATTCCGCCGCTTGTCGGAGCTGCCGCCCATGTAAAGTCCATGTCGGTATTAGAGTTTTTGGACAGTAATTGTCCAGTCGTTCCACCTTTGAGATCCACTAAAGAAGCGTCTATAGAATCGCCAAGTGTCTCGATCGCTGTCGCGCCGTCTTTTACTAAGTCGGTCGAAGTCGGAACACTCCAGCCGAAGTTAGGCGTAGTCGTTGCCATGTTTTCTCCTTTATGCGACTACTGTCGCGTTTATCCAGTCAAGTGTAGGGCTAAGAGTGTTCCAAGTTTCGGAAGCTGGCACGTCATTCCAGCGGAACGCGTCGAGTGAATAAGAGATCGGCGTAACGTAGAGATCGACGGCCAGAGAGTTATAGCCAGCTGAGAATCTCCAGCCTTCTACGAAGCCTTGGAAGTTTGTCCCCATGTTTACAGGTAGATCCGTAATGTTGACAGGCATTCCCATAAAGACTCCGATAAGAGCGTTTCGGTCTGAATCCGTTACGTTAGGGCTGCCAAGCGGATAACGAATCGACTCGAAGTTAGCTCTAGGGTAAGCGCGAAGAGCTAGGTAGAACGCGGCCTGATTTGTTGCATCGATTGTCTTTTCTAGCGATGTCTGAATGTTCTGCGCCAGTGATCCATAAAGTGCGATGGAAGCGGGATCGTCGTCTGTAACTAGCTGGCCGTTTTTATAAGTAATCGTAATCGCGTTACGAACGTCGCCCGCTCTAGTCGATGTCTGGAGACCGCTGGAATAAGCGTCTAAAGCGGAAAGATCGACGTAACCGTTCGCAGCTAAATAAGTGCCGCGATGAGTTGAGTCTGCATAACCGATGCGGCCTTGGCCATCTTCGTAGATGTAACCAAGTCCAGAAGTAGCTAAAGCTGCGACTAAAGAATAAGCATCTGTAACGCTTGCACTTCTGTCGGTTAGTTCGTAATTCCCGGGACGGTCGATCTCTCCGACTCCGCTATTTTCGGCGTTAGCCCATGTCGTAGTCGCGTCATAAGCTGCCCAAGTAAGAGCGGCTGGAACTTCATTCCAAGCTCCGTAAAGAATGCCGTCAAGTATGTCGTAAATCTGATCGCCCTCGAAGTCCTTGCTCAGTATGCCTTCGGTAAGAACTTTAGGCAGACGTGAAAGCGCGCCGAGTGCTGTAATGCTAATAGTCTGGACAAGTCCGCCAGTTCCAGATCTTTCCACTGTTGTAAGAATGTCTGTCACGCTGCCGCCGAAGATTGCCACTGGAGTAGCTGCGGAGTTCTGCACGAAGACAGTTATCCCAGAGTTAATCTCTACCGTGATCGGATCATCGTCGATGTTAAGAACCGATAAACTACAGTAGCCCGCTACCGCTTGCTGATAGATGTCGCGGCGGCCAGATTCGATCGTGAGATTCGCCAGAGTTATGTTCTTATACTCGACTCCATCGATAAGAACGCTCCAGACTGGAGTCCAGAGAGTCATACTGGTAAGAACGCTCCCGCGCCTAAAGTGCCGCGCGCTTGGGATTTATTAACGAGATCGATAATAGTTCGAGCTGCCGATTCTGGATCTCCAACTACTCCCATGTTTATAGTAATGGCTTGCGTAGGATTTGTTTGCATTTGTGCTCTTTGTGCGTTAAAGGCGACCAGAGCTCGGCTCATGCTTTCCAGATGTTCTCCAAATGGTATGCCTACACCTTCGCGACCTTCCCACGCATTAAATCCATTACGGATCGCCCAGTTAAAAAGTTCGTCCCATTGTGCGTTAGATAAAAGAGCAAGATCGGGCGGTAAAGTAGACCTCGTCGCTCCTGGACTCATTGGAGAACGTCCACCTGAACCATCTTCTCCATCAAAAGTTAATCCTTGGCTGTAACCAGCTCCTACTAAAGAAGCACCCGTAAACAATTTAGTAACAGGATTATTTTTTAAGAAGTCGATAATCTTTTTTACAGCGTTAAAGGTATTGGTCAAGAATCCAACCAATTTAGAGAATGTCGTAACTAAGCCAGCAGCGATTGTCCCGATTCCTTCTAGTGCGAGCTTAAACGCTCCACCAAAAATCGGAGCTAGATACTTATCAATAAACTCCCAGACCTGTTTTAAGAATCCCAAGAATGGCTTTAGCTCTTCCGAGTTATCCGAAAGTGCTTTCTTAATCTTGTCGAATGCAGATCTAAGTCCTTCTAGTATTGGCCCGACTATCTTGCCGATCGCTGGGATTATCTCTTCGTAAAGGAATTTCCACCATGAAGTCAAGATCGGAAGTAAATCGTCGCGAATAACCTTAAAGATTTGACCGAACGCTGGCCCAAGTGTTTCGCCTAGATTCTTAGCGAAGTCCGAAATCGCTGGGATTCCTTTATCCACGAATCCAGAAATAAGCGGAGTAAGCGCGTCTAGAACGTAAGAACCTACAGTCTCTTTCGCTTCATCAAATGCAACAGTAAGACGGGCCATCTTGCCTTGGAAAGTCTCGGCTTGCTTAGAAGCTTGGCCCTCGAAAGTAGTAGCCAAGGCCGCAGCTGCCGCGTCGAAGTTCTTAGACTTAATGATGCTTTCATCGATTCCTACGCCAAGTCTTTTAAGTGCGCCAAGATTGCCGTCGTAAGCTTTACCCAGAGCTTCCGAGACTGCGCTTAGATCTTTTCCAGTTCCCGCGGCTATGTCTAGGGCTAAGGTCTGCAGTTCTTGGGCTTTCTGGACGTCTTTAGTGGAACGTACTAAACGATCCAAGCTTGGGCGAAGCTGATCGTCCGTAATGCCGTTAGCGAGTGCCGTCTGAGTTATGTAATCTTCTACAGCTGCGATCTGGCTCTTTGTCGCGCCTGTAACGTTTTCTAAAGTCGTGGCGAGTTTAGCCTGAGCTGCTTCGTCCTCGATCGCAGACTTAACGCCATCGACGAGCAGAACGCCAGCGTAAGCAGCGGCAGCCGCTCCAGCTACGGCGAAAGCAGCTCCCGCTTTTTTAGCGAAGTCGCCCATCTTAGATCCGAAGCCTTGGACTTCATTCTGCGCGCCTTTGACGCCCTTCTTTAATTCGTCGAAGTCTGCGTCGAAAGTTATCTTTATCTTTGGAATGCCCGCCATTAGTTCAGCCTTAATTCTTTAGCGATCTGCTGAACCATGAGCGAATACTCGCGAGCTACGATTGGAACGTAGAAGTCGACCGCTGGAGCGATCCAGTAGCCGCGTTTATTGTAGGGAGTCTTAAATCTGTTCGTAAATGTTCGACCGATCGAGTCGACGCCGCCATGCGATCCGTACTCTGTTCCCCAGAGCAGCGCGCCAGCTGGCGCAGCTTGACGACGAACCTTTGCGCCCTTACCGCTCTTAGAAGCTTCTCCGCCATAAGGACGACCGACCTTCTTAGGGCCACCAATGTCGACGCGAATAAGACGATCGCGTGGAGACTTGATCGTCTGGACTACTAGCTTCGTTTGTGGAGCTGGAGCAGACAGTCCGCTCATCATGAGCTGGCCAGCTAGTCGCTGAGACATAGGCTGCGCCCGATCGCGAACTAGTTGCTGATACTCCGCGGGGAACGAACCGAGTAGCCCGAGAAGATTCTTAAACTCGTAAGGATCGACAGTAATGGCATAAGTGCCGCGGCCGCTTTTATCTGCCATTCTGCCTCTCCAAGATCTCTATAGCTGTGAGTAAATCTTCCGCCGTCTGCCATTCACTCATCGGAATCCGTGTCGCGATCGCGACCTCGACCAAGATTCGATTTAAGCTTCCGACGGCCCAGCTTTTGGGTCTGACTTCTTACTGTTAATTCCTTCTACAGTTTCGATCCAGATCTCGAAAGGCTTAACAGGATTCCCAGCTGCTTCGCGCTTCATAGCGTGATAAGCCAAGAATGTAAGCCCTTCGAGACCTAGCTTCGATTCTGCTTCGTTTACTGTTGCGTTAAACTTTCGTTCCCATTTAACCCATTCTGGAACGGCCGCTACATAAGTAACGACGTCGCCCGATAGGTACTGAACTTCTAGTTCTAGCTTCATTTATTGCTCCCGATTCTGTTTATTAGCTGAAGTTTTCTGTAGGTGTTCCGATAACTGTAAAGCTCATACTAACAGTCTGAGCGTCTGGCGATGATCCGCCCACGCTTGGAAATAGTGGAAGAACGTTAAAGCTAAAGACTGCGCCTGTAACAGCTGTTAGCGATACCGCTAGCGCTGTGTTAGGTGCTGACTCCGCAGCTGACCAGAGAGCTTCACAGAGTGAATCTGTTGCGCCCCAGTCTGCAAGCATCTCGACATCGAACGTCCACTGTGAATCGATCGACTTATAAGCCTTCGAGTAAAGTGTGTCGTAGGTTTCGATAGTGACGTCGGCTGAAAGCGTTGCGCTTGTAGCTTGTTCGTTATAGTTTTTGGTCGCGATCGTAACCGAAAGATCGCGCCCTGTAATTACGGTCGTGGCCATGGTTTATCTCCTAGTTTGTCTGTGTGTAATAGGTGGAAAGCTGAATCTCGCCCGCGAGAATCTCTGACGCGCCTATCGTTAACGGAATCGGATTCGATACGTCTCCGACTTCATACCCTGACGGAACGGCCGCCAGAATGCTTATAACGAGCTGCTCCCAGTTATCGAGCGCGCTCTGATTATCGTAGATCGCTACGCCTACGCTTATTACTAGATTTACTTTTAGCTTTACGTTCGCCTTACCTAAGAACGTAGGCTGTAAATACGGAACGCTCGGAGTCACTGCCGCGAATGGCACGATCGGAGCTTCGGGAACTGAGTCGTAAGTGTTAGCCGCTACTCCTTGGATCGCTGTCTTTAGCGGAGTGCGGACGCTCGTAAGAATAGAACTGGCTGGCATTATCCGACCATCGTGTCGACGTCGATGTAATTACCGAGAAGTCCGATAACTCGATTTAGCAAGCTTCGGCCCATTCGATAGGGCGAACTCTGAAAGTCTACGCCTTCGATCTGACCGCCCGCAGCTGTGCGCGATTGGAAGACTTCGATAGATACGGCGTAGATAGCGGACTCGATGGACGAGTTTCCGACGTAGAGAGTCGCAGCTGAATAACCGCTAAGAGTTGCCGTTCCGTTTGGAATGATCTGGCGACGAGTTACGTCTGCGCTCGTAAGAGCTGCGGAGAACGAACTGTCTGTAACTACTGTAAGAGTGTGAGTGGCTGTAAATGGAGCTGGGAGACCAGTTACGACGATCGACTGTCCGACGACGAAAGTGTGAACGCGTCGAGTGTAAAAGATCGCTACATTATCTTTTAATTCGTATTCGATTACAGCTGTGGAGTTCTGAATGAGCAGCGGGAGAATAGCTTGCTCAGCTGTGTCGATTATGTCGTTTAGGTACTCGTCCGAATAGAGAGAAGAGCTAACGCCTAGGACGGATCGCAGCTGTGAAGCTGTAATAATTGCTGGCATTAGCTCTTCCCTTCTACTACTCGACTAGCTCGGGAGCGAACTAGTCGATGTCTGATTTATTCGGATTACGCCTTGTTATTGTGGAATGCGCCAGCTGCGATCTTCGTAGCTAGTGCGCCATAACCGTAGTAGCCCACAGTAATCTGGCCAGAAGCGATTACGTCCGCGCGTAGGCGGAAAGTAGGTCCTTCATACCATGTGAAAGCGTCTGGGTTAACGATGAGCATAGAACCGTCGACGTCTGTCGCGGCTAGTGATGGATCTACGAATAGATCCAAGCCCGCAACAGTCCCACGAAGCGAAGTAGGTGTAGCCGATCCCGCTTGGTTCATTGGATTAGTTACTGTCGAATAGATTGGACGCCCAGCGTCGTTTAGTGTCATCGCGTTACTCCACTGGCCTGTACCCATGATGATGTTACGAGCGAAGCCATTAGGAAGTCCAGCTGTAGCTCCGTAAACAGAAGCAGCACCGCGAGCGACGAAGCCGAGAAGCTCCGCAGCTGTTGGATAAGTCGCTGTAGTAGTTGCGTCGCCTGTAGCTGTTGAGTAGATAAGACCGCTTACATAAGCGTTCTCGGCCTTGGCCTTAGCTGCTGCCATGTTGCGGATTAGTTCATCGAAGAATGCTGGAGAAGTACGATCTAGCAATTCGACAGAGAATGTCTGCTGGCCAGCGAACTTCTTTACTGGAACAGTGATGAAAGCTGAGTTCTGATCTGTCTCTGAGAAGCCAGCGTCTTCGTTAGCTACTGCGACAGTCGGAACAGCTGTAATCTTAGGAATCTCGAAGCTCATGCCCGCGTCTGGAAGTGTTCCGCGAGAGATTGCGTCGATCGATGGACGGATAAGTGTAGAGAGTCCGTTAACTACTTCTGCCATCTGGCGAGTAGGTACTAGGCCCGCGTTATCTGTCGTGTTATCTGCCGCGAGAACGTACTGGCGAGCTGAATCGTCGCCCATCGCTGCGCGAATTGTGTTCTCGACATACTTAGCAGCTGTGAACTCTAAGCGTGGCTTGGTAAATGATCCGCCTACGATTGGCTTCGCTGCGGCTGTGATTGACTGAGCAGCTTCGACCGTCTCGACGGTTTCCGCGTTTGTGACGGTGTTGTCCACTTCGTCTCCTTCTGTTGTTGGTGTTACTTCCTCTTCCACTGTGGAATCGGAGATCTCTTCGGCGACTTCTTCGCCTTCTGTTGCAGCTACTTCACTCACGCGGGCAGAACGTACCGCTGGCTCTGTTACGAGTGCGACGCCAGTTAATTCTCCAGCTAGAACGCGCATAGTGCCGTCCTTCTGCATGATGTAATCATCTACAGCTAGTTCGATAGAGAATCCATCGCGTAGACCTTCCATCGCTTCGACAAGCGCGTCCGTTCCCGCTGTAGTGTTCGTAATCTTAAATACTGCATCGATCGAATCTTCGTTTACTGTCATGTCCATAGTTCTACCGATTGGACGAGTGCGATCGTGTTCCAAGTTTAACTTTACGGAAGCTGGAGCGATTGATCCTTTCGCGAATACGACTTTCCCAGTCGACGCGTTAGCTTCTTCCTCGAATGCGACGATGCGCCCGCTAATAGTGCGCGAGTTAGAATCGGCCGCTGTGATGTTCATTGGTGTAGTGATTTTCATAGAAGTAGATCCTCTTCTTCTCGTATTTCATCGATCGACATAGCACCGATTCGATTTAAGATTTCGTAAACTTGCGCGCGCTCTAGTGGATTACCGCGTAAGAAGTCGTCTAGATCGAACTTCACGTCCTGACCCAAGGGCGTAAAGTCCGATAAAGACATTCGCTGTTCGATCGCTGTCATAAGCGGACGAAGCGAATAATCAATTAGTGAACGACGTTCGCTTAGTGCGTTTGAGTAAGTAAAGCTGTTCGGCTCTGCACTTGCGAAGTAAGCTGGAAGACCGGCCGCGCGACATAACTCCAGGGCTAAGTAACCGCGAGCTTCATTAAGCTGTAAGTTCTTAGGATCATAACCGACAGTCTCGATCGATACATCACCGTTTAAGAATGTAACAGCTTTAGAAGTACGATTCTTAAATGCTGCAACTAAAGCAGCTACGCGATCTTTTGGAAGTGCTACGCCAGAGTTCTTTAAGATTGTCTGTGGGTTTGGATCTATTGCGAAGTCATAAGCTGTTTTCTCTAATGCCGAAGCTGCGCGGATAGTGCGTCCAGCGCGATTCAAGATTCCTTCATCGAGTCCAGTAAAGACGACTAATTCGCTTGGATCTATTGTGAGTCCATCAACAGCGTAACCGTCGATCTCTGTTCCGTTGCCGTTAGTAGTAACTGTTACGCGAAGCGGATCGATTCTTTCCATCGCCTGAATGCGTCCAGTGTCGGCGTAGCGTTGCATAACACGCGCGTAACCGTAACCATAGAACAGAATGTCCTCGGCTAACCATGACCAGAATGCAGAGCCAGCGATTCGCGGGTCTGGCTGATTGATAACGCGCGGCTGTTGCACTCTTTCACCTGTTGCGATGTTACGAGTGTGCATACCGAAAGAACCGATAGTCGTACAGATAATGTTACGCGCGCGAGCTAAAGCTGGAACGCCCATCGCTTCAGTACGAGTAGCGGTCTGATTACCCATGAAGTAATAGCCGCCGAGAGAGTTAAGAGTGTTTACAGGGTAAAGCGATTC
>Ga0209492_1000568_pt1 | contig 11528 bp, 31 predicted proteins | sample PPLLak12cMay2015_FD_187253 | JGI IMG/M metagenome (GOLD analysis project Ga0209492, IMG submission 187253) | Freshwater sediment microbial communities from Prairie Pothole Lake near Jamestown, North Dakota, USA - PPLs Lake P7 Core (1) Depth... | ecosystem: Environmental > Aquatic > Freshwater >... | reverse complement strand
ACCGGGTCGGTAGTCGTGAACCAGGGCTTCGTGAATTCGCCGGCCGGTCTAGCTCACGTAAGATAATTCCACTACCTGTGCATGTTTCGGCGTTAGCGTTGCATACACGAAAAGTTGGTAGTTGCTAAGTGAGAAATGTACTTTCGAAATTGCGATCTGAGCGCCACACTCAACGCAGCCACCTCTACTAATATCATATCACTCACACTACCCGTACCTGGCAAGGGCACCTTACTACACGAACAGTTCAACCGCATACCGTCGGGATATGTCTTTCGACAGGGAATCTCCGGAATAGCCTGTTCCTCGGTTAGCGATTAGGAAATCTTCTCATTTGTCATCTTTGCCTTCAACTCTTCCAAATACGCAATTCGCCCGCGGTGCCATTCTCTATTGGCCGGAATACCGAAGGGCAGTTCGTATCGGGAATTGTTTATCGAGTCTTCGATACTATCAAAAATAGCCTCAGCCTCGTCGTCTGTAACAACGAAATTAAAATGTATCATTTCCGTGTCAGCGAACTTCGTCCCTGAAATGCTTGATGTCGTATACTAGACCGCAGGCCGTGTTAGTCACTGATTGAAGAATAGTGGCTTCCTCGGGTTTATGCGCTTGAAGATAGATGTACGCGGTATTTAGGTCTCGATAGATACTCATCATTTCATTAGACAGCTCATTCAGTCCTTCCTGCGTGGTATCTGCTCCAATTTTGCTCCTAATAGCAAATGCACGTTCTCGAATATCACCGAAAAATCCAGCTTCTTGATCACGGCCGAGATTGGAAAGCATCACCATGTAGGTGTATACACCTGCACCGACGGTCGTAATCATGCTCTCCATTGCATGAATGGGTGCAAACTTCCCACGCTTGAGTGCAAGGTAATCGTCGTGTGTCATGTGTACTTTCTATGTTTGGTAGGCCCCCCGAGGGTCGAACTCGGCACCAACGGATTATGAGTCCGCTGCTCTAACCACCATGAGCTAAGGGCCCTGTGTTTCTTAAATCATCAAATCCAGGTCGTATTCTTCGGCAATCTTCTTAGCTGCAGGAATGTTGTCTGCTTTTTCAATCTGCATAATGAATGCACAGATATCATCCCATTCCTGATTAGTCAGTCCGGAATATGGCTGCAAGCATTGCACGATTGTAAGGACATCCGTTGGTTCACGCAAGTGTCCATCCAGTCTCTGCCGGAGGAGTCGAGTGAAGATAGGTTTAGTATTCGTATTCATGTTCTTCCCTTGCTCTGGCAAGATACCAGTCTTTTGAAATTTTATCAGCAACCATCTTAGACAGAAACCAACTGGATGCAATACCTTCGCGGGTTGCTACTTTCTGAACTTCATGCAGGACATAATATCGAGCCCAGCTCGCTTCACCCTTCGAATGCTGAAAACTCCGATGAACATCGAAACGGCTGTTGAACTCTGCATCGCAGATTTCGTAGAGCCACTCCACAGTGGACTTCTCGCTGTCCATCATGTTAGTGGTATTAAAGCCGTTTCGTGACATCATGCAGGCACTCTCAGGGTACGCATTGACTTGGATTCTTCCTGATACACATACCATTGCAGGAGTTTGGCCTGCACCTGTTCAGCCACACTACCGTAGGCAGGATCATGCGCAAATCGAATTGGAGAATCAACCCATGCCCTACGCTTTAGGAATGCACGCACGGCAGCCCGGTGGGCTTTGTTCGACGGATCAAAGTCGACGGTTTCTTGACGTTTGAGTAGCATTGGATTATTCCTGTGGGGTTGAAGTTACTGTCTTATGTTTCTCTAGCCAGATTGCGCCAGCAATACTAAATTCGTTCCATGTCCATCCGTGATGAGCACACATATCTTCGAGTCTCCCAAAATCCACGACTGGTGAATTCTTAGAGAAACAGAACATCCAATTTTCGTAGTGGCGAAGCATTTCGGGAACCGACGCCCTTGAGAGTGCCTTGAAAGTGTCGTCTTCAGTCATCTATATGGTCCGACCAGAGGGATTCGAACCCCCGGCCTACGGATTAGAAGTCCGTTGCTCTATCCAGCTGAGCTATGGTCGGGATGTTCTCAGTTGAGAAAGCCAGTGATTACAGGGACCACAACTTCGCAGATGAACTGCGGACTATAGTTACCCATAAACCAGACCGCCAATTCGTTGAGTTTGTCTTGCATGTTAGCTCCTTAGTGTCATTATTGTAGCAGTCTCCTGCTACCTTGTCTACCTATTTAGCGATGCCAGGCATGCGTTTAAAGATGGGCAAACTGCGGCGATACAATTTCTTAGTTTTTATTTTGCAATCGATAGACTAGGAATATCATATGTTGCAAAGACATGGCAATTACCGTCGCGAATCAGCCCAATTAGCGTGTTGGTTGCACTACGAACTTTTTCAGAATCGTACGGCACATCTGGCAGCGGGCTCCCTATAGCAAATTCACCGCCAGATAGACCATTATGGGAAGTTGCCACATAGAATTCTTGATCGGGAGTTCCTGGTAGCCGCAAGAACTTAATGTAACCTAGCGGAATATCATAGTCTTCCAGGTGTACAAGCTCAGCAGAACTGCCGTCTTCGTTTTCGACTTCATAGACGAGAGAAACAATCTTATAGCGTTGTTGCATTACAGGTCTCCACGCATAAGGGAACCATATCGGGCTCTTAGATCATCATTGGCATTGAACCATTCGGGTGATCCAAAGTCAGCAAGCATGACAGCTTCAACAGCCTGTACAAATTCATCAACCTCGGATGCAGGAAGAGAATACCAGTTACCATCAGCGTCCTTCTTTAGTACGTCGGAAGTCTTCTCAGCAATAGCAGTAGTCATATGATTCCAATTATTCCCAGACAGGGAAGGTTTCTTTCTTTGATGTAAGCTTCTTCAGGCTATCCAGATACAAATATCGCTTCGTCCCGTCGACCGACACCTTGTATCCGGCAAATCCGTGATTCCAATAATTAGGTTTACAGAAACTCAAAGGCTTCAGCGTTCCGGTAACTTTAACCGAATACAGGCGCTGGTCTTTTATGTTCCAGAAGTAACCGGGATACTTCGTAGAGACAAACTCTGCAGGTAGTGTAACCATGCTTGTATTTTATAATAGTTGCTAACAGCAGTCTATTAATGAACCACCGGTTTACCGGCAGTCCAGGAAGCGAATGGGTCGCTAGCCGCCTCTTCGGTATTCTCTTGCAGTTCTTCACGCATCAGCTCTAAACTTTCGAGCAGTCGCTCAGTCAGCCCATCTAGTGCGGCGCGGGCCTCCCTCTCTTGCCTTAGCATCATTCGGAGAATATTGCGACAATGTTCGGGTTCGATGTCCTGGATAAGAAGCATTCGATCGTCCTCGGTGAGCCAGACTTCGTCAGGAAATACCTTACCATCGAAAGCTGTATATGTCTTGTGCTCCTGCCACTGAACTGAGTAACCGCCGTCGGGCAGGCGCCGAATATCCATTACATATTTCTCTTCAGCCAGCATCGGGTTGACAAAGGCTTCAAGCTCTTCGTAGGTCTTAAATTCCTGTCTCATCGTCGTTCCTTTGGTTGTAGCGTCGTTCGTCATTTTCAATCTCACGCCTATCGTTTTCAATCTCTAGTTTACGAGTCAACTCTTTAACATATCCGCCAAAGAGAGCATAAATTGTAACACAGACAATGAAAACAATGAGTGTCATTCTATTGCCTGTATTTTGCATCATCCCGGAGCCAGTCTGCATAGTCAGCAAACCGTTCAGGGATTGGATGGCCACCTGCATCGAACAGGCCGCCCAAGGATTCGTTGCCCTCGTCGTCGTAATAGTCATCTTCCTCGGGAAGATCCTCTGGAAGGATGTCTCTAGTTTTTGTCATGGTTGGCTCCTATGAACATAGTTTATTAGACTGCAATCTGTATGTCAACAGAATATATTTGAAGTTTCACCAAGACCAAGCCCAAGGTCCGCGTTGCCTAAAGACAACAATGATATTACAGGATGAATATAGCTGGTATTCACGGGTGTAAGAATTGTTACGAAATGTAAAACTTGTAACGAAATGTAATCGAAAATCTGTTCGAAATTCTTCAGAAAACCGCAAATCTCTAAAGGTTACTCAGCTTCCTCATCAGACAGCTTGATAGATTTTGGCTGGGCATAAGGGCGTCCGTTCTCTGAATCTTTTTCATCTTGCTCGCGACTATGCTTATCACAGAGGACACGAATCCATCCACCAGTTCTAGATTTTCCACGATCACCGCATACTTCGCATGTACGTGATGTCATAGCCTCAGCAAATTCAATATAATTATGCATCACCGGAGTGCCGCCGTCGACATAAAATCTCATTGTACCAAATTTTTCTTTTACCTGCACCAATGTTGGTAATTCTCGTTGGGCCTTATTTACAGCTTCTTCGAGCTCTGTGATCGGCTGAACAAATCTTGCATTTGGATTTTCCATTGCATATTTCAGTCTTCGTTTTGCAGTTTCAACGTCATGCGATAAGAGTCCGCACAGGATATCAACAATATCGCACCATCCATTATTAATGGAGAATTCAAAATCTCCAGCCTTCTGGAATAGGTCGGGCCATCGTTTGGCCAAGTCTTCAAATTTTTGATCAGTCATAGTGTTTGTTCTGTGTTGGTTGAAAGTTACTTAGGTCTATAGGCGGGAATTTTGTGCAGGATTTTGCCGCAAGATTTTGGTGCAAGATTCCAGTTTAAGTTTCCGAATCTGATTTAGAAATCTGAGATGGAAAATCTGATAGGCTATTTAAATAGGAGTCGGACAGATAAGTCCGTATATCAGAGAAGATTTCTTAACCTGTTCTGTACCAGACATATTTTCATAGGTATATACGGCGAAGGGCTTATCTTTATTTGTGGGCATAGCTACAGTATAATAGTAGTTTGAAGCTGGCGCCATAAGTCCTGAATCGCAATCCATAACCAGGTATTTTACTATACTCCTGGTTACTAATGGTGTGTTGTCGACGACTATATTCATGGGCTTAGTTGATGTCATGAGTAGTCCAATGCTTCCGATATTTGCTTTTGACCTACTCATGCTACTATGATCGTAAAATAACTTCGTGGTCGAATGCTTGTATCCTATAACAGGAATCCATTTATTATCTAACTTTACCTTACCAGCAGAACTAGTTATAGATACCAGCAGAAGGAAGAGCAAAGTTAGTTTCTTCATGCAGTTATTTATCTAACTTTGTTGCGACCACACCTTTATAGGTGAGTGTTAGATATAATACATCTTCGTCGGAAAGGTTAACTTCGTATACTGTAAAAAAATGCGACGGCCCTGGATTCCAGACAACTGTAATACCGTACTGTATAGAGTTGGCGGCAAGATAATTCCCAACACTGCTTTCCGAAAATTCTTCACGCACTTCGTACACTATTCTCTCCAGACACCGTTTAACATTTTACGCATACTATTCTTAATATTAAACGACCGTCTATTATCGACTACAATAACTCCGCCGACCGATAACATGATGGCTGATAGTTCGTGTTCTTCAATTAGGACGGTATAGGTTTTTACAAATTCGGTTGCTGTATACACTGAATATGCACCGTCGTGTGTAAGGTCGCCGGCGAAGTCTGCGCTGAGTTTAAATTTAATCTTATTATTAAGAAAGAACTCCTCGAGATCTCTGTCATCGCCGGGACAGAATCTTTGTACCAATGTATAGTACAGTTTCATTAAGGCGTCGTGCTTGGAGGGACCTGCACGGTGATAGTGATGGTATGTTGATCGTTGATACGCTTTTCTTCGGCCAGTTCTTCTTCTGTTCGTTCGCGTCGGATCTTTACTTGTTTCATCCCAAGACGGAATGTCAAAGCAGCTTCGGGATCCATCTCTATAACCATCTGTCGATCGACGTATCTAATGTCGGCGTCGGGCTTATGATCAACTGGCCGAACATCCTCGGTAATGTTGTATTCTTCTGGCTCTAGCCGAGAGAGCACTTCGCGAAACTTCTTCTCGTCGCCGGGTTCAAAAGTAAATGTATATTTAGTCATATCTTATTTTAAGATCTACTCACAGAATTAGCAAGTGGCTCTTGTGGTTTGGAAAATGGCATGCACCCTCTTATCGGAAAAGAGAGTTTAAGGGCTAATGCGTCGATACTACTTATTTGTAGAGAATACATCACTGATCCACCACGAATACCTTCAAAATCATTTGATAGGAGGGTGTAATTCACGTTATACATATCTAAGTAATCCTCGAATGCATTTGAGTTGAACGTGTCAACCCTAACAAAATACGTATTATTCATTCAAGTTACCTTCAATACAGCCTATGTCGTGGACTTCTACCAATGGGACAGTTAATTTAAGTATTACTAGATCTTCTATATTCATCTCTACCATATAAACATGTACAGAATCACTGCGATGTATACCGACCGCAATGTATCCTAATTCTGCAATTTTGTCGAGTAGTGTATCGTTTGATAAATCATCAACCTGAAGATAGACATACGATCTCATTCAAGTATTAGTGGTACAGAAATTAAGAAAGCAGTTCTTAGTTCTTCATTCATGCGTGTTTCGTAGATGTATATAATTCCCGAAGAAGCTCTTGTTGCCCTAAGAAAGAGCACATGAACATCTTTGTTGACTTTTACAAATTTCCATATATGGTCAGTGTCTTCTGCCTTGATACTGAATCTAAGTTTTATCATGCTGACATATCCTGAAAGGTATCTCGATGATACTGCAATCTAAGCATAGTCTCGGATTCTTTATCCGGCACATAGAATAATACGGTTATCGAATCGTTGCTGGATAGATCGTAGATAACACGAATGATTGTAAATCCCATGCCTGAAATCCAGGCTGTTGCCTCATTTTCCTTATCAGAGATACAGGTGTAAGAGAATATCTTCATCTTTGCCTATAATCGGCCTGAAGTTGGAGTTTGTGGCGCAGCTTTATTGCCAGCGCGGCCTCCGGATTGACAATTACGCCAATTTTTACAAGAGCAGAACCTCTAGCAAAGTCCCAGTGATCTGCAATAGCAGGGAAGATCTTCTGCTCTCTTAGCCACTCGACCTCAGCATCCTTCTCGGCCGGTTCTATGTAATAAACAATTGTAATCATAGTGCCTTACTGTAGCAGGGTTTGCCTTACCGAGTAACCGGATTGATATTAGCGTTTCCAAACATTCTCTTTGCCGTATTTCAGGGTCAGGAAGGTAGCTTCTTCTTCAGTAGTCTCGATAACGAATAATCTAGAAAGAGTTTTTCTATGTTTTGCAGAGGAGATTATTCTGAAAGTATTACTTTCCTTTATATCTATGTGCGTCTTATCTTCGTACGGGACTAATAAATTTATTGATATCATAGTTTTGAATAAGGGCGAATGAGTAATGATTCACTTAGGGAGAATTCGTCACCGGGGACGAGATATTTTGTACATTCTGTTTCCCATGATGCTAATATATTACGAGAAACAATATAGAATATAGTTAGTGCTTCAGGATCAAATATATATTCAGTGGTTTTACAAGTTACCTTACAGGGATTATGGGGGGTCGGCATATAGATGAGTGTCCAAACCTGACCGTGAGTTGAGTATCTGTCAAGAAATTTAAATTCCTCAACTGTGATTAGTAAATTATTCTTAAGTATAATACTAATCTCGCTCACTTACATCGTTTATCCTGTAATTAATCCTTGCTCTGGTGAAGACCAAAGTGGCATAACCGACACGGGCCCGTAGGTTCTAACAGGTGCAGAAAGAGTAGTACCATCATCAATAGTAAAACTAATCCTGCCGGCACGGTCTCTGATGTCTAGTAGATTATCCAATACGCGAACCATAAAAGTTCCTACCGTATTGTCGACAAGAATAAGTTGCCTCATTTCAAAAACTACACTAGCCGGGTTTTTTGGAAACCATCTTACAGATATAATTCTGTTAAGGTCAAATCCCGATAATTTAAAATAACTCGGGACACCACTCGTGATAACAATACCGACGGTACCGGTCCCCTCAAATGGACTCGTCGGTAATGCCTGTATATTGGTGATGGTTGTCATCTATTATTTATCTTTGGATGCAGTTGTCCCCAGGCTGCTCTAAGTTGATTGATCCTTGCCTTATCTAAATAGGCAATTTTATCAATGGTAAATTGAGTATATTCTTGATCGGTTATGTATGGCATCTGAAATCCAGTTTGTATAGCAAAGAATGTCTGAAAGGATTCATCAGCTTCAAATATATAACCATCCGACCATTGATATCGAACCAATCTCTTCTTATGAAACTCGAGTGTGGCTTCGTCTATCCATGCTACGTCCTGATCCTCAAGATAGTATGCCTTATCACATGGAACATAGAATTTCATTTTCTATACCTATCTTTAAGGTCATCTGAAATATAGGATATACGCATTCTTTCGGCTAGGAACGAATCCTGTAGTTTTACCATCGATGCGCGCATTGCGTTGATACGGCCAGACACCCGAATCCAGGAGTTGACGGTATTATATTCATCGTCGGTGTCGTACTCGTAGTCATCCTTAAGCAGCTGAAAGTCATCACCCAGGGCGAGAAGCCTATGTCTTAATTCCTCAGCCTCTTCACCATATGCTGTAACAAATTCAACTAAAACAAATTCATTCACAGTAGTGGGGGTTCTTGGTAAACAATTTTCATATGTGTCGGTGAGACATGAGAGCATGTAGGTGAAAATGTTCTGTCGTTGAACGTAAAATGCGAAACACCGAGTTCCCTGATAAGCTCTTCGCAGGTTAGCGATTGAGTAGTATGCACATCAAATAAGATTCTGCGGTCTTTGAATTCTATGTCTATGCTCTTTATAACTCTCATGGTTGGTTGATGGATTCGAGTATGGAAGAATAACTCAGTAGGATCGTCGTTCACCATCCAGTTTAGCAATGTTGTTGAGAGACAAAGTATTGCTAGAATCACAAATATAGTATACAACCATTTCATAAAAATCTCACAGATATACTTTGTTATTTATAGATTTGTCTGGCAAACTTTATTGAATTCTGCAAGATTTGAATTGAAATCACGAAGATCGAAGACTGCAATACGAGTTTTATTTGAAGGCCCCCACTGAAATCTAATACTTCTACCGGTCTTCATTCCCTGGATGATGGGACGGGATTCGTTAATTGACCTCAGGAGTATATTGCCGTCCTGGTCCCATCTAAATTCTTGTCCAACACCAATCTGTTTTCCATCTATCTTAATTTCCACCATCTGTGGAATATTTCCAGTCATTTGATCCCAGAATAGAACTATCATCGGGTCGTTGTTGCCCTTGATAGTAAATGTGGGTGCAGCACAAACCAGTCTTAGTCCAATTGCATTATTCTCGCTCTTAGCATCAGTGTGATATATATGTCCAACAGTAACTCTGTTACTATCGGTAATCTTAGATAGCTTCCATCCTGAAAATTGCCCCCATACCGGCAACGAAAGAAATATGGCACCAGTTAGAATAAAGAGAGATCTTTTCACGTTAATCCTTGATAATTGCCCTATTCTACGTTATAATTGGATCTGATGTCAACAGGAGTTGACTAAATAACTACAGACTTAATGGAATAATATGAGACAGACTGTATACGCTTTATACAACGAGAAGAATAGAGAAATTATTGATAAAATCTGCGATAGCTGTGAGATTGATAAGATGTATTTCTCTGAGGAGTTAGTTCTTACAGCCGATATTCTTACGGACATGGCCAATAATTGTCTAGGAAATTACTTCTATGTAATTAATTCAGAATTGAATATAGTATTTCCTGAATTTAATTTTTCCTTTAGGCCAGCAGAGTGGGACAAGGAATATGTTCATATATGGAACAACGATACAACAGTTCGCTTATTTAATAAAAGTCAAGTAGTTAATAATCCTCATATTTTTACTGATCAGTCACTTCTCAATGGATCTATTAAACTAAAATCGATAGCAGGCAAGATTTTTGAATACCCAGTTTTTGATATAATTTTTCTAAGCTATGACGAAGTATATGCTGATGTTAATTTTGAGAAATTAAAAGAAAGATTTCCGCGTGCTAAACGATTACATAATATAAAAGGCATATATGAAGCACACAAGGCAGCAGCTCGCTGGGCAGAGTATGACAAATCAGATATGTTCTATGTAGTAGATGCCGATGCACAGATTGTTCCAACATTCAATTTCGATTATATACCTTCGTCTTATGACTTGAAATCAGTTCATGTATGGCATTCAAGAAACCCCGTTAACGACCTCGAATACGGGTATGGTGGAATTAAATTGTTTCCTACAAAGTCACTAATAGAATATAACGGTTCTCCACTAGACTTTACTACTTCTGTGTCAGCCCATTTTAAAGTTATGCCAGAGGTAAGCAATGTAACAAAATTTAACACAGATCCATTCTCGGCCTGGCGGAGCGGTTTTAGAGAATGTGCTAAACTAGCATCGAAGCTTATTACTAATCAGAATAATACTGACACAGAATACAGGTTGAATGTATGGTGTTCTAAGGGCGAAGACAGGGAATTTGGGGATTTTACAATTATGGGTGCAAACGAAGGGAGAGAGTTCGGACTTGCAAATAAGGATCAACCCGATATGCTCGGGTTGATCAATGACTTCAAATGGTTAGAAACAAGATTCGGTTCTTAGCAATAATTTCCTAGAATCTTTTCAACTGCCTCGTTGATGTCTTTTTCTAGCCTGTCTGTATTAATAAAGATTTTTACATCTCTCATCTTCTTAAACGAATCTTCCATTACTTCCCATTTGGCATTTTTATTAACCGGAATTGGGTGAGTAAGTTCGTTACCCTTAAGTTCTACGACATTTCCGTCATAGTATTGGACAAGAATTTGTTCAATATATCTAGCAGGTATTTCTCTTGCATCAATTTCTTTTACTATACGATCAAAAACTGATGGTTTAGAAATTCTGCCAATAGCTTTATCGATATTGAAGCTTGTCGTCGACTTCTTTGCCATATTACTCATCTCCCGTTACTCCTATATTTATAAGAAAAAGGACGGAAATAAACCGTCCGTTTTACGGGATTAAGCTTGAGATAACCTTGCAGCATCTCTTTTTAGCTTTTGAGCAACCTTGGCGTCAATGATAGCATCTTGTTTTTCAACTTTGCCTTCAGCTGCCTTGCGTTGATCGCGTTCTCTTCTCTTCGCCTTGCGTTCTTCTAGCTTTTCAGCCTTTAGTTCTTCGGGTGTAGGAGGTCTACCGCGACCTGGCTTCAGTTCTGGCATGAGTGTATATGCTTCTTCTCTTTTTGCCAATGCATCGGCTTCCAGCAACTCGGCCTGCATGATAAGACCCTTTGCTACCGATGCTGGATCTTGCAATGCTGAAACAGTTTCTGAAACTGTTGGGGTCGGTGCCTTCTGCTTTGCCATGTATTCGTCGACTTTCTTATCAATAGTTGCATTGATAAGACCCAACGGGACTGCCTGACCCGGCAACGGTAACATGGTAATGTTAGAGACAGGTTCCTTTCTAAGAAATCCACGCTG
>Ga0209492_1000565_pt1 | contig 11567 bp, 7 predicted proteins | sample PPLLak12cMay2015_FD_187253 | JGI IMG/M metagenome (GOLD analysis project Ga0209492, IMG submission 187253) | Freshwater sediment microbial communities from Prairie Pothole Lake near Jamestown, North Dakota, USA - PPLs Lake P7 Core (1) Depth... | ecosystem: Environmental > Aquatic > Freshwater >... | reverse complement strand
GCTGACGTTGGTAAGGTCATGGGCCTTGCAGCCGACCAGCAAAAGAAGTCAATCGGCTGGCAGTTGATTCGTTACTTTTGCCTGCCGTGCAGGCCGACGATTAAGAACGGTGGCCGCACCCGCAACTTGCCCCACCACGACCCGGCTAAGTGGCAGCTGTTTGTAGACTACTGCGCTGGCGACGTGGTTGCTGAGAGGGCGATTGCCACAAGGCTGGCCAAGTTTCCGGTCCCTGCGAAAGAGTGGCGCCTGTGGGCCCTTGACCAGCGTATGAATGCATACGGCCTGAAGCTTGACCGCGAGCTGGTGACGAATGCCATCGCGTGCGACGGTATCTTTAAAGAGCGGATGCTTGCCGAGGCGGTCCAGCTGACCGGCTTATCTAATCCGAACAGCCGCAACCAGTTGCTTGCTTGGTTGCAGACTGAGGAAAGCGAAGACATCAGCGACATTACTAAAAAGAACGTCCCTAAAATTCTTGAAGCAACCGACAGCGCGATAGTGCGTCGAGTGCTCAAGCTGCGCCAAGAACTAGGCAAGACCAGCGTTTCGAAGTTTGCGGCAATGGAGCGTGCGGTCTGCAAGGACCATGCGGTCAAGGGCCTGACCCAGTTCTACGGTGCTAACCGCACCGGTCGTTGGGCTGGCCGTCTCGTGCAGGTGCAGAACCTGCCACAGAACAAGCTCCGGGATATTGACCTAGCCCGTCAGATGGTCAAGGCCGGCAAGTATAACCAGCTCGAGATGCTGTTCGGCAACGTGCCTGACACCTTGTCTCAGCTGATCAGGACAGCGTTTGTTGCACGGACCGGGTGCAAGCTTGTGATCGTTGACTTCAGCGCCATCGAGGCCCGCGTCGTGGCTTGGCTGGCTTGGTGCAGGTGGCGTCTCGAGGTGTTCAATACGCACGGCAAAATCTATGAGGCTTCGGCTGAGCAGATGTTCAAGCTGCCGCCCGGTAGTGTAGACAAGCGTTCACCTTACCGGTTCAAAGGCAAGGTCGCCGAGCTGGCGCTAGGCTATCAAGGTGGCGCCGGCGCACTGATCACGATGGGCGCCTTGGACATGGGTCTTACTGAGGAAGAGCTCGAGCCGATCAAGGTTGCATGGCGTACTGCCAACCCGGAGGTCGTCGAGTTCTGGTACGACTGCGAGGCTGCGGCCAAGGCCGCTGTAGCCAACAAGACCGTGCGCGTGCTGAAGGTAGCAGGCGGTAAAGCCGAGCTGCAGTTTAGCTACACGTCAGGGATGCTGATGATCCACCTCCCGTCAGGCCGCGCTCTGGTGTACTCCAAGCCACGCATCGAGGGTTCGGACTTGAAGCGCGATAAGAGCGACGGCACGAGCTTTACCGTCGCACGGGCGGGGTCATTGACGTACGAGGGGATGGACCAGAAGACAAAGCAGTGGACCAGACTCTCGACCTACGGTGGCAAGCTGGTGGAGAACATCACTCAGGCTATTGCAAGAGACCTTCTTGCCGAGTCGATGCTTGCACTTGACGACGAGGGATACACCCAGCTCACTACTGTGCATGACGAGATCATTATGGAGGAGTTGATCGACGGGCCAAGGAACGTGAAGACAGCCGAGGAAGTGATGGGCCGGCCTGTTTTATGGGCACCCGGCTTACCGCTACGAGGCGATGGATTTGAGACGCAGTACTACATGAAGGAGATTGATTGATGGCTGACGTAGACGCAATTTTAAGTGAGCGCGGAGTAAGGTACGGACTGTTTAAGAACCATGCAGGCATATCGCAAAAACTTAAATTCGAGATGCAAGTCCATGAAGGCTGGAACAGATTGGATAGTGATCAACGTGAGGCGCTCGAAATGATTGCCCATAAGATCGCTCGCATCTTGAACGGTGACCCGGACTATGCTGATTCATGGGTTGATATTGCCGGCTATGCGCAGCTTGTCGCAGGCCGACTTGAAGGAAATATTCGATGACTTTACCCAAAGTTTTGTCACCGGAAGACTTAGCTCCAATATTGCACAAAACCGTAGAGACCATTAAAGTCGACGTCAGGCGTCGGCCAGAATCCCTACCGCCAAGGATTAAGATACCCGGCAGCGGTAAGATGCTGTGGCTTGAGGATGATGTTATCGCGTGGCTTAAAAACTGCCGCGTGAAAAAGGATAATTAATATGCGACGTATTCGACCAGACGGAAACTTCATCGCTGCTTATGCGGAACGCATGAGACACCTGTTGCAAGAGCGTGCCGCCGTACCGCATGAGGAGCTCGAGTATCTGGTCGAAACAATTTCCAAATTGAAAGACGAAAGACTTAAAACTTGCGTTGCGGAATTGATTGGATGGGGCGATGAAGAGCGTGCAGAGATTGAGACCTTCGTTGCCATTGCGCTGGAAGTAATGAAGCGCACGAACGTATCAAAGCTTCGAGAATGTGCGCAGCTTGTTGAAATTAAATATTGGGTAAAAGATGACGGACAGAGTAAAGACGACGCTGGCAGTTGACATGTCTACGGGTGAGCGGTTCTGCACCCATTGCGCTTCTCGACGGCCACTGCGTACAGGCGGTGAGTGGGTACATAGTAGAGACGGATTAACGCGCCGCTGGAAATGCGGTGAATGCTGGCAAAAAATAATAGAGAGACGTAATGATCGCTCAAGTAACAACTGACCAACTGTATTTTAGAGACCCTGATATTGACCCACCCCCGCGTGCGGTCAGCTTGCTGCTACTGAATCCCGGTGGCGTGTTGATCGTGGGTAATTGGACTGATGATTGTTTAGGCTGGTGTCCGAAACCACGCGTACCTCGCAGCATCAAAGACAAAATCACAGGAGAAAAGAGATGATCATACGAGCAGCAGAGATGACAGCGCCTCTTAGGAAAAAGGGCAGGTCTACAAACAGAGGTCATGTACTGTTTGACTATTTGATTGAAACCTACAACTTGAAAAACAATGCAGGTTTAGCTGAAGCGATTGGGTTTCTTGAGCCGACAGTTAGCCGCATGCGAAATAAAATACTGCCTGTCTCAGCGGCCACGATCCTCGCCATCCACGATGCAACTGGGATGACAATAGCAAAGATAAAAGAACTGGCAGCTCAGTCATGAACTACCTTGTTCTTCTATTTATCTTAGGCTCGACGTTAGTCGGTCTCGGGGTATTCTGCGCTGCGATATGCGCAGCGGTTTACCTGATGAGCGAGAACTGATTACTTAGGTTCTTTGCCTTCGACTGTCAGACCTTCCTTGAGACGGCTCTTCTTTTCTTGGAGCGTCTCACGTTCTTTCTCGGCCGCTTCTTCCGTCACGGCGCCGGACCCTTCAAGCCTATTGATGCGCTTGATCTTCATCTCCAGCTCGCGTACCAGCTTGCTGCGCTCAGACTTGCTGATCTCCTCAGACAGCTCGAGGTCAACAGGCTTGATCTTGATACCGACCGTGTTTGCCAAAGCATAACCCGGCTGCACTGGCAGACCACCTTTATCAACACCGGTGTAGCCGAGCACAGATTGGCCAGTGGTATTGGCGATCACGTTCATCGCCCGGTCCCAATGGTAGTTACCAATTGCAACCGCTGGAGCAAACTGCTGCCACATCCACTTGGCCCGTTTCTGACCGGCCTCTGCGCTGGTGTCTGACTTGTCAACGATGTCTTTACCAAAGAACGAATCTTTATTCCAAAGCATTACGCCAAGCGTATTAAGGATCGGGTTACTAGGTGTTATCGGTTGCAGGATTGGGATGCCGCCAGCGTTCGCATGCGCATCAAGCAAGTCACCGCCCGGGAATACGCGGCTAACATCGAGGAACAGGGGCAGGTTAGTCACGTCGTCCATGCCAAGGCGGATCGCCTTCGGCGTGCCGAGAGTTGCGCTGTAACCCTTCATCCAGTCTGGCAGGTTCTTACGCTCTTCGGACTCGAACTCTTTTGCACGGTTTCTAAACTCAGGGTCGGTGACATACCGGCGGATGACGGTCCACCAGTCTTCATCTTCTCCGCCGCCAAGAGACGCAGCCATAGCGTACATTAATGCGTTGACCGTGTACAAGGCACCGGCTGGAGCAGCGTAACGCCAAGGCGTCTCTAGTGCTGTGCGGACCAGAGGCGGCACGACCTTGTAGGTGTATGCGAAGAACGGCAAGGTGTAGTCGCGCAAAGCTCGAGCGGTCTTCGGCATGTCGTCATACGTAAACAGGAATTGCTGCGAGAACTCAATCGAGTCATCGACGCTAATCCCACGTTTGCGAGCGTCGCGGTAAATCAGGTAGCGGAAGAAAGTATCCTCAGCTTGGTAAGCCTTGGCCGCTGGCTTACGAACAAACCACGACATTGCGTTCCAGATTGTATCGACTCCGCGTTTGAGCCTAGACTCACTGACCTGAGCCAAAGCTTTTAACTGCTCTGGCATCTCGTTCAAAAGTTCTGCGCGGTTAAACGTGCCGCCGAATAGGCCAGCGTCTAAAGCCTCATCGACCATCGGATCGTTCTTAACCAAGTCACGGATTGCGCCTGCGTATTTACCGATGTCCCAATATGAGACGCCAGCAAAGTGCGCCATCGTCAAGTTGGACAGGATGTTGTTCGCGTGTGATACAGGGTTCAGGACGGTCTTGCCTTCCTTCCACATCGACAAACCTTTGAGGTACATCTTGATCAGCTCTGTTTGCTGATTATTGTCAAAGCCTGACAGGTGGTCCATGATCTCAGCCGGCACCCACTTACCGGCCAGCTTCCCGTATCTACGAGCCATCGTGTCTTCAACCTTGGTCGTCGGCACTTGGATATAACCCGGCTGCTCTTTCTTGCTGGCGTAGTCTTTGGCAAGGTTCTCGTACAGGCGGCCAAGAGCGATGTCTCGCTGCGACTTGTTGTAGCCCATCACGAAGCGGAACATTGCGTCCCGAATCTCGCCCATGTCATCACGTTCTTTGCGCGTGTAATCGCGCCAGACTGTGACCACCTCGTCGGTCGCTGGGTCGTATGCCTCATCCCGAACTTCCCAGCCTTCGTCTAGCCAGTCTTGCAGGTCCTCGACAGGCACGTTTTCAAACATGCCTCGAGACTTCAGACTGGAGCCGCCAATACCCTGCATTGTTTTCTGCCGGCCGAACAAAGCCTTAGCGGCTTTTGCCCATGACTTGACTTCATCGCCAAGCTTTTGCTCATAGAAACGCGGGAGATACTTACCGTCCCAACGACCAGCGGCGCCGGGTGATAGCATGCCCAAACGGACAAGCTCAGCGGACTGCTCTGACATAATTGATTGGATTGATGCGGCCAGCTCGAGCACATGCTTGGCCGGCTTTGATCCGCGCTTGAGCTCGCCTTCGATGATGTCACTGATCATCTGACGCTCTTGCTCCGGCAGTTCTTTCATTTTGCTGGCCACGTCAATGGTCAGCCTCTGAGCGCGTTCGACTTCGGCTTTCATCTTGCGCATTGCACGGCTGAGCTCAGGACTCACCGGCTTTAAGCCGATACGGTCGAGAACATTATTAGCTATATTGGCGGCCAGATTGTATGCCTTCGCGCCTGCACCGAAACGGAAGCGGCCAAGCTCATCACGGCTAAGAATCCAGCCTTCGGTCTCTTTGCCACGCTGGCTAAAGCTTACGGTGTCTCGCTCTCCGCCAAGCTCGCGCCGCCTTTGAACGCCTTCTCTACGCCGGCCTTCAGTCGGTGCAGTTTCAATCGCAGCGCCTCCGGGACCGGGCGTGTAGCTTTCGAGCGTGGTTCTGCTGATGATGCCGCTGATTCGGCCGGCTTCGTACTCTTCATTGGTGACATCTCTTAACCTCTCTTTCAACCCCTCAACATTAACACGAGGGATACTTGCAAGTGGCGCAACTTCTGCATTATCTGGGCCACGGGAGTTATCAATTGCAACGATCTCGAAAGCAGGGTCGTCGCCAAAATCATCTTGCAGTTTGCGAATAGCTTCACTGGAGCCGGCATGCCCTTTGACCAAGGCTGCGACTGGAACTGTGCGCCCGGTTTTCATTGCTCTTGGGAATACGCCGTTCTTCACCGCATCTACAGGGTCGCGGTAAACGTACGAGATGAGCACACCGTGGCCAGCGTCAAGCGCCAACTGGACGCGTCTCTTCGCGCTGCCGTAACTGGACATGGTGCCGTCGTAGACGATGTCGGCTGCGTTCAGGCGGTCGCCTAAGAACTTCTGCACGCTAGACTTACCAGCCCCACCGCCGCCAGCCATGAAGGCTACGATCCCGTTCGGGCCAATCTCTTCAACGCGCTTTGCGTAAAGCTTGTCGATGAAATTACCTACGGCTTCATGCACCTCTGCCGCACGCGAACGATCTGCGCGGTAATCCGGCGACAACTCGCGAGCAATGTCAGCGTCCAACACCTTACCGCCGTCGGTGCCTTTGAGGCTGTTGTACTCTTCAACCAATGCATCAAAGTCGTTATCGATCCGGTCTTGCAAGGCGTCGCCGATGTCGCCTTGACGAACGCTAAAAGCGAAATCCGACTTTTTTCCATACACCGGATTCTTTGCTAATACTAGGGGCCCGATCTGTATCGCCTCGTCGGCAGACACGACTGGCTCCATGCTGTCACGGTCATAGAAATAAGCGTGACGCGTTGGGTCCATACCGACTTGCACCCAGTTATCGCTTTTGATCGCCAGCTTTGCAGCGGCCGTGGCTTGCTTAGGGGTAACTGGTTTCCAGTTGCCTTTCATTACAGCAATCGTTGATTTGTCTTTACCGGCTGCAATATTAAGGGCGCCCTTCTCTACTACGCCAAAGGTCGGCTCGGTAACTGCGGCCACGCCTTCGTATCCAATTGATGTGCCGGCACCATAACCAGCTTTCTGCTCATGGACAGCCACTACCCACACACCCCGGTTAGCATAAGCTGGGATATCAAGGCGAAGACCGACAGGGTCTCCGGCTTTTAATGTCTCAGACGGTACGCCGATGCGTTCGACCTTGTCGCTGGTAAGACCACGCTCCATGTCAGCCACGGTGGCTGGCTCCGGCACGTCGGCATAAGGCGTGACCGGTTTAAGAGCATTGACTAAAGTCTCGTATTGCTCACGGGTAACATTACCTTCTTTGATACCTTGCGCCGCTTCCGCCAAAGCCGGGATACGCTCAAGCACGTTTGATTCACGGGGACTAAACGACGGTAGCTTCCGAGCAGGTAAGAACTCAGCGAGACCGCCCTTAACCAGAAACGCTTTAAGCGCAGGCTGGCCAACAATCTTTTCAGTCGATCCATCCTTGCGTTTAAAGGTGTAGGTGCAAGTCATCTCAGCCGCCCATCTCCTGATCGATTAGCAACATTCCAGCCTTGTCTTGATCTACAAGCTGGATGCGGGCTAGGAGATCGCCATACTCGCCAACACTGGTACGCTGAATCTCGAGGAACTGAAGCAGGAATTGCTGGACCACGGGATCGCTATCAGCTTCGCTGTACCAGTTTTTGTAGCTCTCATATAACTCAAGCTCAGTTTCATAGCCGAGTTCAATTGCATCACTGAAATTTTTAATCGGCTCGTCAATTGCCTCGAGGGCAGGCATCTTGGCCACGGCACCGACGTCATTTAGAAATTGCACATGGCGTTGGTAGTGTTTTAATTCGGATGCGCTTTCTTTCAAAAAGAATTTCTGTGCGCCGAAATAGCCAAGGCGTTGCAGCGCATTAGCAATGTGTTTGTACAAGTTTGCCGCATACAGCTCGGAATAAATTGCTTCATCGAGTGCCGTTTTTAAGTTAGCGGAAATAATTAGTTTAGGTAGCATATGCATGTCAGCCTCAATCGCAGTTAATCTTGACCTTGCCGGAGTCTTCTAACTCGGACAGGATATCAAGGAAGTTGTTCTGCACATAGTTAATTTGCGCAGCATCGGGACGTGCTTTAACGGCGGCCTCAGCGCGAGTCTTGGCAAGACCGCGTTTGTTTAAGCCGGCAAACAGTTCGGTTAAAGGTTTAGCTTTAGCTTCTTGCGCTAGTTTTTCGGCAACACGCGGCCCGACGAAAGCTTCCCGCTCTTTTCCTTTGAGAGGGCCAGTGCTTTCACCCTTTGCGCCAACCTTTGCAGCTGGTCCGGCGACTTTGCCGCCAACCATTTGTCGTGCTGGTCCTGATCCAGATTCGGCTGCTGCGCTAATTCGTTTTCCATCGAAACCCTCTTTTGTCAAAAGCGACTTCGCCGCTCCGGCGTAGTCTTGGCTAGTAACACGTAGTTTAACACCCAGCTTTTTATAAAGCTCCTGTTCTGGGTACCAGATCAAAGCTTGCAAAGCAGCGGGCGGTACGCGCTTGCCGGTCTGTTGCTCCACTAGTTCTACCATTTGGCGGACCACGTCTCGCAGGCGCTGGCGTTCTCCGCCGCCGCCCGGTGAATCCTTTGGCTTGTCTGCCGATTTTAAAATGGTACCAGCGGCTCCGACAAGATTTGTTTTGTATCTTTCTTTTGAGTCAAACTTGGCACGCTCTTTTATAAACTGCCTGTTGTGCAAACTGTTTACAGCTCGAGCTAAAGCAATAGCGCCGTCGTCCGACTTCATCGCTTCATCTACTAAAGCTTGGTCGAAGTCGGCAGCAAACAACCCCCTACTAGAATCGCCCTTCTCTGCAATAGCACTACGAAGGTTGGCTACTTGTTTAGCAAAAAGCTTTTCATCAAACGCCGGCAACTTACCAGTCAAACGGCCAATGGTTCGCATGAACCACATGTCCATAGTTACCGGCTCGAAATTACCTGACAGGTTACTGTAGAAACCAAAACCAATTTTGGGACCAAACACTGCCGAGCCAAGCATCTTTTCGTTCATTGACTCGCCGCTAATCTTAAAGCCTATGCTTTCAAGTTCGCGCTTGGTAAATTCCGTTTGCAGGAACCGGCGAAGCAGGTCCGGTCCCATCTCCTCAAGCAGGCTGTTAGCTAGAGCAAAGTTCTTACCCATAGCTGGAGCAGACTTGCCAGTGCCTACTTCAGGGAACTTCCCGGTCTTACGGAAAGCCTCGTACTGGTTTGACGCGTACCTCAAGTTGTCTTCAACATTCATCGTCTGGGACGATATCGCGGTAGCTATCAAGAATGCGTTCCGAGCATTTTGATCCGTGTTCAATTCTGGATACTTAACCGCCATAGTGCTCAGCGTTCTTCTGACAGTCTCGTCGTACCATTCGACCGCATTGCCTGCGCTTTTAATCGCGGCGATTGCTTCAGCCGCCATCATCTTGGCTACGGTTGTGCGGTCTTCCGGCTTATTTAAATCAAGGGAAGACATGCCTGCATCGCGATAGCGTTTGTCCAACCACTCAACTACCGGAGGGATGCCGCCGACAAAAGGCGTTTCAAAAGCTTCGCTCTTTGTCTTGCCAGTCATCAAACCTAAAGCAGTAGCTTTGTATTCAGCCTCAGACAACCCTAGCGCATCCGCTACTGAACGGAAGGTGCCTAAATCTTTCTCTGGCTCAATTGTTTTCTCTTCAGTTTTCTGCCGCTTAGCAAACGCCGGTGCTTCTTCCAGAGATTGGACTGGCACAGCGTCGTGCTTATTACCTAGCAAGACGACAGCACCACCGTTGCCGAATGGCGCAATGTAGCCATCGAACCCGGCGTCAATGACTGCCGACTCAAAGGCGTTAGCGTTAGGCTGAGGGGCGATCAGACGGGTCGCCGGATCGTAGATATTGTTAAGTTGGACCTCGTGCGCAAAGCGACCTACGCCGCTCTCAGGGCGTATGCCCTTGCCCGTGTCCACGTAAAAATAGATGCGGTTACCGATCCGCGAGTCGGTGCTCTGGCGTAGGCGGCCTGCCTCTGCGCCACGGATACCAGTGCCGTAGTAGTTGCCGCTTAACGACGTTTGAACCCGGGGCGAGTAGTGCCGGCCGACGACTGAGATTGCGCCTTCGATTGGCTCTCCGTAGCTTGGGAGCTCACCGCGCCTACTTTTTGCAGGTACTGGTCCACCTCGTTCTGCAGCTTGCTGTACGCCTTCAACTCCGGCGGGGATATTTGTTTCACGTTGTTCTCCTTGAGTCCGATCCTTACGATACGCGATAAGCGCCTCGCGTGCAACCATCTTGGCCTTCGCCAAGTCACGCATGTAAGCGTCGACCTTAGCCGACTGGCCACGTCCCTGCGTTGCTTTGCCGCGCAAGGTAGCCATCAGGTTGTCGATAATGCTCAGCCACTTCTCGACAAAACCTTTGAACCCTTCAGGGTCAGCCTGCGCTACATCAGCCCAGAATTGTTTATCAACGGCACGGTTGCCAAGGAAGTCGGCGGTCATCTCTGACCGAGTTACTCGGTCGGCTAACAGCTCCTGAATACGCGCTTCGCGTGCAGCCGGGTCAGTAATACCTGCCAGCTCAGCCTTAGCTAGAAACTTCTCGAGATAGGCACGCTTGCCCTTCTCGGTTAGGTTGTCGTCATAGAGAGAATCTATTGCCGCGACGAACCGCTGGGCTGGTGTGTCGGTTAAACCTTGGCGGGCTTCAGCTAATGCGATCTGCTCGACGGTATGCTTAAACTCGTGGAGCGTTGTCCGGGTTACGTTGATGTCTACGTTGGCCGTATTAATAAACCCTTGACCGCCTATCGCGACACCGTTCATCGCCGTCGGGTTAGTGTCATGGTACGCGTACAACTTACCGCCGAACTGGCTGTCCAGCGCATCGGCAATTTGATTGATGCCGGCGGTCTCTGCATCAGGCGCAGGGTTTAGCTGCGCAGGTACTTCTACGTTATTAGCGGCAGCCCAGCCTTCAAGAGACTGTTGCGCAGCTGCTCTTGCTTCTGTGGCGGCAATTTCTCTGTCTGCTTGCGCAACAGGTACGTTAGGCATTGCGGCCGGTCCAGCTTCCGGGATTGAGATGAAGTTGTCTTCGACACTTGGGGCTTCCGTAGTTGGTGCCAGTCGCAATCTATCAAGACCGAATCTTTGTTCGGTCTCAAGGCTTGGCACAGGTAAAACCGGGGCTTCCATTGTAGGCTCGACACGTCCCGGAATCTGTTGTATTTCTGCCACAGGTCCAAGCGTTGGCTCGATACGACCCATGTTAAGGACAGGCGCCGGCACTGGTCCAAGGATATCGTTAGCGTCACCAGCCAGCTGCTCAGCAGCGGCAATCGCGTCAGAGGCCGTAGCGGCTTGCTGGAGCGACGCTGTAGCCGCCTGCTTGTCTTGCTCCAAGAGAGCAGCCCGAGCCTCACTGGCGGCCGTCTTGGCAGCCGTAGCCTGCTCTAAGCTGATCAGTGTCTGGTCATAGGTTTGCGGGTTCAGAGCGGCGACAGCTGCTTCGCGGGTGCCGGCAGGTTGCGCACCGGCAACGCTTTGGTCAATCGTCCGTGCGATCTCTTGCTCTGGAGTAAGGGGCTGGTATCCGCCAGCTAAAGCCGTGACCGCTTGCGGCGCCGACATTGCTCCACCGGTAGCCGCTCCGATGACGGCAGCTTCGCCAAGCTGATTGGTCAGCTCGATGTCTTTACCTTGGAAATACTTGTCGAGTACGTTTCCGCCAAACTGCGCAACGGTTTCTTCAATTGCGTTAGTTAGGGAGTTAGCAGTAATAGCGGTGCCGGCTTGCAGTAAA
>Ga0209492_1000560_pt1 | contig 11623 bp, 13 predicted proteins | sample PPLLak12cMay2015_FD_187253 | JGI IMG/M metagenome (GOLD analysis project Ga0209492, IMG submission 187253) | Freshwater sediment microbial communities from Prairie Pothole Lake near Jamestown, North Dakota, USA - PPLs Lake P7 Core (1) Depth... | ecosystem: Environmental > Aquatic > Freshwater >... | reverse complement strand
TAATGAAATTCAAGGGAATATTGCAAGAGTTAGAAATTACATTTTAGATAAGTACAAAAATAAATTTGATGCAATTGTAATTATTGACGATGACTGTAATAAAATTGGATATTGGGAAAAACAAAAATATTATATATTTGAGCCTGATCACTTACAAGAATTTTTTGAGTCTATGTACATTTTAACTAAAGATTTTGGATTCAAATATTTCGGTTTAAATTGCGTAATGGATAAAGGAGCGTACAGAGAACACACGCCATTTTCAACTAATAAATTTATAGGAGCTCCGTGTTCAATGATTTTAACCGATAATGAATGCAGGTATGATGAGCAAATACCTTTAAAAGAGGACTACGATTTCACTTTGCAAAATCTAAAAAAATATAAGGGTGCATTACGGGCAAATTACGTTAGTTATGACGTAAAACAAGCTAAACAGGTTGGAGGGTGTGCTAATACTCGAAACAATACAGAAGAAGAAAGGCAATTTAATTTATTGCAAAAAAAATGGGGAAGTAAAATAATTCAAAAAGATAACACAAGCAAAAGAAAATTTGATTTTAACCCAATTCTAAAATCACCAATAAAAGGAGTATAAAAAACAGCGAAAAAACAACGATATGCCAAACCCTAAAAACATAGAAAATCATAAATTTGAAAAAGGAGAAAGCGGAAACCCTAACGGACGCCCAAAAGGAGCAAAGAACCGAAGTACAATTGCAAAGTATTGGTTAGAGGTCAATCAGAACCTAAAGAACCCGTTAACAGGTGAAAGCCAAACAATGAGTCAAGAAGATTTAATGACGTTAGCGTTAATTAAAAAAGCCCGTGACGGGGACGTAAACGCCTATAAAGCATTAATGGATTCAGGATACGGCGCACCATTACAGCAAATAGAACAAACAAATATCGAGCAACCTTTATTTAAGTTAAGTGATCATAACAACGGCGATTAACAAAATTGAAGCGTTAAAAAAGCGCGTTAAAATAATTCAAGGCGGTACTTCAGCGGGTAAAACGTATGGAATAATTCCGATATTAATTACCAAGGCTTCAACCTACGCAAACCAAGAAATAAGCATAGTAGCTGAAAGCATTCCACATTTAAGACGGGGCGCATTGAAAGATTTTTTGCGTATAATGAAAAGCACAAACCGTTTTTTTGAACAGCGTTTTAACAAGTCGCTTTTAAGATATGAATTTGCAAATGGTAGTGTAATTGAATTTTTTAGCGCAGATGATTCAAGTAAATTAAGAGGGGCGCGCCGTGACATTTTGTATATTAACGAATGTAACAACGTGAACTTTGAAAGCTACAATGAACTTTCGATCCGTACAAAAAAAGAAGTCTATTTAGATTTTAACCCGGCTAATGAATTTTGGGTGCATACTGAATTAAAAGGTGAAACGGATTCAGACTTTCTAATTTTGACGTACAAGGACAATGAAGCCCTGGACGAACGAATAGTAAAGGAAATAGAAAAGAACCGCGACAAAGCAGTTACAAGCGCATATTGGGCTAATTGGTGGCGTGTTTACGGGTTGGGAGAAATTGGAATGCTTGAGGGTGTAATATTCAGTAATTGGAAAATAATAAACACCATACCAACTGAAGCAAAATTAGTAGGGATAGGATTAGACTTTGGATATACAAACGATCCAACCGCAATAATTGAAGTTTACAATTATAACGGTCAACGAATAGTTAACGAACTGAAATACCAAACAGGAATGTTAAACAGCGACATAGCAAAGGAATTACCAAAAAACGTGGTTGTTTACGCTGATTCAAGCGAACCAAAATCTATTGATGAAATAAGACGTCACGGAATAACGATTAAAGGCGTTACAAAAGGTAAGGATTCAATTAATTACGGTATTGATGTAATGCAGCAACAAGAATATTTGGTAACGTCACAAAGCACGAATTTAATTAAGGAATTACGCGCTTACTGTTGGGACCAGGATAAAACAGGAAAGCAATTAAACAAACCGCAGGGGAAACAAGATCACGGAATTGATGCGCTACGATACCACGAAATGGAAACGTTAGGATTGAATTCGAATTACGGTAAATATTTTATTAGATAATTCACACAAATGACAGACGAACTACCGGTAATGGTGCGCACTGTTGAGCAATACATTCAGGATAAAACAGGCAAACGGATCAAAATAATATTTGACGATCCTATGAACATGCGAAAGCACGTAATAATGTTAAGTGAAGCCTATTCAATTTCGCTCACTTACTACAATAATAAAGATAAATAGTTATAACAATATGAAAACGGAAATCTACGTACCAACAAAACTTTCTGAAATACCTTTACAGAATTACCAAAAATTCATGAAGGTAATTAACAATTCGAACGATCAAGAATTCATAGCAGAAAAAACGATTGAAATTTTTTGTGGACTAAATTTAAAAGATGTAATAAAAATAAAGTGGAATGACGTAAAAGATTTGGCGTTACATTTTAATAAATTGTTTCAGGAAAAACCAACGTTTCAAAGTACGTTTAAAATTCAGGATATGGAGTTTGGGTTTATTCCTAATTTGGAAGAAATAACCTTTGGAGAATATATAGATTTAGAAAGTAATATTACAAGCGTGGATAATTTCCACAAAGCAATGGCAGTAATGTACAGACCAATCAAAACCAAAGTAAAGGACAAATACGAAATAATAGAATACGCAGGAACGGACGAATTCAGCGATCTAATGAAATTTGCACCGTTGGATGTAGTAATGGCAGCAAGTGTTTTTTTTTGGACTTTAGGAAACGACTTAGTAAACAATTCTCTTTCTTATTTGGAGATGGAGATACAGAAGAATCCGGAACTAATGACTTCAGCGAACGAGCGCAGTTTGGAAAGCAGTGGGGTTGGTATAACTCAATCTATGCAGTCGCTAAAGGAGATGTTACCAAATTTGATGAAGTTACAAGGCTTGGACTTCGAAAGTGTCTTACCTTTCTTACTTATGAACGACAAAAAACAGAAATCGAACAACGCGAATTAAACAAAAGAATAAAACATGGCTAACTTTTACACAATAATCGACACGTTAAAAAATCATTTGGATAATGACGCGATCGTAAACACGGTAACAACGGGAGATATATTCCAAGTCGATTTAGGCAAACAAACAATATTCCCGTTAGCGCATATTATGGTTAATTCGGCGGTTTTTGAAGCTAATGTAATTCGTTTCAATATCAGTTTATTGGCAATGGATATTGTGGACATTTCAAAAGAGGAAGTAACTGAATTATTTATTGGAAATGATAATGAACAAAACGTTTTAAATACGCAATTAGCGGTTTTAAATAGGTTGTATGAAATATTGCGGCGCGGTGATTTGTATTCAGATAATTTTATGGTGGATGGCAACCCAACGTGCGAACCATTTGCAGAAAGATTTGAAAATTATTTAAGCGGTTGGACAATGACTTTCGATATTTTAGTAGCAAACAATATGACAATTTGTTAATGAGTGAAACATTAAAAGCTTTACAAAAATTCAGGGATATCGTAGTAAATGAAGCTAAGGCAAATTTACGCGCACAAGGAAAAGACGCAAGCGGAAAACTTTCGAATTCAATTCAAGGTGAAGTAAAACAGATGCCGAATTCAATAGGCGTTTATTTCAATATGGAACCCTACGGAAATTTTCAAGACAAAGGGGTAAAAGGAGCCAACCCGAATAATGTTTCAAAGAATGCAAAGATACGCGGGCAACAGGCACCAAACAGTATTTACAGGTTTGGTTCGGGCAGTCATTCAGGAACTTGGGGTAAATTTGTTTCAAGTTTAGAAACGTGGGCTAAAAGAAAAAACATTCGGTTACGTGATGAAAGCGGAAAATTCAAAAAAGGAAATTACAAAACGATAGCCCAAGTTTTAGCAAAGAATATTTATTCACGTGGAATTAAACCGAGTTTATTTTTTACCAAACCATTTGAAAAAGCATTTAAAACTTTACCGGATGTTTTAATAGATAAATACGGATTAGACGCAGAGCAGCTATTAAATCAAATATTAGATCAAAATTTAAAAAATATAAAATGAGTATTTTTGCACGAAGCCCGCATATTATTACAATAGCAGAAACAGGACAAACAGGAAGTAAAATAGAATTGTTTTTATGGAACGGAACCGGGAGCGCACCAGCAGATCCACAATACACGTTAAGCAAATTAATTCCAGCAACAAATAACCTAAAAACGGAATACAATGTAAGTCCATACGTTCGTGAATATATTACATTCAATACACGCCAGCAACCGTACAATGGTTTTGCAGCAAGTCAAACAACGCAATACGTAAACGTAAAAGTTAAACGATATAAATTAGCTTCAGGAACGTACACGCTATTAGATACAACCGATTATAAAGGTTACGATGGATTTGGATATTACGAAGAGGGTTTTAATCCAAGTTTAAGCTACGATATTTTACACGACCAAGGAACGTTTAATTATTATTACGATGGTTTAAGCGCAAGTGTTTTTGCTGATAGGAGAGGTGGTTTTATAATGGTTAAAACGGCAACAAGCTACAAAGCAAAATATACTAATTTAGTTTCAGGTGCAACGTTTACGCAAACACTAACAAACAACGCATTAATAGACGTTTTAAGAGTGTATCCAAGTTATTACAGTAGAGGAAATACTTTAGAGATTTTAGATGATATAGACAGCGTTATTTGGACGGGTAATTTTAAACCAAATGAAAATTGTAAATACGATGCCGTACTTTGTGACTTTGTGAATAAATACGGTTGTTGGCAGCGAACATGGTTTTATGCCGCAAGTAATAACACGTTGAATGTAGAAAGTCAGGAATATAATTTAATGCAAACAGCCACGTCAGGTTATAATTTAATTGAAGGGCAAAGACAAGTATTTAATAACAACGGTAAAAAATCAATTAAAGTAAACACGGATTGGGTTGATGAAAGTTACAACGAACTTTTACGGCAAATAATGTTAAGCGAAAAAATTATCATTAATAATTACCCGGCTAAATTGAATTCAAAATCTACTGAGTTATTTAAAAGCATAAATACAAAAATGATAAATTACACGTTAGAATTTGAATTTGCTTTTGACGTAATTAATTCGGTTGTGTAATGGAGCGCAAAGTACAAATATATATCGAACCTATTTTTGAAAGCGGAAATTTTCAGGAAATAGAATTATTTAACGATGAAACAATTGAAGTTACTTCAACGATCCAAAACATAGCAGATATTTCAAAAGTATTTACAGATGTTAGTTTGAGTTTCAGCGTACCGGCAAGCCGAAATAATAACGCAATATTTCAACACTTTTACAATTCGGAAGTAGATTCAACGGTGGATCATTCGATAAAAAGAAACGCGTACATTGAAATAGATTTAACGCCATTTCGAACGGGAAAAATTAGTTTGGAAAAATCAAACGTTAAAAAAGGAGTTGCGGATAATTATCAAATAACATTTTACGGCGATTTGTTGAGCCTAAAAGATAAATTTGGAGAAGATAAATTAAGTGACGTAAAAGAGTTAAACAATTATTCGCACGTATATAACGCAACCGAAATTTTAAACAGGATAACGGACGATTCAATTTTTTATGATGTTAGGTACCCATTAATAAGTTGGAAAAATCTTTGGACTGTAACTGGTTCGGGTTCTGGAAATTACAATATAACAACTAATGGACACCCAATTTTTTTCAGTGAATTATTTCCAGCGTTAAGCGTTCGAAGAATTATGAACGCCATCGGTGCAAAATACGGAATTACATTTTCGGGTTCGTGGATGAGTGATCAAAGGTTTATAAAATGTTTTTTGCTATTGAAAAACGTATTGGGTAAAAGTTATGTAACAAATCCTTTAGACGTAGATATTTTAACTTTTTCAACCGGTGGAGGTACTTATTTTAACACTACAAACAACACGTTGAGTTACAGTTATATGGAATCCGTTCCGGGCTACAATATGTTTATAAATACATTAAATCATATTACAAAAGTTAATTTAAGTTCTATTTCTTCTCCAAGTGTTACGATTTTTATAGATGTTTTTATTAATGGTACTTATTCAAATACGGTTACCAAAATAGGTAACGCAACAGCAACTGTAGAAGTTTTAAGGCAACAAAACGTGGACGGTTTAAATTCAGTTGTAACAGTGCAAGTTCGTGCAAGCGAAAATATAACTTTTAATGCTAATCTAACTTACGAACAAAAATTTATACAAACAGCTTTAGGAGATTTAAGTAATACGTCAGTACAATACACAACAACAGGAAGTACACAAACATTTTCGGGCAACGTAGATTTAGCCACCTTAGCACCTGAAATTAAAGTAGCTGATTTTGTTTCAGGAATAATAAAAGAATTCAACCTAACTTGTTTTGGAACGTCAGTAAATAATTTTACTTTACAGCCGTTGGACGAATGGTATAATTCGGGAGCGATAGTAGATATTACAAAATATACTGATATTGATTCCATCGATGTTGATCGCATAAAGTTGTATAAAAAGATTTCCTTTAAATACCAAGAAAGCGAAAGTTTCATGAATAAAAACTTTAAAAGTTTATATTTCAGAGATTACGGTAATACAAGTTCAAGTTTTGATTACGACGGCGGCGAATATTCAGTTGAGGTACCATTTGAAAATTTAATGTTTCAAAAATTTACGGGTACTGAATTACAAGTAGGTTACCATTTAAACGAAACATTCCAAAGCTACGTACCAAAACCTACGTTGCTTTATATGTACGATCAAAAGCCCTGCAGCTTTAAATTTTGGGATGGAACTACGCACGTTTCAGTAACTGAATATATGCCGTTTGGACAAGATGCAATAATACAAGGTGTAAATCATTCTTTAAATTTTAGCGCGGATCAAAGCACGCTTTTAGACGTTCCGATTTCAAACAGTTTATTTGCAGAATACTATTTTGGATATTTGACTAATTTATACAATATTAAAAACCGTTTAATTCACGTAAAAACAAATTTACCAATTTCACTTTTGACAAATTTAAACTTGAATGATCGGTTAATTATTCGAGATAAAAGATATGTAATAAACGAAATGAAGTCAAACCTAAGAACAGGGGACGTAGATTTCAGTTTGTATTTAGATTTCAGACCCGTTAATCCGCCGTCAATTAATACGGTCAGTTCGTTAGCAGCATGTTACAGTTATTTAATTAACATCGAAAGAAATTCATTCGCTGATTTAACCAGCAGTTTAGCAGGTGTTACAATTACCCCAAACCCATTAACAACAAGTGGATTTGTTACGATATGTTTACCGGCAAACACTACAGGAATAGAACGTACAATTACAATTACCATAACAACAAATAACAGGGACGGTAATTCAAGAATTAATTATTTATATATTATTCAGCAAGCATGATAGAATTGATTTTAGAACTTTTAAAAACGAGTGATTTTTACGGTGTATCTGAAATTGTGGATGTGGCAAAAGGAAAACACGAACTAACAGGAAATGTAAAAAAGATATTTAAACAAGAAATAAGAAAATCCAAATGGCAGAAAAAAGGACGATAGAATTAGAAATTCAGGACAATAGTAAGAGTTTAAAAGCGCAGTACAAAGAGGCGGTTTTAGAAGTCCAAAAATTAGCTGAAAAATTTGGTGAAACTTCAGTACAAGTTGCGCAAGCTGCTAAAAGGGCTGCGGAATTAAAAGATAAAATTGAAGACGTTAACGATGCCATCCAAGCCCAAAAAGGCGAAGGAACATTTATCGCATTGGGTAAATCAATTAGTTCGGTTGCAAGTGGTTTTAGTGCGGTAGAGGGCGCAATGGGATTAGTTGGGGCGCAGTCTGAAGACGTACAAAAAGCTATGTTACGTGTTCAAAGCGCAATGGCTTTAGCTCAAGGATTAGAAGGGTTGGAAGATGCAGGAAGGGCTTTCTCACAATTAGGCGCGGTAATCAAAAATACTACGTTATTCCAAATGGCGTATAATTTCGTACAAACGGGAAGTATAAAAGCCACGGTTGCGTCAACGGTTGCAAAAACAGCCGAAACAACAGCCACAGTTGCGCAGGGAGCAGCTACGGTTGGAGTTACAACGGCAACAACGGGAGCCACGGCAGCGTTAAAATTATATCGATTAGCTTTAATTTCCACGGGAATAGGCGCATTAATTGTTGGGGTTGGTTTATTAATTGCAAATTTCGAAAAGATATTAGGACTTTTTGGACCATTAATTCAGGGCTTCAAAGATTTTGGTGATTGGATCGGTTTAACAAGTTTCAAACAGGACGAAGAGGATAAAAAAGCATTCAGACGCGCTGAAAATAGAATAGCAGAAATAAACAGGGAAAAAGCGTTACGTGAAAAGGCGCAAAAGGCAAAAGAAACAGCGTACAACAACGAAGACAAAGCATTAGGACGTCAGATTGATTTAATGAAGGCGCAAGGTAAAGATACAACCGCATTAGAACGCGCACGTTTAAAAGCTACGATCAGATATCAGGCTAATTTACAAAATGAATCCTTTGCGATATTTAACCAAAACAAGGAAAAAAATAAATTAATACTTACTGAATTACGTGCAATAGCAGTTAGGGAAAAAGATTTCACGGAATACAATAAATTCTTATTATCTACTTCAGCAATTCAAAACGAATTAGCTGCGGAAAATGCGGCGGCAAACGAAGCGCGAAAAGATGCCGTTAACGCCCTTGCAATATTTGAAACCGAAGTAGCTAAATCAAAAGCGGAAAGTTCGGCAAATTACAACAGTCAAACAACAAGAAATGACGTTAAAACTGCAGAAACAAAAATTGATATTTCACGAAGATTAGAAGATGAACAATTAAGAATAAAAGAAGAAGGGCGCCAAAAAGAATTAGACGCATTAGCAATAAAATACCAACGTCAAAAAGAGGATTCCGAAAAGGAATTAAAAGACGACAAAGACAAGGTAAGTAAATTAGCTAAATTAAACGCTCAAGCTATTGAGAGCCGTGCAAACGATGAAAAATTAATTAATGAGAAATACGATAAAATAGAAAAAGAAGCTGCAGCAAAAGCGTTGGAAGATAAAATTAAACTTCAGGACGAACAATGGTACGCGCTTCAAAAAATAAAAAATTCACAACAGGAACAAGAACTTTTAGATTTACAAATCGCATACGATAAGGAATATGAATTAGCAGTAAATAACGATATTTTACAAAAGGAATTAACCGATAAATTTAATAAAGATTCAGCGGCAATAAATAAAAAATACGCAGATGAAAAAAAGGCTGCAGATCAAAAATTAGCAGATGAAGAAATAGCAAGAGCAAAAGCAGTAGCGGAACAAAAACAAGCTATTCAAAACCAGGGGATCGAAGTAGCGTTACAAGGCGTTCAATTAATTAAAAATGTTTTTGAAAAAAGCAAAGGAGTACAAAAAGCGGCGGTTATTGCAGAAAGCGCTATTGGTATTGCAAAAATGATTATAGCAAATAAATTAGCAAACGCCGGAGCATTAGCAACGCCGCAGGCAATTGCAACAAGTGGAGCAGCCGCAGCGCCGGTAATAGCTTTGAATAATATTTCAACCGGTATTGGAATAGCGGCAAATATTGCAGCAACGGCAAAAGCTTTAAGTTCGTTGGGTGGTGGATCAGCGCCAAGCGCACCGGGAGCAGGTGGTGGTGGTGGTGGTGGGGGTGGTGGATCCATGACGCCACAATTTAACACGGTTGGAAATAACGGAATTAATCAATTAGCGCAATTACAACAACAACCAACGCAAGCTTACGTTGTGAGCGGTCAAGTAACAAGCCAACAGGCGTTAGACAGAAATAGGCAACAGAATTCAAGTTTATAAGTTAAAAAGATATGGAAAAGTTTGAAATAATAGAACTATTAATAGACGAAACAAAAGTAGAAATGGGTATTAATGCCGTTTCAGTTGTTGAAAGTCCAGCGATTGAGGAAAACTTTGTAGCACTAAATAAACACGAAGTAGAACTAAAAGAGGTCGATAACGAAAAGCGTATTTTAATGGGTGCGGCTTTAATTCCAAACAAACAAATTTACCGACGTGTAAAGGACAAAGAATTTTACATTTTTTTCAGCGAAGACACGGTTAGAAAAGCAAGCGAACTTTTTTTAATGCGATCAAACCAAAACAACGCTACGATCGAACATGAAAAGAAAATGCTCGAGGGAATGTCAGTAATTGAAAGCTGGATCATTGAAGATGAAAAAAAAGACAAATCAAATTTATACGGTTTTAATTTACCTAAAGGAACTTGGATGATTTCGATGAAAGTAAACAACGATGAAATTTGGAACAAGGTAAAAGCCGGCGAAGTAAAAGGATTCAGCATTGAAGGTTATTTTGTGGACAAATACGAAATGAGTTTACAAGAAAGCGAAGATGAAATTTTAATAGAAAAATTAAAAGAAATAATTGTAAATTATGAGAACACAAAGTAAATCAAGCCCGGTTGGTGGGAAACGTGGATGCTTATGTCCAGACGGTAGATATAATTCAAAATGTTGCGACGGTAGTTTACAAGCGCAAGGAATAGGGCAAACGGCAAGCGTACCGCCACAAAATGTTACAGTAACAGAAACTAACGGAGTGCGTGTTACAGTGCGCCAAAACGGTTAAAAAGGGAACAAAACAAAAACGCAAAAGTTATTTAATTAAAGTAATATGAATACAAGAAAAACGATTTACAACAAACTCTTTAAAGAGGAAACTAAATTAGCTACTCATGAAGTAGAATTAGGTTTACTTGAAGATACTAAAGCGTTTACAGCAAAGGTAAATGTAGAAAAGTCAAACATTGACAAAATGAAGGTTAAAGCAACTGAAATTAAAAAAATGATTGAACAGGCTGCTAAATTAAAATTGGATATGGAAAAAATATATTCAAACAATAAAACTTTATTAGGAAAATTAAACGGGGAGAATAGAAAGTTATTTGATAATATTTCTAAACAAGTAAAAGAAATAGGAGTAGATATTAATAGCGTTCCAGCTTATAAGGAATATGTAAGCACTAATCAATTAATTAGCGAGTTACAAGATGTAAACCAAGCCAATTGGAATATTTTATCTCAAATATAAATAAAGTAAATAAACAAAAATGAAAAATAGCCTAATAAACCAAATCAAAACTTTACTTGGAATGGAAGTAAAATTAGAACAAATGATGTTAGCGGATGGAGTAACAGTTTTAGAAGCTGATGCATTCGAACCCGAAATGGAAATTGTAATTGTAACGGAAGACGATCAAAAAATCCCTGTACCCGTTGGAGAATACGAAATGGAAGACGGTCGTATTTTGGTAGTAGAAAATGAAGGTATTATTTCCGAAATGAAAGAAATGGAAACGGAAGAGGAAGCTCCGGAAGTTGAAGAGGAAGTAGAAGTTGAAACGGAAAAGAAAGAAGAAATGGAAACCGCAAAAGCGGCACCAAAGAAAACTATCGAAAGCGTAGTAAAAGAAACTTTCTTTGCAGAAATCGAAGCTTTGAAAACTGAAAACGAAATGTTAAAAGCGGAATTAGCAAAAATAAACGAGGTTACAGAAACAGAATTAAGCGAAGTAAAGCCTATTTCTTTTAATC
>Ga0209492_1000559_pt1 | contig 11625 bp, 18 predicted proteins | sample PPLLak12cMay2015_FD_187253 | JGI IMG/M metagenome (GOLD analysis project Ga0209492, IMG submission 187253) | Freshwater sediment microbial communities from Prairie Pothole Lake near Jamestown, North Dakota, USA - PPLs Lake P7 Core (1) Depth... | ecosystem: Environmental > Aquatic > Freshwater >... | reverse complement strand
ACACGAACAGCTCCTGTTGCACCTGGAAATTTCAACGTAAAATAAGTGCTTCACTGCCCCCTTACTCCCCCCAAGGGGGCAGGTTTTTCTTCATCCACTCTGTTTTCTTAGTTAGTTTTTTCAATAAGATTGCTCTATCTTCCATCTCTAAATTAGCAAACCAGTTAAGCGTTAGTTTCATTACCTCTTTTACCTGAGCGATAGTTAGATTTACTTTCTTTCCTTCTTTCAAAGTTATTTCTTTTGCTACATTATTAAGATTAAGATCAGCCATTTTATTTCTCCTTCTTTGGATTAAATTCATAAATCTTGTCACACACATCAATAATATTTTGTGCAAGATAAAGGTCTCTGGTAAACTTAAAAGGGAATATACCAAAAGTCTTTTTAGTTTTTGCTATTTCAATACCAGTAACAGCTAGACAATCACAAACAAATTCGTGGCAATAGAATTTCGTCTCGTCTTGGAATGTAAAATCGTATTCAGTCTTATTATGCTCACAATGCCAGATTGCTCTATCAACAGCGTGGGGTAAGGTTTTTCCTTCATAATTAGGTCGTAGAATAATAAATCTGTCAACATCCTTCACAAAGTCAATAGGATGACAAGACTGTACTCCCTCTGCTATGGAATGAATTATCTCTCGTTTGTTTATAATGAGTCCAGAATGGGTATAGGCACCAGGAATGAAATATGAATCTAAATAATAGTTGTAGCCTCTACAGATTATATCGCCAGCATCTATCACCTCCAACATCTTTTCTAGTTGTTTAGCTTTACATAAAGGTGGCTCCGTAGCCATATAAATGTCACCGAATTTTGTTAAGACTCTTTTATAGATATTAAATAACTGTTCGTTCATTCTACCACCTTATTGTTTTCTTTAGCCCATCTCTTTTATACGGTTACGGTAATGTCTACCCAAGTTCCATTGGGTTTTAAATTTAAAACTGCTCCACCTATTCTGGTGGGTGGAAAGCCCATTGTTTCTTCCCAAGTGGTAGTACTATCTCCACTTAACGATTTCTTAAAAGTTCCACAGATGATAAGGGTCTTTGGTTTACTTATTAATTTATTACCTGCTATTCCTAATCTAGGAACTTCATCAAACTGTAGCCGATGAACATGCCCATAGAGGAACACATCTGCATCATAGTAAGCCATATCTTTAGAGAATTTCGTCAAATCGGCTCCCTGTGTACGACTCCCACCACCATATCCATGATGCCCTTTTAAAAGAACTGTACGTATCCGGGAATTCTTCTCTGAAAGGATTACCTTAAAAAAGTAGGAGAAGCCAAGATAAGGGGTATTCAACTTCTCACACAGTCTTTTCATAGGATTGGTAGAATATTTTCTAACAATTGTATCCTCATGATTACCAATTCCAAGTCCTAAGATTCTATCTTTATAGGGTTCCAATAACTTAAACATACCATCTACCTGTTCGTCTATGATTTCTTCACTTCCAAATGCATCAATACTCTTTCGGTAGCGTGGGTCTATAACTGTAATTGAATCAAGAAAATCCCCACCACCGATGAACCACGTTTTTTCATCTGAATCTTCTAGATACTTTTTAAAAGCTGAAACATCACAAAGGGTATGCCCATAATGCACATCAAAAATAGGTTTTATCTTAATCCCCCCATCCCCATACTTATACTCAATTCGTTTTTCAAAACAGGTTTTATTCACCTTACCTCCTTTTAATTTGGTAGTCTTTATCTTGAATCATTTGCTTTATACAGACTTCAGCCGTTCTAAAATCACCAATCGCTAATGCAGAAGCTAACAATAGAAGTGTTAGGTTCTGTAATAGAGAATTGGCATCTACTGGCATCATAGTTAAATTAAATCTTCCCTCTCTTATTGGTAATAAGTATTTATAGGCAGTGGCATACTCTTTAAATTTAAAAGCGAGTTCACCATAGGTATATCTAAACATGGGTATATGTTCTAAGCGTGGTTTAAATTCCTCCATCAATCCCATAAGTTCTTCCTTTACTCTAGCATTACTTAACATATTAAGTTTGGTGAGAATTGCAAGAAACTCACTGTCCTTAGAAACTTGCGTATTATCTGTGCGAATTAATTCTAAAGCACGTTCTATATACGGGGTAGCTTCTTTATCCCGCTGCAAACCTATCAGGGTTTTTGCTAGATTAACAAGGTCAAAAAAAGGAGCTTGGTTATCTTCTATATCTCTCAGAAGGATTTGTAAGTTTCTTTCTAATTTTTCCTTAATTATTTCCGGACTGGTATACCCCATATGCACTACGGTAATCTCACAGGTAGCATATTTTATTCCTTGACTTTCAGCCGAAAACGAAATTTGTTCATGTACCCTGCCATTAAACTTTAAGTCTTTATGGTTAGGAAACACTCGCAACTGAATAGATTGAAAATCTCTATCATATCTTCTATCAAGAAGTCCTACAAAAATTGCCTTACCGAGATTATCTTTGATAAACCATTTTAGCTTTGATATATCTTGGCGTTCAATTTTATCATCTGCATCTAACCACAGAATATAATCTTTTGTACATTTACTAAGAGATTCATTTCGGGCAGCACTGAAGTCATCAGTCCAGGGAAAATCATAAACGGTAGCACCAAAAGCTTCGGCTACTTGTTTGGAATCATCAGTAGAGCCTGTATCAACTACTACTATCTCATCTACCACTCCTCGTACAATTGGTAGCAAGCGTTTCAGGTTTGCACTTTCATTCTTTACGATCATTGCTAGGGACAGAGTTGGTAAAGAAGATGAATTAAATATTATTTTCTTTGTTGCCATGTTAACTCCTTTTCAGTTTAGTATATTCTTTTTTAGCTTGCGTGTATAACAAGCGTAACCCAGTACAGATAATCGTAGCTTTGTTAACATTTCTATATGTAGTTTCACCCTCCTCATTCTTGCCAGTTACCATTTGTTTAACGGTGTTAAAGGCTTTGTACTCCTTCTTCTTTGGTGACATGTCTTCATAAATACCTTTCCGTAGTTTCTTCGCTACTTTTCCTCTCATTGTTCTTTCCTCCAGTAGATACCACCATTTTCATCAAAGTGATTTATTTTACTTAGTTGGTTTCTCTTATCATAAAGAAACTCAGCAACAGCTTTTCGTGGTCCCCCCAATAATTTGCCATCATCATGAACTAGCACATATCCCCCAACTGATAAAAGAGGGTAGAGATAGAATAAACTATAAAACGTAGGTCGGTATAAATCAACATCTATTCTTAAAAAAGATAATTTTTTTATTAACTTTTCTTCACTAACTTTTGGGAGAACCTCTTCTATCCAACCTTTATAGTAAACTAAAACCTCGGGGGAAATTCCCCACCTAGCCATATTAATAATAACATTCTCTACTTTACATTTGCTAACACCAGTACTAATTAAGTCTCCTGTTCGGGGTACAACCTTGTTATCAATAAAACTCTTATCATGTTCAGTCGGGTATGGAAGCCCTTCAAAGCTATCTACCAGATAAACTTTTTTATTTAACTTTTCTTCTAATATATACTTTGCCATAACCGCAGCAGTACCACCGTTTGCAACACCACATTCACAGAAATCACCCTCTATCTCTCTTGTCAATTCACAGAGTTTCAATGTCTGATAAGGATGTATTTCTGCACCGTAGATAACTTGAGCAGCCCAAGGAACAAAGTCTAATACACTATCTTTCATAGTTTATATCTCCAAGCTAGTAGAAAATCTAACTCCCATTCGTGTACAATACCCACAGTAGACAGGGCTTTATAACAAGTGAGTAAGTTCTTGATAATACTATTCTCTGGTGTAACTACTGACTTCACAATTTCATAAACGTGTTCAACATTAGTATAACATTCTAACTCATCATAAAAATCTTTCATTAAATCATGTGGATGTCGCATATGATTTACAGTACCACCAGTAAACCCAACTTGATAACCAGCAGCCCAAAGAATAGGTTGGGCTACAATACTTCGTAAAATATCACTGAATCGCATGTTCACGCTACAAGGTAAATAGAGTAAAGGAAATGCCTCCTTTGTGAAGAGTGTATTTTGTGCATTAAATGGACAAATAGTGCTTGCAGTTAATACTGTAGGATTTCCATTACCAAAGTAGAAATCTTTGGTATGGTTGCGATTTATAAGTCTCCAGATAGCATCGGTATCTGGATCTTCATTACAGAGTGATTGCCAAATAACAACACTAGGGGGAGTTTGAATATACTCAAAAGTATCAGTAGAGTAAATCGCATGGAGAGGAAGACCTCTAGGCCAGATTTCTGAATGTCCAAAGACTTTATAAATGTTTAACCATTCGGTAGGAGAAGTAGATAACCGACAACTCTGGTTAGAAAAATCAGTCTGCCCCCATTCTGGTATAGGAGAATTATCATCATCCATATCAAAGATATGGGTTGCACCATGTTTTATGGCATACAAATATCCCAGATTCTTCCTAGAATAGGAATTCTCTTCTTCACCTTTACTTACAGGTATATACGTAATCCCTGCAATCCTACTCCAGTCCTTTGGTGTTTTTCGGTCCCCAACAACAACTACTTCAAAGTTTTTTTCTTTAGCTCTCGTCAGAATATTAAAGAAGCTCAAAGATGGTTCGGCAATAGTGGTTAATACTACAAAAGGTTTTATACTCTCCATCGTTTCCTCAAATTAGCTAAATCTTTAGCTATAATTTTATTTCCTTCTTCACTATACCAAGGTACTGACTGTGCTATGTTCCCAAACTTTTCATGACTAATATCCATACCAATAACATAGTTATCTAGCCCAACGGATGCTGCCCTAAAAGAATAATCTTGGTCTGCGTAGGCGTAGGTGTAGCTCTCTGCATCCATTTTACCTATCTTAGTTATAAGGTCTCTTGTATAAACCACTGGTCCAAAGTTTAATAGTGGTACTTTTTGATACTGTCCTATTTGTAACAGATATTTATAGTTCGACTTTGAAAATGGGGAACTATACATGAGATCATAGCCCCAAGTAAACCCATCTCTACCCCCTATAAAGCCAAGATTACTTTCATTAGTAAGTAAAGCATCTAAATCAGAAAAGAGCGAGAAACCTTGTATAAGCATATCTTCATGTAAAACAATGAGAGCATCTTTATCCGTTTCAGTCATAAAATAGTCAATCATTGTATTATTACACTGATGCTCAAACATTTCTTTCTCATGCTTTAAAATGTGTAGCCAATCACATTCTTGATAAGTAGGTTGTTCTCTACCATCAAAAACAAGAATAATTTCGGTATCTAAATGACTCCATACTGTCTTTACTATTCTATCTAAATCTTGACTGTTAGCATGTACTATAGAGTATCCTACAATAAATTTATGATTCATTTCAATTTCCTCACGCAAGTCAACGAGAATGCTTCATCCACTACTTCCCATTTATCTGGATTACTAAATATTAACTCTTGTGCAACCTTGGATGGTCCTTCCCAAAAGTTAGCTCCTCCATCTCTTCCCATTCTGGAATCATGCATAAACAATAAACCCCCTATTTTAAGTTTAGGTTCCCACTCATTATAATCTCTTAGAACCCCTTCATATCTATGGTCACCATCTATAAATAGAAAATCTAGGCTATTACTTCCCCAATCATTAACAACATTCCAAGAATACTCCTGTAGTATTTTCAATCTACCCCCCTCAATAAAGGTCTTATTCTTTTCTATACTATCTAAGATACTACCAATAAGAGAAGCTTCCATTGGGTCTGGTAGAAAAGGGTCTATAGAAGTAAGTTTAGTATGTGGAGAAGCTTTTAAGATAACGTTAGCACTATCACCATACAGACACCCTATTTCGACACCAATTGTTTCTTGTGTTAAAGCACCTAAAACCCTATCCCACAAATCTTTTTCAGGACCAACTACATCAAAGTATTTCATTAAATTTCTCCTCAATTAACTTCTCATATTTTTCAAATCTACAATTAGGTGTAGCTTTTGCTTTCCAATTATTATGAAGATGGACTGCAAACGCCCCCTCATACAGTTCATTATTAAATCTACTAGTGTTATCAAAAAATTCATTTTCATCATTTAACCAACACGGGTCAAAAAACCCACAGGGGAAGACCGTAAAACTTTTATCTCTATTGTAGACATTTGTTAACAAATCCATACTTAATGAGGCTATATGCTTCATTGGGGTGGTAAACACTTCTTTTACGAATGCTAAAGCAGTATCCCTACCTTTCTTGAAGTGAGAGACCGCCATATTTACACTGTTGGAAACTTGCCATTTATAACCCCACTCTTGCTGTAGAAAAGGATTTAAATTTCTTAATAATAATATATCACAGTCTAACCAAACCCCACCATAGTTATAAAATAAAATATACCTTATTACATCACTACCTTCATAAAAATTCGATAGGTAAAAATCAGTGTTTAATTTCTTATCTAAAGGTAGTTTGCTATACTCTTCTGCTAAATTTAAAACACGAAAGTCGACATAAGGTACTAACGGTTTAGCCCATTCATTCTCAACTAAATTAGTAGTAGACCAAAAGATAATCTTACTTCCCTTAGATTGAGTAGCAATAATAGCTTTTAGAGTAACACTATGTCGTTTCCCAAATGGTACCTTTAGTGGATTCCAAAACAAATGAAAGGTTGTCGGTTCCCCTTCAGAGTCAGGTATCTGCTTACAAAAATCTAGACACTTATATAGATTATAATACAAGTCGTTGTGAGACTCTTCTGAAATTTCTATCATGTATCACCATGAATAAAAATAGCCCCGCATTTATCACCCGAGGTTTCAGTATTATAATAAAATTTATAAAAATGATAAATTTTATTTATTAGTGGTTTAATATAGTCCCAATCTAATCTTACCCCTTTGTACGAATCATAATTAAAGTCAGGATGACTAGGATTATAAATGTCATGAATGACTATAACACTGTTAGGTATCCTATATTTCTCTATTATCTCCAACTCTTTAAGTAAAGGCCACTCATCACCCCAGTGAGCATCAAGAAAGAATAGAATAGGCTGGGTAACTGTTGGAAGAATTTCAGCCAGAACCTTCGGGGAATCCCCAAGAAATCTATGAACATTTGGGATATCATCAAGAAAATTAGTAGTGTTATATACCTCTTCATCGATCTCAATTGTATAAACAGTATCTACCATAGTTGACATTAGTTGGGCTGTTCTACCTTTCCATGTACCAGTTTCAATTATAGTTTTAATACCAAATTTTTTGATTAAAGAATTGATTTCTAATAATAAATAAACATCACCAGAAAAAGGCCACCAATTATTCAAAATGTTCTCCTGTTATTTCATCATTTAAGATTCTTTTAAGTCTGGTAAACCTAGCTTCATAGGTATGGTTCCTTGATTCTTTATACCCCTCAAGCCCTATACTTTGCCAATTATCTTCTTTTAAAGCGAAGAGAATCTTGTCTTTACATTCTTCATAATTGTTAAAGAAGTAGCAGTTAACCCCATCTTTGTATCCTAACTCAACGTACATATCATCATAATCACAAACAGCACATGTTCCAACTCCGGATATTTCAAAGGTTTTATAATTTATATCAAACCCCCCACCCCTACTATTTAATGCTACTTTGGAGGACGCTAAAGTATCAATATAGTTCCAGCCAGCCCTCATGTCACTTAACAATCCTATCTCTTGTTTTAACTCATTCGTATGTTTTCTCGTAGAAGACCCAAGCCAAACACACTCGTATATTCTGGGTAAATTTCTAGAGGTGTAGTATCTCCCATCCATGGCTGAAGGCCACCATATATGTTTTTTATCTGGAAGCCAAGTCTTCTTCTCAGGGATAATAGTTTTAATAGGCCACAAGATAATATCAAAAAGGTGGCTCCATTCATAAAATGCAGAATGTTGGTGTATATCCCCGCATAATTGCATCTTACAAGCAGATGATAGCCCTATCTCCTCAAAGGGTATCCAGTCAAACTCATACTGCTCTTCTACGAAGATATAGTCATATTCATTAAAATTAGGTTTATTCGTAAAATTAGAGTGCCTGAGACCCCAAATATCTGCCTCATACCCATTTTTAATTGCAGCATATTGTAATGAGAAACACTCTCTTAAAAACTCACTTGATTCTGGTCCGTAAGGACCTATATCCCTATTAGCTTGTACTATTAAGAATTTTTTGTTAGCCATTCCCGTCTTAAGACCTCCAATAAGAGAACATCTCTATAATGACCATTTCTAAATATATGTTCTTTCCAGATTCCGACTTCTTTAAACCCTGTTTTATAATGTAGGTTAATAACTTCAAGATTATCAGAGAAGGCTTTACAATAAATCTTATTAAGATTTAAATAGTTAAAGGAGTATTCTAACAGAAGCATTTCAGCTTCATAAGCGTAGCCCAGTCTTCTATAATTTTTATCAATTATGTGTCTTACATACTCAGCATTACTATTTCTATAGTCTATCAGTTCAATTCCTAAAGTACCAATAACCGTAGATGAATCTTTAAGTTCAATCATCCACTCAAACCCAGTAGAACGGTTTACGATCATCTCCATCCAATTACCTTGTCGCATAGAAGAAATTGAATCTTGTGAAAAGAATTTATCTGCTATTTCTGGGTCATTTCGCCAAGTGCGTAATTGGGAACCATCTGAAAACTCCAATGCTCTAAGTCTTATTCGTTCTCCTTGTAACATTTTAATCTCCTATAAAAAAAGTAGGTTCTAATTTAAATGGGTTCTTATTATAATACGAACCTTTATAAATTGTTCCCCCCCATGACAAATTATTCATTCTATACTTCTTAATTAGAAAACTTATAACTGATTGATCTGACCTATGAGCAATAAACTCAGGTCTCGTACTCTTCAAAGACATATCTAAAACTTCTTTTATTTGACAATAATGTGCAAACTCTTCAAAAATTGTTGTACCTCTCTTATTAGTAAAATCAAATAATAGAATCCCAGAAGAACACTGGTTAAATGTCAAAGCAAACTCTGGGGTACAGTCTAGTATACGAAGGCACATATCGGATGTCCACTTAGCTTCTTCTGCCCCTTCTTCCGCATCAAAAGTCACAACCCCTAAATCATTTGCCAACTCAAAGTACTTATATGGATTTTTATTTACTCGTATACTGCTGTCTAACCAAAGAACTTGGTCATACCCTAATTCTCTAGCTTTCTGTATAGCCATACATTTAAACCCATGTTGCAACTCTGTATGTGGTTTACATGTTCCATAGAGATCATTATTAGGCCAACCAGGAAAGAACTTAACATTTCCATATGTTCCAGAAAGATTACTATCGGGAGAGAACATGAGAATGTCATCCTTAAAATCTATTAACTGAAGACTTTTAATTAAACCTTCAGTTAATTTTTGGTATTGTTCCCTACCTTTAGAAAAAACATTTACGATACATCGTTTCATACTCTTCCCATTATTATATTTTCACCATTATAGTGAATTAAATTAGTAAGACCTGCTTGATTCAGATAATCAAAAATATCCTGCTTATAATAAGTGTACTCGACACAAACTAAGTCAGTTCCCATTTCAGCCAAATCCATCTGCCGAAGAATTAGGTAATCCATACCTTCTGTATCTATACTTACAAAGTTATAGATTCCTGGGAAGTTTCGGTAAAAAGTATCCCAAGTAACACAGTCTACTTCAACATCCTCGTAATCTAATTGAACTGATTTCCACTTGGTATAATGCTCTTCAATTGCGGTAGCATTAGCACCACCACTATCATGAAACTTTAACTTCCCATCAAAAGACCCAATAGCTACATTAACAACATCAACTAAGTCCGACGTTTTATAAAACTCTTCTAAGCCACTAAAACATTTCGGACTTGGTTCAACTAAAACACCAGACCATCCTAACTCTAATAATGCTCTACTATTAGAAAACACTGTTGGGTGGTAAGCTCCAATCTCTAGTAATCTACCAGCAGGTTTCTTCTTAAAGAACTCTAAGATATATTTCTCTTCTTCACTTTGACTGTACATTTACCCTCCTATCTTATATATAGTCTCACTTTAAGACCACTTTCTTTACATAAATACTCTGCCATTTTATCATAATAATCATATGAAGTAACCACTATCTCTTTAATACCAGCATTAATAATTTCCACTAAACATGGAGAGCAAGGAATAGGGCAGGTCATATACATAATTGTACCTTTTACCGCTATACCGTGTCTGGCAGCATTAACAATTGCATTCCGTTCTGCATGACCCGCTATACAAATATCCAACCCTTCACCAGATGCAAATCCATATTTCTTTCTAGGGCATACCCCGTCTACTTTACTTCTAGTATCACACTGTGGCACTCCACGTGGTGGACCATTATATCCAGTACTAATAATAGATTTATCTTGTACAATGATAGCTCCTATCTTTCTGGATAAACACTTGCTGTTCGTAGCTACAGCGGTACAAATAGTATAATAGTACTCATCCCAAGTCATACAAAACTTACCCCCATTATATTTTTACCTGCTTTATGCATCTCACTGATTAGTTGCCAATTAAAGTCCTGACCAATTCCACATTTAACAAAGGTAGGATTAAAATTAATTCCAACTTCATGGGCATAACACCAAGCACCATAATTAATAGGAAGAATATTAGCCACTTTAGCAAAGTATGATATAATGCTTTGGTCATGTCTGTGTGCTTTAAACTCTGGTCTGGGACTTCCTCTCTCTCCTCTTAAACAGATACCATCTCTTGAATGAAGAAAGTAGTTATCAAAGAGGTTAGTTGCGCTTTTAGAATCAAAATTAAAGATCATCATAAAGGCATCTATTTCAAAAAACGTCTTCGCAAATTCTGGGTCACACCCCATATGTTCAAGACAATCATCGGCTGTCCAAGTAGCTTCGGGGCAACCTGGATTATCTAGTAATACGGTTCCTATTTCTGAGGCAAGATTCCAATAGGTCTCTACATCTTTTAGAAATACACAGGAGCTATCTGCCCACAGAATTTTGGTATACCCCATATCTCTTGCTTCTTGAATAATATACGATTTAAAAGCATAGGGAGCATCTTTATGGGTGGGACATATACCAAACTCTTTAGAGATAGGATAGCGTTTTCTAAGAAAAATGTTTCTATTCCGATTACCTAGGAAGTCTCCTTCAGTCTCTAACTCGGGACTGCATACTAAGAAATCAGCATCAACATTCGTATAGTCCATTGTTTCAAGGATTCGTTGAGATCCCAAAAGGTAATTCTCTCTACCTTTACTTGCAAAGTTTACCACACATCGTTCTCTCATTGGATATACTCCTTACTTTTCACAATTTTATATTTGTTTGTAAGATAATTCTGTAATGCTTCAATGGATTCCTTATGGCTATATAACACTTTATCAATCTCAGTTAACCGAGCATTTAGGGTCTCTAAAGCTTCTTTATGAGAGATTAACGTATGGGTTATTTCTGTTAATAAGATGTCTATTCTAGAGAGTACCTTCAATATTTCATAGTCCATTAGACATACCTTACTTTTTGTGCTTCAGTTTTATCCCAATCGAAGAGATAATAGTAAAGAACCTTGTCAATAAAAACCTCTCTTTGTAAAACCT
>Ga0209492_1000556_pt1 | contig 11640 bp, 17 predicted proteins | sample PPLLak12cMay2015_FD_187253 | JGI IMG/M metagenome (GOLD analysis project Ga0209492, IMG submission 187253) | Freshwater sediment microbial communities from Prairie Pothole Lake near Jamestown, North Dakota, USA - PPLs Lake P7 Core (1) Depth... | ecosystem: Environmental > Aquatic > Freshwater >... | reverse complement strand
GTCAATGACCTCGGTCGGTTGGTAGGAGCGGCGCAGGCTGCCCTCGTAGCCTTGGAGCTTCGCGACTGTGTCTGACTCGCTCATCTCTGCAAACCGGCAGTGCCATGCGGCTTCCATGAGCCAGGTATGGATGCCCTCGCGAGGTGGCTCCGGGAATGCGGTCTTGCCTGCCTTGAGCTTGATGCCTAACTTCTTGTCCGTCTTCTTGTCCGTATCAAAACCCGCTGTGCGGTCGATTGCGGGCTTCTTTGCGGTTTTCGTGTCCGAACTTTTGTCAGGCTCGAAGACCGTGGTGCGCTCAAGGTCGATCCATGCGCCGGGGTCATGGCTGACGAACATCAGGCGGACTGGATCCTTGCAAGCCTCGTCGATGGTCAGGTTGTGGGCGCGGAAGTGATTGCGGGCAGCGGCGAACGCTGCCACATGCTCGTCCTTTGTCTTGCAAACGGGGATGCGGGCGATGCCTTTGACTCCGGCACCGGATGGTGAGACGAACGCCGCCACGATGCGCGGCTCGGCGCGTAGGATCTCAACGATCTCCTCGACCGTCCAGCCGACATTGTCGGCCGCGTCGAAGTCGAGTTGGAGGAGTCCTGAGTGAACGAAGCGCCCCTCCTCGATCGCCTTAGCTCGGCGCCCTTCGCAGGTGCCGGAGATACTGACCGCTTGCAGGTCTTTCTTCGCGACTGCATAGCCATCATCATCACCGGCTGCGAGCGTGCTGCGGAGCTTTGTGATCTTGCTTGCAAACTCGTCGGAGCGGATCGCCTCAATCAGATCTTCGAGTGTGGTAGTCGCCATCGCGCTCGGCGATGTTGCTGATGAATAGAAGTCAATGGCGGTCGGTTTGTGTAGTGTTTTCATATAGTGTTAGTAGTTATCAGGTGCAGATTCAATAAGGCGATCAAAATCAGATAATTCATCTATCCTTCTTCGGATTTTCGCACCAAGACAAAAATCATCATCAGCAACACGAGTAATAACTTCCCAAGATTTAGTCTGATCATCCCATATCTCATCTCCAACTTTGTAACTATCGTAGTATTCAAGGTAATGATATTCTTTATCATCATTCTCGATAAACACGGTCACACAGCTATGAAACTCGGCGACTTTTATATCTTTGTCTGTTCTAATAAGCCTTTCAATGTTTGATAGTAAAAATCTGAAATTAGGATGCTTTAAAAGCTCTTTAGTCAGGTCTTTGCAATGCTCGATCTCCTTATGGCAGAGATGACAAACCGTGGTCAGATCTTCATTTTTAGCGTCCCAAGGTTCTTTCGAGTATTGCCAGTGATGCACGTTTAACGTGATGTCGCCATTGTGACATTGAGAGCATTTGAAGTTATCTCGCTGCATAATTTCCAGCCTCTTGCGCTGCCATCTTGGATCTTTTAGTTTTTCTGAGTATGTTTTCATAGTGTTTCGTTTGTAGATTGGTTAATTCATGCGCTGGAGAGCGCGGACTGCAAAGAGCATTCCGCTCTGCGTGTCCGATTTGTCTCGGAGTGCCTCACAGATAGCGTCATCCACCGTCCCTGAGCAGATGAGTCGATAAATCAGAGTCTCGGCGGTTTGTCCAGTTCTGATGAGTCGTGCGTTGGTCTGAACGTAAGTTTCGTGTGAATAAGTGAGCGAGACCCAGATCGCTATCCGGCAGGAGACTTGCAGCCCGTCGATGCCGTGGCTGAGTGAGCGAGCGTCGGCGACCCATACTGGGATCTTGCCAGCTTGCCAGTCAGCCATGGCTGCCTCGTCAAACATCTTTGCGCCCGGGATCGCCTCGAGGACGCGAGCCGACTCGTGCTTGAACGCGCAGAGAACAAGAACCGGCTCGCCTTGGTGCCTGTCGAGGACGCTACGGAGCGTTGATATTTTCGCGGTATGAACTAGCAGCACGTTGCGATCTTCATCGTAGACGGCGCCGCTGGTTAGCTGGAGGAGCTTGTTGACCAGCACGCCGGCCGACGGTGCGGTGATCTCGCCCTCGGCAATCTCGGCGAGCATCTCTTTTTCCAGAGTCTTGTATTGCTTGCGTGCCTCGGTTGGCAGGGTGACGTTAATGTCAACCACGCTGGAGGATGGTAGGTCGGTGCCGTCGCCGATCAAGACGAGAGCAAGATCTGCGAGCTTGGCGTCGATCGCCTCCTTTGATCCTGTCACGAGCTTGTAGGTGTAACCCATGTAATCAGCAGGGTAGAAGTAGGCGTCGCGGTAGCCGGTGAACGTGCGACCAAGGCGGCTGCCATCGTCGAGCATCTTGACCTGCATAAACAGATCAAGGTAGTTGTTGGGTATCGGCGTGCCGGTCAGTCCCCAGCGGCGCGTAATGTCTCCAAGGTGCTTGTGAAGCGCCTTAAAGCGTTTGGATTGTGGGTTCTTGGCGAGGCTGAGTTCGTCGATGACTAAGGTGTCAACCGGGCAGACGAACGACTTGCGCTTGGGGAACATAAGAGGCAGGCGGTTGGGGAGGAGCTCGGAGTTGATCAGGTAGATGTCAGCGGCTTGCTCATGCCATGCTTTCAGCCCCTCGGCAGTCCGCAAGTGTGCCACCCTCATCCAGCGGGTATGCGCCCAGCGCTCGACCTGGGCGGGCCATGTGATCGAGCAGACGCGGAGCGGCGCGACAATGAGCGCACCGCGTAGCTGCCCGCAGGTGGCGAGCGTGTCGAGAGCTGTGAGCGTGACGACGGTTTTGCCCTTGCCGGGAGATACGAAGAGCGCCGCCCTGTCGTTCTCGAGCAGGTGGTCGATCATCGGGATCTGGTTAGGGAAAGGTTGGAAGGTTTGGCTCATAACTTAAGCGTCATTTGTTGCTTCTCAAGTTGGAGCCATCCGCAGGCCGCTTTGTGGAAGTCTTTCTTGATCTCGAAGCCGTAGCTTGAGCGGTTGCAACGTGACGCGGCGATGATCGTTGAACCACTTCCGGCGCATGGATCAATCACTACTTCTCCGGGGTCGGTGAAGAGCGTTATAAGCCGTTGCAAGAGCTTCACCGGCTTCTGTGTCGGGTGGATCTTCTCGCTTTCGTTGTCCCTCGGCCATTCCATAGCATTGAAGACCATCTTGCCGCCGTTGTTAAACTTTGGCAGCTTGTCACGGTAGAGGATCAGCCCGTATTCGCAGTTGCCGACTACACGCATATTTGCTTTCAGCACTTGGGCAGAAAAGTTTTTTGTAAAGACCAGATTGATGTAGTTCATCAGCCCGTGTTCTTTTGCTTTTTCGATGATTTCCATTTGCTGGTCGAAAGCGCAGAAGACCACCATGCAAGGTGCCGTTCCGGTTTCCTTTTTATTCTCTGGCTTAAGCATTTTTGAGCAGAAGTGCAGGAACTCGGAGATTTTAAAATCCTTGTCCGTGTCGAAAAACTCGCTGTTTGCTAGCTTGCTTTCCCCGTTTGCACTGTCTCCGCCCTCATACCATGCTGGATTCGACCCGTAGGCATTCTTTCCTATGTTGTATGGGATGTCAGCAATTACCAGTTGGGCCTTCGGGATGGCGTGCCGCTTGTAGTTCTGAAAGTGGTCATTGTAGATTTCATGTTTCAGTGTTTTTTCTCTCGTGTTTTCAGTGTTGTTTTGCATGGGTCAGTTTTCTTTTTTATTAATTTGGCTCATGGGAAGATCCTGTCGATGAGCTGCTTGTATGCGAGAGGTCGCGATTTCCAGATAATCAGCATCGCGCTCAATCCCGATAAACTCAAAGCCTTCAAGCACCGCAGCCTTGCCGGTGGAGCCGCTGCCCATGAACGGGTCAAGCACAAGCCCACCCGGAGGCGTGACGAGGCGGCAGAGGTAGCGCATAAGAGCGGTAGGCTTGACTGTGGGGTGAACGTTGGCGCGCGTTGGCTGTCTTTCTGCTCCAACCCCGTCACGCGTTCTTGAGTCAAAAGTTTCGCTACCGCCACGCTTTAACTCAAACCCTTCCAGCCCCTCGTCCCGATCCGCCTTGCTCGCCTTCGCGCAGTAAAAGAACCGCGCCGCGCTGCCGGTGTCGGAATAACCTTGCTCGCCGTCTTGTGCAGTGATCGGCCCACTCCATACGTTGCCGGTTCCGCCGCGTCTCTGAAATGGCGCGCTCTTAGTCACCGGAAACCCCGCCACCACCTCGTCGCTGCCATCGTGGATCAGGTTGGCGGGCCAGCGGCCGGAGGTGTGCGACTCGACAATTGCTCGTGCACCATTGGTCTCATGCGCTCCAAACCTTCCACCATTGTTCGCCTTGCCATTCCCTCCCCCTGGTATACGCTCGCCCGGATTCACCCTGCACCCATCCACATTCAGCCCCCCGGTGCCGTGCTCCAGCACGTTCGCGGCTACCGTCTTTTCACCGAGCGGCTTGCGGGCGACGGTGATAGGCTCCAGCGCGGGCTTGAGGGCGGTTCCCCAGCCTTGCCATTGGCGGGCGGCGTCTGTAGCAGGGGCGGTGATGGTTCCGTTTGTGTGCAAGTTGCCATTATATTTCGTGTCAACGTGCTCGTTAGGTCGAAACGATGCGTGCTTTCCCACCACCTCTCGCTCAGCCCCCGCCGCCTTGTCGATTGCCTTCGACACGTCCAGTGACTTCGGGAAGCCACTCCCATACACCCAGGCGATCATGTCGCGTATCTCAAAACCGGCATCCTCAATCCGTACCGCCATCCGATGCTGTGTCCGCGTACCGGCGAACGCCAGCAAGTGGCCGCCCGGCTTCAGCACGCGCAAGCATTCCTCCCACACTTCCACGCTTGGCACATCATAATCCCACTTCTTGCCCATGAACGACAGTCCATACGGCGGGTCAGTCACAATCGAATCCACGCTGCAATCAGGCATTGCCCGCAGCACATCTAAACAATCTCCAAGTTTTAGTTCGTATTTCATATAAATATCCTGTCTATAAGTTTCTTGCCGTCGGGGATCGAGTCGCACCACATGGCGTTCATGCCTTGGTTTGTGAGGTCGACGAGCCACTTGATCTGGAGCGCGGTCGGCTTCTTGCCTTGAGCCTTGAACTCTAGGAAGAGCGCCTTGCCGTCGCGGATGAAGAGGCGATCCGGCTGCCCGCGCTGGTTCTGCCCAGCGAGCTTGAGTGACAAGCAGCCATTGGCTTTTGCGTAGGCACAGACTGCCTTTTCGATGGTGGATTCGTTCATGGGTTTCCTCCTTTGACGGCAGCAATAGCGTCTTCACACTCATATAAAAGCTCTGGACCACCATCCAAAGTATGTGCTAACGTTGGGAAGTTAAGTAATGATTCCAAAGCCCGTGCTAGTCTGTCACGCTGTTGCCTTGCATCGGCAAGCTCGCGTTCAAGTTTTCGAACGATTGCTCCGTGATACATAGCATGCCCAGCGTCAATAATTCTGTCTGCGTTCATCGGCTCGAGACGATTGGTTTTGAATAAGCGCGGATGCCGAACTTAGCGGCGGTGGCAGCGACGTCCTCGCCGTTGTCGGCAAGCTCGCGGAGGAATGTCAGGATGGTTGCGCGCTTGATCTCAAGCGTTACGAACTGCGGAGCGAGGTCGTAGACTGCGTCGATGTCATCGACCTCGAAGTCCCACGCGAACCGGATGCCGCTGGCCAGTCTGGTCGATGCAACCTCGTTGCTTGCTTCGAGCTTCTCGGCGGTGGCTTTCTTGGCGGCGATGACTGCGGCAATCCCGCCCTCCTCGGCGGCTTCACGGGCGGCTCTGGCTGCCTCGAACGCGGCACGCTCGGCTGCCTCCTTCTCAGCCTTGATGCGCAGCACCTCCTCGGCATGGTCGCCGACAATTTTCTTGATGCGATTCTCCTCGGCCACGATCTCGGCGAGGAAGTCGGCGGCTGCGTTGTCGATCATCTTGCCGATGCGGTTGACCGGCTCCTTGACGAGTTTGCGGCTCTTCTCGACCTCAATGCGCATTGCTGCTAAGGAGCGGGAATGAAACTGAGCCTTGGCGCTTTCGTCGTTGCTTGTGACGGTCGTGATCGCGGCGGACTTGGTTATCAGCTCCGCCTTGCGGGCCTCTGCCTCCGAGGAGATTGTCAGTTGGTATCCATCCCCAGCGAGAATGAGCGGTGTTATTTCGGATAGTTCGGTTGTAGTGTTCATTTGTTTATTGTTTTGGAGAATGGTCTTGGAGGCGAAAGGTCGATGTGTCCGGTGCAGGCGCAGCAGTCGATGAGGAGCGCTCGGTAGTGTTTATGGTAGCAGGTCGGGCAGTGGTTCGGTGGGCAGACTCGCGCTCTGGCTTTGTGAGCGCGTTCGGCGAGAGCCTCGCGGATGCTCAGAACGGTTCGTTTTCCGTTGGCTTGTGAGGATAGTCCCACATGAGCCACGGCAGCCGGTGCAGGAGGATAGGCGGCATCCCGGCGCGGTAGGGTCGGATTGCCAGCCAAGCCACTTCCAAATCCATTGGATCGCGCATCACGCACAGCTCTGTCTCGAATGCGTTCGAGGCTGCGTGCCAGGTTGTCTCCTCTGGGTCCGCGTTGACCGGCACCATCGGGATCGCCTCGCCGCTCGTCTGTGATAGGCTGCGGTTCTCCTTGTGCGCTGCTTTCTCCGCGATGACTGCCGGTTGGAGTGGGGTCTTGGAGCTGATGACCAGCCCCGCGCGGCGCTTTCCCGGCGGATCGATGCGGTTGATGGCTGCCTCGACCTCTAGGTCTTCGGCGGTTGGCATCGGTGAAGCCGGTGCTGGCTTCGGTTGTGAAACGGCTGCGGCTTTCTTGGCGGCGATGATTTCGGCGATGGTTGGCATTGGTCAGTTGGTTGGTAGGTAGTTAGGTGAGAGGCGGCGATTGCATAGCCCGGACATTTCCAGACCTCGCCGCCTCTCGCCCAGAATGCCCCACCCCGCTTTAGCAGGGTGAGGCTTACCTTATGCAATATACTACCTGGAAATCAATAGTCGTCGCCGCCGAGGATGTCAGCCAGCTCGGTCAGAGCGGCGACAAGTGCCGCGTCCTCTGCCTTGCCGTCGGCTTTCGCCTTCGGCAGCCACTTGTCGATCAGAGTTGCCACGCCTGCCTCGTCGACTTCGCCGAGCTTCTTGCCCTTGTATTTGCCGACGTGAACCATGACCGTCTCCCAGCCTGGCTGTTCGGATTTCTCCTCGGAGTTGCCAGCATCGGCTCCATCGACCTCGCGGTCGCGGATGCGGGTGTATTTGCCAGATGGCTTGAGGGTTTCCTTGTCGCGGTCAGGCGACATGAAGCTGATGTTGGCATAGGTCTTGTCGTCCTTGTGTTCGTGCTGGATGATGAGCTTGACACCGTGGCCGATGAGAGCCTCAAGGTCGAACTCGTCCAGTTCTAAGCTGGTCAGATCGCGTCCCATGAGCTTTTTGAGGTCTCTGCGGAGTGCTGCTTTCTCGTTGAGGCTCGGCGTGTAGCCACGCGACCAGATGCAGAAGCGGCGGTCGTTCTCTTCGTCCATAGCTTCGGTTTCGAAGACAAGGCGGAACTCTTCTTTATTGCCGTATTGGGTCATGCGGGTTTTCAACTCTGTAACATCGACCAGCACGGCCTTGATCGGCCCTTCGGTTTCTGGGTGCGGGGTGAAGTTACTGTTCTTTTTTTCACTTAGTTTCATACTGTATTTACGTTGTTGGTTGTTGTTGTTATTGGGGAGAGTTATGGCAGCAGTCCGAGGCAGTAAACTGCAATGACTCCGATGATCGCTCCGGTGATTGTGGCGGAGACAATGACTGGCGTGAGCGAGCGATCAACGTTTGGTCGGCGGATCTTCGTCTCGTTGAGCGTTAGCTTCGAGAGGTCGTCGATGTGGAGGCGCAGGAACTTGTCTGTGCCGGGCTTGATGTCGTAGTTTTGTTTCATGGTGTGGCTTGTTGGTTTTTGTTGTTATAAACCCCCGCGCCCTCCTCGGTCAACCGACCAAAGAAAAACGCGAGGAGGGTGGGAGAGTTAGATGGCGAGGCGAATAGCTTGCGTGATGTTATCCACCCAAGTTCCGGCAAAGTAATCTGTCATGCTGTCGTCCTTGTCATTAGCCCTGCGGACATTGATGCAGATGATGTTGTCACTTCCGCCATTGCGAATATATTCGATAAGGTAGGCGGTTGCTGGGTGTGAGGCTTGGAAAGATCCCTTGATTTCTGAAACAGTAAATCCTGCCTTTGTAAGTTTCTTTGCTGCGTTGGTCGTTGTCATTGTTTTGGTCGGTTGGTTGGTTAGCGAGGGATCGAACCTCATTGAGATTGATTAGGCAATCTGCCATGCTTCATATTCCCTGATAATATCTTCTGGAGTGACTCCAAGTTTTTCAGCAAGTGCGATTGATAAAACGATTGTAATATCACAAGGAAGTCGATCGAATGCTTTGTGAAGTTTTACGATTTGTGTCTGAGTCATTGTTTTGGTCGGTTGGTTGGTTAAGTCGCGTTGGCGATGTGAGGAAGCTAGGCATTGCCTAGTAAAAAGAAAAGACTTTTTTTCGTATTGATTGAAGAAAGCCCGCAATCCTTTATTGTATAAAGAAAAATAATTTCAGACGAAGCGGTAAAAGTTCCGCTGCTTGCCGTTCTGAACGCCTTTTCTCGACGTAATCACGCCAGAATTAAATAGATCATCCAACATCCTGCCGGCTTTGCAGACGCCGAGATTGACGCCTTGATCTTTCATTCTTTCGATGTAGTCGTAGATTGTAAACTCGTTTGGCTGGATCGGCTGCATTGCGGCGGCCTGCTGTTTGATGAAAGCATCGAGTGCGCTTAGAGGATTCCCATTGGACTTAACCACGTTCCCTGATCGTTTTTTACGTTCCATGCGTTCCATTTTCCTGTTTTTGTATTGATGTATCCATAGAGCCAGCCCTGACGCCATCCGAGCTTCGCCGGGTGCCGGTTGGCGTAAGTCATCTTTTTGATGTCTGCTAAACATCCTACGGTGAAAGCCTGCCCTCTGTCAATGTGCCTCGCCGTGTATTCGTCAGGCTTGTGGACGTGTCCCGCAATGCAGTCGCCCCAGTATTGATGGTGGGCTGAGGCTGGGTGTTTTGAAGATGGGAAGCCGTGGACAAGTTTGCAGTTGGTATCCGGCAGCTTGATGTATTCATCGACCTCGTAAGGAACCCATTTGATCTTGAGTTGTTTAAACCGGCGCTCGCTGGCTTCGGCAAGTTCTTGGCATCGCTCGCGTAAGATCCCATCGCTGCACTTGAGCTTGTTCATCCAGATGCGGTCGTCGTGGTTCCCGAGCGTAAGGAAGTGCGGGCGGTATGCTTCAAGGAAGGTCATGCCGGCGTGGAAGTCCTCGCTCACGCCGTCTGCTTTATCTTCCTGTGATGCTCCCCGGCGAAGGCAGGCAAAGTCAAACACGTCGCCAAGGCAAATCTTGTAATGAGGCTTCCAATCATCGCAGAAGTCCAGGAACTTCTTGATTGCGATTGGGCAACCCAGCTCGCCGTGATTGTCGGTTCCCACGATGAATTTTTTAAAGCTCATAATTTGAAGCTAGGATGATGCCTGCATATGCATTGCGTCGCGTCCCCACGCCGATCCGGCGCATGTCCAGCCCTCGGATGCAAAGACCTCCATCACCTCGAGCGGCATTGTTGCCGATGCGGGCCATGCTTGTTTGTTGCGGTTGGTGTCCGGGTCAAGATCAATAGCGGCTCCGCGTGCGTGGAGCGATGGGAGAGAGCCGCCACGCATCGGGCGGTTGTTGAAACATCCAGCGTAGCGGGTCAGAACGTCTCGACCGGCTGGGATGTCTGCCAGCCCGGCTAGAATCCGCTCAAGCGAGTTTGCGATTTTGTGATGGCAGCGGATGGAGCGAACCGGCTGCGAGTCATAGCGGACGCCGTATTCGACGACGTTGAGCGCGATGAGCTGCGACTCATCGCCAGGGGAGCCGAAGAAACCTTGGAGCGCGGCTTGGCTGGTCGATGGGAAGATTGAGGTCGATGGTCTGAGCTGTCTCAGGTGCGCTTGGCAAGCCGCGATCGACCTCGGCCCCCAGAAGCCATCCGGTGTCGCGCCGATGCGCTTTTGCATTTCAATGATTTGTTGGCGGTTCATGGCTCGTGTGAGTGCTTCTTCTTGTAACTCGCCCAGCCGCCGAGCCTGACCGCGCTGTGCACGGTGTGGCGCGTCAGCCAGCCCACCCTAGCGTTATACATCGCTTCGAGGAAGATCCTATCCGCCTCGGCGCGGTCTGCGGCCGGGAAGATCGAATCGCTGTCTTTCGAATAAAGGAAGTCGTGAACAAGCGCGGCTGAGAAATACGATCCGAACGGTGAAAAGATGTTCCAGAAGATCTTGGGAACGCTCGCGCCGTCGGTATGAAATCCTTTCGGGATGCGGATCGTGCCGACAGATGAATGGTAGCGGAATGATTCGGTCAACTGGAATATCCGGCTGACTTTACGCATTCCTGCGTCACGGAACACCGCCACATCTGGAAAGCAATCGTTCACTTTTTCTTTTTGAGCAGGTTGTAGAGCGTCACAAGTGAAACGCAGATAAGCAATGACGTGGACGTGGTTTTCAATGCCCAGTCAAGCTGCTCCTGAAATTGCGTGATAACTCCGAGCGCGGAGGCTGCCGATCCGATAACTCCGTTCACTAAATTGTATGTTGCGCTGTGTTCGTGCATGGTCTTAAAGTCTTATGCCCAGAATACACTTGGAACATCGGGGTTAAATTCGGGACGAGGGAAAAAGATTTCATCACCAGCGTCGTCAATGATGCTTTGGTTTGATGCCCAGTAGATGAACGGGGTAGCATCGGAAGGAACTGGGATACCCACAAGGTCACGGAAGAGAAACCAGTAGTCCTTGCCGTTATGCTCACCGATCTCGTGGAGTGCGTATTGGTGGGATGCGAAGACAGCTTGGATAACGCCATCGACTTCTGTGGTAAATCCATGAGCAACGCCGAATTGTTCAGCGATGGCTTTGGATTCAAATCTCAAGATGTAGTCGATCATAATGTCGTGAGGGTTTGGAGCTTTTGGTTGGAGAGACGTTTCTTGAAGTAGCGGATGGCGGCGATGTGTCCACAAATACTAAAAGTATTAGCTTCTTCAAGCGTGCCAATCGACATTTTAATAGGTAAACTTGGGTCTCGCGTGCCTGATCCTGTTGTTGTACCAACTACGCTATCCTTAACGTAAACAAACTCAGTTAGCCCGCTGTATGCTAAAATGTGTTTAGATGCCGTAGTTGTGACCGCTCCAATTGTAGAACTATATCCACCACCAGCAATAAACGATGATGCCGAGTTAGTGTTTCTAAAAATAAATCCATTTTGTGTGCCACCATTAACATCTTCAATCGAAGCAGCATATCGGTTTCCAGTAAATCCAGCAGGTATTGAATAGTTACACGCAAAGCTGCCCTCACTTTGATTGTAGAACCCCGTAAAAGCACTCCCAGTAATCGAGCAAAGATCCACACTCCGAACCACGGACGCTGTGGTGGTCGGGATGTAGGAGGTGGGGAAGGAGCCTGCTTCTAGTTGCGCGCCCCACCAGAACTGACTTACTGTAAGTGACCTTACTGTGGAGTTATCGGAATCAGCAATGTAAAGAAACGGCGTGTAAGAACTAGCCCCAGAAATAGAACCAGTAATCGAGACGCGATACCAGCCATTATTAAAATTTGTTACTGATGTCCCAACAAGTGTTCAGAGCCAGTTATACTAGTGGTA
>Ga0209492_1000555_pt1 | contig 11649 bp, 27 predicted proteins | sample PPLLak12cMay2015_FD_187253 | JGI IMG/M metagenome (GOLD analysis project Ga0209492, IMG submission 187253) | Freshwater sediment microbial communities from Prairie Pothole Lake near Jamestown, North Dakota, USA - PPLs Lake P7 Core (1) Depth... | ecosystem: Environmental > Aquatic > Freshwater >... | reverse complement strand
TTTTTACCTCTGAGGGCTTCATAGATACATTATTAAGTTGTCGTCCTGTTCTTCGATGTCGTATTTGCCACATGCGGTGTTGTTGACTGATAGCGAAAATGTAAATGTATTACATATTTTTGATGCCCGTCTTATTCTTACCGTTGTGTCTATTGTTGGGCGTTTAAATATAACTCGATCCCATTTTACAATTGCAATAAATTCATCTTTAAACCATTCATCTTTGGTATTAAAATCAAATTGCGTATTGGTAAATCCCCTTTTATATAGTGTTATCATCAGAATAGTTTTTTAATATCGTTGTTATTCATTGCTAATAATTTAGTCAATGCGTGATCCGTATTGTTGTCGCTGTCTAATATTTTAAACAGTACCGTTATTTTGTTATGTGTCAACCTCCTGCCTTGCGAGAATTGTTTTACTCGGTTTAGACTGTCCGTAAATTGTTGTTGTTGTTCTGGGGTTGTTATTGGATCACCGTATTGGGTCGTCCACCTTCCGTTTAAAATTTTCATAATACCTTTATAAATTTGTTGTTTTTATCCGTTAATGTTGTCAGCTCGAAACGTTTATCGAGGTGCTCCAGAATTTTATTTAAGTCGCCCATATTGAAAATCATTTGAAAGTTATTAATGTCTAAATGTGGCTTGTTGTCGTTGTAGTACTCGTGGAACCATTCCAAACGGTACTGCCCGTTGTTACGCATCTTTTTATATTCGTCCTTCATTGTGTTTTTTCGATTATGTACCCCGCATCTTTTAACACTTGTTTGGCGTGGTTTACGCTGTTATTCATTAAGGAATTTGCTATTTCTGTTAGCCTGTTTTCAATATACTTATTTTCGGACGCCTTTGCAATTTCAATGCAGTTGTCCAACGATTGGATTATTTGTGTTTGTGTCATGATTATATTTGTTTTATAAATTCAACTATAGCTAAATAAACAGCCTCTATTTTTGTATTTGCGTCTATACTTACAATTTCACTTGAAGTATTGCAGTCGATTATTTCTACAAAAGACTGTTCTATTATTACATTAAATTTTGCACACTTATTTTCATCTTGAAAGCTCTCAATCTTGTTAACTACCTCCATAAGCCAATTCCAGTCTTTATCAAATAATAATGTTGTTAATGGTTCAGTGTCTTTTTTGTACCAATAGGTCGTCGTTGGATAATCTGGATGTGGTTGCGTGTATCCTAAAAATTCCGCTATTAATTTGTTGTTGTCTGTTGTTGTCATTATTTTTTATATAAATTTATAATTGTTGTTTACCTTTTACTTGTGATGTTAAAATTTTAATTAACTTTTCGTTTGTTGTTGTTTCTAAAGTTTCAATTAATTTATTAATATCGTATTGGCTAGGGTTGTTGTACGTGTTCTAATTGATTTTGAAATTGAAAAAGAACGTCCATTACTTTAAATGTATGATACTTGCCATTTAAATGTTCTTTATAACATTCGATTACTTCGGTATAAGTCAAGTCGTTTTGCTTTGCTTTGCAATATTTATTTATTGCTTTTTCAAGGTCGGTAACTTTTCTAAGGTCGAACGTATAACCAAATTTAGATACCTTTTTAAGCATCTTTTCGCAAGTTTGATAACTTGGTTCGTAGTTACAATATTTGTTGATTATATGCGATATTTCTGCGGGTGGTGTTTTAAATAGATTTATCATTATTTTTTATCATTAAGTTAAATTTGTCGCGGGCTTGTTGTTCGGTTTTAAATAAACCATTCGAGCAAAACGGGTTCGAAGTGGTCTCATGTACTGCAAAGGCGTTGCCGTTGGCGTATGGTTTTATTAACTTTATAAGGTTAATATGTGATCCGTCTGGATAATTTTTATAATCGATTAACGGAGAATTGAAAACTCTTTTCGGTAGTGTTAAGTAGCTCATTATTTTAATAGTGTTATTATGCCCGCTATAATGCAGGCTGTTAATATTATGGTTGATGTTGTTAATATGCCAATAGTGGCAATAGTTATTTGTAAGGCTGTTTTTTTCATGATGTTAGTTTATTTCAAGGTCAAAAGGTTCTGCATCTAGGCTATAATCAAAGGTTAGTCCGAACGGTTTAAATTTTTCTTGCCAATCGTTCAAATCTTTGTAGTCCATTCCGTTTAATCCGTCTTCTTGGAAACGTTCCCAAAGTTCAAAAATCCCTTTGTTTTTTAATACTGCTTCAAATTCTTCTATGTTTGTGAAGTCGTCTTTTAGTTTCATAATCTTATAAATTTAATATATTGGTTTGAAAATTTTAATTTGTTTTCTCTTTTTAATTCCAACAGCGCATTCTCTACGGCTTTTATGTGTTCGCTTATATATGTACGTGTGTTTATTATTTTGTCTATTGACTTATTTTTTAGCGTTAAATATTCGGCTGCTGTTTCTTGCATTAACTTTTGAGTGTCGTTAAATTTATTTGCAAAATTTTCGTTTTGCTGCGCATTTAATTTTACTTTACTTTCTAGTACTTCAATAAGCAGCTTTTGTGATTCAGCTATTTTTGAAATTTTATATATTAATGTTTTCATGATGTTAGTTTTTAAGGTCGTTAAAATAGTTGTATTCGTTTGTGTGTTCTACCGATCCATAAATACATGGTTTGCATGAATTTTCTTTTTTTGGTATTGCTACGAAATAACTTTCTTTACATGTTCCTATTAAAAATAAATTCCAGTTTCCTTCACTATCGTATATTTTTAATACTTCTTTATCTTCTGGATTACATAAAATTTCATGCAGGAAATTAACTTCGAATTGTTCAATTGATCTATTAACTTCTGTATTTTTAGTTTTTTTAAGTCCGTGCGGTGTTAAATTGTTTTCCATGACGTTATAAGTTTTGAGCCTTATAAAGTTAAATTATAAGGCTGGGTTATTATTATTAAAATTCTTTTGTTATTGCTTCCATTCGTTTGTGCTTCTTTGTGATGTGTAAATACTACTATAACAACTGGATGCGATACGGTACTCGTTTTTTAACCTTATTAGTTCCGTTCGGTACTCTTTATAGGTTTGAAAGTCTTTTCTGTACATTAATTATTAAGTTCGAAAGATAATTGCTCTACACATAACCACGCTAAAACGTTTGTTACTCTTCCTTGGTCTATGTTTTTATTTCCTGATATGAATTTATAAAGGTCTTTTAATTCTTCTTTATCCATATTTCCCATGAACACTCCAAAACTTTTAACTAGTTCCACGACGTTAATTCCTTGTTCGTCCGCAAGTTCATCCAATAGGTTGTTAATTTCGTTTTGATTGTCTAAGGCAAATTTGTGAGTATCTGAATAGTAAATAAAACCGCTTACCCCGTTTGATGCATCCGCATAATCTGAAGCGTTATTTTTAAATTCTTTTTTAGATATTCCTATTTGTGCTAAAACTGCATTTTTTAAATTTGTGTTCATAATGTATAGTGTTTACGTTTCGCCATTCTGTGGCTCATCAGTACGGCTGTTTTTTGATCCGTATACGTTTACTAGTCTATCTCTATTTAAGTAGCTCTAGGACTTCGGTTTTTATACCTGAGTAGTCTCACCCTATTTTATCCTGTTTTATCAGTCCGTCACTTTTAAAACTGTGATCCCGTTTAACATTTTAAGGGGTTGCACCTAACCTGTTAAGATATCCTTGTTTGATTGTTTTAAACTTTCAACACTGCAAACATACGGAGGATATCAAATACAAACCTAATTTTTAAATGTTAAAAAAAAGTTAATGTTTTAAATTGTCAATGTTTATAGGGGTTTATATTAGTTTTAATTGTGTATTATTTATCATCTTATTTGATTTTATTAGATTATCTTCTGCCCAAAGCGGTTGAAAATTTGTGTAGTGGTTTAATTTTATTACTTCTTCTTCCGTCCTTGCGCTTGATATTGGTATAATATGATCTAAGTGCCAAAGGTTTTTATTCTCCCACGTCATACCCTTTGTAAATTGTATTTCTATATATGTTTTAAAGTCTTCAAATGAGCATCCTAAGATTTCGTATGTATTTGATTTTTTAGTATAACCCCGTCTAGTTATTGAGTTTCTTATTGCGGTTCTTATTATTGCGGTTAATCTAAATAATGGATCTATTTCTTTCCTTTCTCTCGTTCTTTTATTTCTACTTTCTTTATTTTTTAAATAACTTATTCTGTTTCTTTCTTTCTTGGTTAGCGTTGATTTTATTTTTTTTAATTTTAAAGATTGCTTTTCTATTTTTAATAATTTTTTCTTTTCCGCTTCTCTTAGTTTGTACCCTTTTTGATAATCTTTTAATTCTTTCGCAAGTTTATCAATTTGATATTTATTTACCGCGTCTCTCGCTTCGTTAATTGATTGCTTAATGTAGTTTTCATTTCTGTATTTCATATTGTTTTAAATAAAAAATCCCTTAGCTTTCAGCATGGCGGTGCTTACTAACTAAAGGATATAAAAATATTTTCGATTGCAATAAACCCGCCAGAGTATTACATTGCAAAGATAAGACGATTAAAACTATTTTATTTAAGTGAATTATAACTAAATGTAACAAATATAACAATATGTTATCTATTCATACGGTTACACTTAAAATATATATAACTAAGTCCTATATATAAAGGTTTGTTGAAATTAGTATCTTGTTATATAAAGGATATTTTGAGTTTTTTTAAGTGATGGGTGTTAGTAAGCACGTGAAGCCTCCTGAACCTATTTAAGCCACAATAATAAACCAATACATACGCAAGTATTAAAAGCCTGAGTTTATTCCTTAGAATCAAAATACCAATAAAATATACCAATAAATACGGGCATGACAGTTTTAAAATGAAATCGGGTAGTAACTTTCCAATGATAGCAAGGCTTGTTTAAATTTAGTGTCATTTACTACCAGCTTCATTCCGATTTTAAAAAAAAACTGTCATGGTCTAACTATTTGATTTTCAGCTAGTTACTTCTCTTTTATTCTTTTATTCTTAAATTAATAGGTTCTAGAAATTATTAAAAAAAATAAAAAGAGCAAATGGATAATATATAAAAAGAGTAATAAGGTCAATATTTTTCCTAATTTGACACTTTCCAATGGTAGCAAGGCTTTCAAGCGTGACGCCAATTTTACGTTAAAAATTATCTGCATGGTTTTATTGACTTCGCGAGGTATTTGGTTTTAATATCGAAATATTATTCGTATCTTTGTAGTTCGGTTGCGTTCTCAAATATGGCAACTTAAAAAAATTAAGCCCTTTAAATTTATGTAGCATGAGATCCTGTATTTATTTATTGGGCTATTTTAATTTCAAATATTATGATCTGTTTTAAATGTAATCTCGACAAAGATATTAACCAATTCCAGAAACACGAATTTTTAACACGTGGTTATATGGACGAGTGCAATTCTTGCGAATCCGAAGTAATGCAATTGTATTTAGATAGGACGGCAAAGGAATTATATATAAGTAACGAGGCATTAAATAAACGTATTGAATATAACGCTAAGTGTAGGACGTACCAAGCCAATAACAAAGATAAGATTAAGGAACGTAAACGGCTATACTATTTGGCTAATAGAGACACTTAAATAACATATCAATACAATCATATACCTAACAACAAAAGCCCGCCTAATACGTGGGCTTTTTAATGCGTGAACTAGCCGTGTACAAACGACAACAAGCGGACTAGATGACTAGATATGTCATGACATTTGCAGGCCGTCGATGATCGTGGCAAAAAACGCCAAAAGTTTGACGGGGAATGTTGGGAATGGTACCCCAGGGGTGTAAAATAGTTGGGTTTCCTTTTATGGGTTGAAGACGTAAAACAGGGGTATAACCCGATATCTACAAATTTCTAACATATTTTTTATATCTTTGCACATGAGCCGCTCAACAAAGAAACCGATAGTAAAGGATAAGCCATCAACGAGATGGTACTGGAGAACTACTAGAAGAGTAATAAACCAAAGGGTTAGGAATGGAGAAGAGGATATTCCAAGTGAGAAGAGTATTGTAAATGATTATGATTATTCTGACTATACGTTTATGAGTAATTTAGAAAAAAGTAAAAGAAAATAATATGGAAATAGAAATAGCATTAACAAACGGACCACTAATAGGATTTAGTCTTAACTACCCAGACGAAGAATATCCTTACAACGAATTTGAGATATATTTATTATTCTTTGCCATCACGTTTAGGTGGAATTAAATTCGTAACTTTGCAAAAAAAAGATATGAAGTGTAGCATAAACAACAAGATGCCAGACCAGACGATTGGTATCACTAAAATAGTACGAGCTGCTAAGGCTCAGAAGCAAGTAGAGAAAGCTGTAAATATGGCGAACGCTGTATCTATAGCAAACGCAATGTCGATGAAACCATTGCATCATAATATAATTTTAAAAAAGAAATAGTATGCCAGATTTTAAGAAGAAGAAGGATAAAAGAGATATGCAAGACAGTGACATGATTGGATTGCCAAAGAGTGTAATGGCTGAGAACAAAAGAAATGTAGCTAACGCTAGTACAGGACCGATGTATGCAGAGTCTAATTTCAAGAATAAGGCAGTTGATGTCTTGAAGACTAAGTTTAAGAAATAGTTCATTGCTCATTCGAGTGAAGGAAATCGAGAAACGTGTATCTTAAGTGATATGCGTTTTTTGCTTTATATATAACACATTAAAAAAAGTTGTATATTTGCCTCGTATTAACTTAAATAAAATATAATGAGTACAGGATATTCTCCGAAGGACCTAGTCTTTGACAAAGAAGGTAGGGATAAATTAATAAATGGGATTACAACCATATCTAGAGCAGTAAAGAGCACATTAGGTCCACGAGGCAAGACCGTGTTAATTGAATCTCCAAATCACACACATGGAATCACAATTACTAAAGATGGTGTAACGGTAGCAAAGTCTGTTTTTTTACTTGACCCAGTTGAAAATTTAGCAGTTAAGATTATGCGTGAAGCCGCTGACCGTACAGCAACAAGTGCGGGTGACGGAACAAGTACCAGTATTGTACTAGCAGAAGCAATTGTACTGCAAGGTCAAGAGCTTTTAAACGATAAACACAACGTAACAGAGGTTATCAGACATATAAACGATATTACTGACGTTATTGTAGGTAGACTAGAGAAGAGGGCTAAGAAGGTAAGTGGTAAGACGTTGAAGAATGTAGCGTCTATATCTGCGAACAACGACTCGGAGCTTGGAGCTATTATTGCTAAGACTTACGAGCAAGTAGGCAAGGACGGTATTGTTACAATTGAGGACTCTCAGACATCAGAGACATATACGAGTGTTACCAATGGTATTAAGATCGACAGAGGGTACACATCAAATATGTTTATCAACAATCATAAAAAGGATGAGTGTATTTTAGATGATGTATTGGTTTTAATTACAGACCAAGAGATTAGCAATATATTGTCTATCGAGAAGATACTTAAGCCAATTATTCAACAACAGAAGAAGTTATTGATTATCGGTACGTGTAGTCAGAATGTTATTAACACATTAGCTGCCAATGTAGTACAGAATAATCTTAAGCTATGTAATATTATACCACCACAGTTCGGGTATAAACGGAACGAGTTGATGAGCGACATTGCATTGGCGGTAGGTGCTAAGTATTTCTCAGAGAGTGTTGGTGATGACTTGAGTTTAATGAGTATTGATGACTTAGGAAAAGCAGACAAGATTATTGTAGGAAGGGACAGTACGGTTATTGTACGTTCAGAGATTGCGAGTGAAGAGATTAATGCTAGAGTAAGTCAATTATGGGATAGTCATAACCTTTCTGATAGAAAGACAGACAGAGATTTTATTAAACAACGTATTGCGAGTTTAACAGGAGGGATTGGCGTAATTTATGTTGGTGGTAACTCAGACCTTGAGCAGAAGGAACGTAAGGATAGGGTTGATGACGCTGTGTGTGCGGTACGCTCTGCGTTAGAGGAAGGCATATTACCAGGAGGAGGACTAGCACTATTTAGCGAGTCTTACAGCATCATTGCTGACGCAGACGACATGATTGACGACATCAGCGCTAACAAGTATGTAGCGATGCATATTATGGCAAGGGCGATACAATCACCATTGTTACAGATAATGACTAATGCTGGGTTGGACGGTTACGAGGTGATGGAGGTTCCGTTTGGCAAAGACCAAGGATATGATGTTAAGAACGAGACGTATGGTGATATGTTTAAGATGGGTATTATTGACCCACTTAAGGTAACGAAGAACGCACTAAAGAATGCGGTGAGTGTAGCCACAACAATACTAAGTACTAATGCAATTATAACAATGACACGAGCTTAATTAAACTAAATAAAAAAAATGGAAAATTTAAAAAACAATGATTCTACTTCTTTAGAAGTAATGATTAGACAACAAAAAAAATTAAACGATGCGTTAAGAGTATTAGCAGGTGAACTTCATTCGTCTGCCGAAAAACTTAATGGGGAATTTCCAAATCTAATTCACGAATATGACAATCAAGAAAAAAAAGCGGCATTATCACATATAGATAAGTTAGAACTTAATGCATTAGATTACGAAGCTATTATAAACGATATTCAATATAGTGTAGATAATTTAGAGCGTTCAATATGATAAAGAAGACTATTGATATTCCTATATATCAGTGTAAGTTAACTATCATATTAGATAATGACTTGTCCTATGTCGAGAAAAAATATAGGACAAAATCTTTGTCTAATTACGGAGCTATTACAATGAGAGTTCCTAATAAGTTTAGTGAGTATATAATGGCTTTTGAGTATAGTGAAGGAACTATAATAGCACACGAAATAGTGCATTTAAAGAACTATATCTACCAAGACAAAGGAGTTGAGTTAGACAGGTTTAACGACGAGCCAGAAGCATATTTAACAGGATGGTTATTTGACCAAGTAGATAAATTTTTAAACAAATAAAAAATAGTTATGATAGCACAACCAATCAATAAATACATTCTCATCACAACGATTGATGAGCAAATTAAAACTGAATCAGGGTTACTACTTACGGGTAGTGACGCTGAGAAGTTTAGATACAAGAAAGGATTAGTAGTAAAGCCAGGCACAAATGTCGAGGTAATTAAGGAAAATGACTTAATATACTACGACAAGGGTGCTGGATATACTATGCTAATAGCGAATGTACCTTACACTATAATTCAAGAAAGGGATGTGGTGGTAGTCCTCTAATTTCTCTCTTTCTAATTGTACAAGGCTGTTTTTGAAAGGCGATTTCGTCTATCTTCTTCAGCCTTCTTTTTTCAGCATAGTTTATATTCATGGACTTGATTATACGTTTGTACATGTTATCAGAATAAGACACGTTGGTATTAAACAGTGGATTATTTTGCTGGGCTTCAGAGATAGGCTCTTCGCCATTTAATTTTCGGTATACCGTGGTAATCAATAGTTTGCCCTTTTGAGATAGTTCATATAAAGCACCCTCCATTCCTTTACGCTCACGCCATTTTGATATCCATCCTTCGTCTAAAAGTCGTTGAAAGCGATTTACATCCCAAGCAAATAAACACTCGTATTCTTTAAATTCTGTACGTTTAAATAGTTTTTGAGTGTATAAGAAGCAGAGCATCTCAAGGTCAGATGTTCCAACACCATATTTTCGCTTTACCCAATAACGAACTACCTTATAATATTTCAGGTAATCGTATTTTGGTTCAATTCTGTCGTAGTTTTTGCGTAAAGTTGGTTTAAATTCCATTAGATTTTATTTTATATCTTTGCAAAGATAAAACAATTATTTATATTATGCCTAAAACATCGGCTTGGCAAAGAAAAGAAGGTAAGTCTGCTACTGGTGGATTGAACGCAAAGGGAATTGCCTCGTATAGAAAGGAAAATCCTGGAAGCAAACTTCAGTCAGCAGTTACGACAGCACCTTCTAAATTAAAAGCTGGGAGTAAAGACGCTAAGAGAAGAGAATCGTTTTGTTCAAGAATGTCAGGAATGCCAGGACCTATGAAGAATCCGAATGGCGAACCAACTAGAAAGAAATTAGCATTAGATAAATGGAATTGTCGATGAAAAAAGTAATAGCACTAGCTAAAAAGTGGGACTCAAAGAAATCTTTAGACGGCAAGATGTCGTACCTAAAGGGTAACGTTAAAAAACAAGGAGATGCCGTTAAAAAAGGGAAGTAGTTCGAAGGTAATAAGTTCGAATATTAGAACTGAAATGAAAAAACATCCAGCTATGAAAGTTAAGCAGGCAGTAGCAATAAGTCTTAGTGTAGCTGGTAAAAGTAAAAAAAAGAAATAATGGCAAGCAAAAATGATTTAATACCAATGAAAAACTCTGCGTTAGAGGCAATAACTAATAAGAGAGTTGCGCAAGAGAACGGAACAAAAACTATTGATCCGCCAATTACAAGGTCGCAAACTACAGACCCCGAAACTGGAGCTGTTACATACAGACAGTCTTGGAGTAATACTTCTGTAAATAAATCAACTTCTGCTCCAGTAAAAAGATCTGTTTCAAAATCACCATCAATATCTCCAGTAGGTTCTAAAGTAAAATCTTCTAAAACAGTTACTCCAGGTTCAAGAGAGGTTACATCTGCCGCTATTCCTGCTGCTGCTGCTGCTAAGAAAGCTGATATTACAGCTCCTCTTATGAAAAAGGAAGATAAATTTGTTCCTAAAACTCAAAAAGAGAAAGTTGTTGATAAAAAAATATCAGATTATAATAAAAATAAATCTTCTGACGAATCTTTTGACCAATATAGAAAAAGAATTCAAGAAAGAGCTAATATAAATGCTGAAAAAGCTAAGAGTAGTTCATCTGAAGGCTCAATATTAACTAATAAAAATAAAGGGGCAACCTGTAAAACCTGTTAAAATGATAAAAGAAAAAACAACTGGAGAAATGTATTTATCTAAAAAAGCAATGATGAAACACGAAAAAATGGAAGGTCCTAAGAAAGGAACTAAAACTTTAATGAAAGTTAAAAAGAAATAATGTTATTAGGAGACGCAATAGAAAAGGTAACTACTGTTACAGGTATAAAAGCTGTGGTAGATAAGATTGCTAAAAAAACAGGAAAAGATTGTGGATGTGCTGCTAGAAAAGAAAAACTAAACAAAATAAAAATACTATGAGTTATTTTAAATTACAAGGAATGAGAGCGTCAAGCGTTACTCCATCAAACACAGTAAATATTCCATCAATAAGTGGAAACACAACTGCACAAGCCTGTGTACTTTATATTGGAACAGGTGGTTCATTGAAGGTGCTTACTGAAGGAGGAGACGAGGTTACATTTACAAATATACAGGATGGAACATTTTTTCCAGTAAATGTATTAAGAGTTTTTTCTACTGGAACTGATGCCACTGGCATTATAGCAATCTGGTAGTATGCAAATATCTATATCAAATGTAATTGGTAGAGCTATAAACTTAGGCTCGTATGCATCTAAACTAATCAAAGCTTTTAAGGCTAGGGTATTATCATACTCAAATAGTATATTCGAAGCAGAGCCTTGCTTAGATGCAACTTTAGTTGGGCTTAATGCTATAGGGCTATTAAAAGAAGCTTCGTTAGTAATTACGCCAAATGCTTATAACGAAGGTATACTGTATGATGTTGTTCCTAACACAACGTTAGGCGATATGGATGTAGTTC
>Ga0209492_1000554_pt1 | contig 11649 bp, 13 predicted proteins | sample PPLLak12cMay2015_FD_187253 | JGI IMG/M metagenome (GOLD analysis project Ga0209492, IMG submission 187253) | Freshwater sediment microbial communities from Prairie Pothole Lake near Jamestown, North Dakota, USA - PPLs Lake P7 Core (1) Depth... | ecosystem: Environmental > Aquatic > Freshwater >... | reverse complement strand
CGGGCGCGTGGGTCGCTATCCACGGCGCCAAGATTGTCCGGGCGGTTTTTGGCACGGCATCATGCTAGATTCAAATCCCTCTGATCGTATGCATTGGATGTATCAGAATTTCATGGAAGCGCGGCCTGAGGGTCATGCGTTATTCATGCAGCCCGGCGGCAATGATCCGGACGCTGAAAATCTGGAGAATTTGCCCGAGGGATACTATAAGCGGATCAGCGCCGGCAAGCTGCAAGACTGGATTGATGTGTATGTAAATGGAAAATGGGGCTTTGCGCGCGAGGGTATGCCGGTCTATCAGGAATTTAACGATCGGGCGCATGTTGCAGCCGAGCCGATACCTTACGATCCAGGCCGCGCGCTGGTGTTGGGCCTGGACTTCGGGTTGACGCCGGCGGCGGCAATATTTCAGGTGCGCGCGTCCGGCGGCATGGACTGGATCGGGGAAGTCACAACGCAACGCGCAGGCGCTCTGCAATTCGCGCGGGAGTTGCGGCCATTCCTGGCAAAGCATTACCCGAACGCACCCGAAATACGCGCCTGGGGCGATCCCGCCGGGCGCCAGGGCGCGCAAACCGATGAAGATACCTGCTTTAATGTTTTGGCAGCGGAAGGTATTGAGGCTTTCCCGGCGCCAACCAATGTATTCAGCGAACGCGCAGAGGCAACGCGGCATCTATTGGCAACGCTATGCCTGGACGGACTGCCAGGGCTTCGCATTTCCCCTGTTTGCAAGTTTGGCGTTGTCGGATTTGGTGGCGGGTATCGGTATCGGCAAATCATGACGGCATCGGCGGGCGTCCGGTATTCAGATCAGGTCGATAAAAATCATTATTCTCACGTTTGCGATGCAGCCGGCTATGCTGTCATCGGTGAAGGCCATGGGGTTTCGTTATTTAATCAGGCGCCGCAGATTGTGAGTTATTCACGATCCAGGCGCGCAACTGCAAGGGGATAACATGATTGAAGATAAGCAGGAATTAGCACAGGTCATTGAGCGGGAACTAACGCGCGCGGAATCCTGGGACGTGGAGCACTGGGAGCCGGCGCGCGTTGACGGCCTGAAATACTACAAGGGCGAATTGCCGGCGCCGCCTGCTGATGAAGATTTGAGCGCAGCCGTCAGCATGGACGTTGCCGATATGTGTGAAGCAGTCATAGCGCAGATGCAGCCGGCATTTACCGGCGCGCCGCCGATTGAATTCGAGCCTGAGAGCGAACAGGACGAAATACAGGCCGCAGCGGAGACATTCTTCGTGCATCGCGCACTATCACGCAACGGGCAGGATTTTATTGCAGGGTCATCGGCTTTGCGTGATGCGATGCTGGCGCGCGCGGGCATTATGAAAGTTTGGACCGATGAGCGCGAAAGCGTGAAGCGTGAAATCCTGAGCGCCGTTGATCCGGATGATTTGGGCACTATGCTGCAGTCTGACGATCCAATGGTGACGCGGGAACTGGTAACGCCTATTGAAGATTTGGAAGTTGACGAAACCGGCACGATACCGAGCGTGGAAATTGTGACTCGGACGTTATCGCGTACGCTGCGCGTTGATGCCGTGGCGCCCGAGAATTTCCGCCTATGGGCTGATTGGCTAAAGCCGGGATTGGCCGGCTGTCCATTCCAGGCGGAACGTAAGGTGTTTATCCGTGGTGAATTGTATGGCCTGGGCATCGCGGAGCAGATCATTGTGGAATTGCCGGCGATGCTGGCCACAACGGACGCAACGCAAACAACGCGCACTGGCGGGCAGGTCGAGACAAAGCCGATTGATCCGGACTTGGAGAGCGTTGAACTATGGGACGTTTACATAGCAACGGATTGGAAGGAAGGCGGCGAAGGCGGCGAGATTTATAACTGTTTGTATTCAGCCGGCGCAACAAAGCCGGGCGCGTCCGGCGCAATGTCGCGCGTTGTGACTGATCCGGAAATGGTTGAATTCACGCCATACGCAGCCGGGCAAATCATTCTGCAGTCACATCAATTTTTAGGGCTGTCCCTGGCCGATAAAATTGGCAGGACGGCGGACGCAAAAACGGAAGTATTGCGGCAGTGGTTGGATAACTTGGCGTATCTGAATAATGGGCGCCTGGTTGTGGTCAAGGGCGCGGCGGACCCGGTGGCGGTCGAGCAAAACAACAAACCGGGCGGTGTTATCACTTCCGCGATGAAGGGCGGCATTGAAGCGATTATCGGACCGGATGCGTCACAATCCGCAATGGCCGCAATGAATTTTTTAGACAAGGCCAGAGGGGAGGCCGGCGGCGCGTCCCTGGACATGCAAACGGCGGGCGCGCAAGTGAAGGGCGAAACCTGGCGCGGCATCGAGCGGCAATATGGCGCAAAAGAATTACTCGCAGGGCTGATGCTTCGCACGTTTGCAGAAACCGGCTTACGTGAGGTTTATATCCTGGCGCACCACAACATGCGGCTATATCCACAGAGCAACATGCAGGGCAAGTTGCGCGGGCAGTGGGTGTCGCAGGATTCGAGCACATGGAAACCGCGCAGCCTTGCGGCGGTGCAAGTTGGCGTTGCCGGGTCCCAGATGCAAGAGCGCGCAAACGCGCTGCGCGAAACGATCCAGTATCAGGTTCAGGCGATGCAGGCCGGCAAAGAGGGCGAACTTGTGGACATGAAAGGCATGTATCAGGCGTTGAGCGCATTGGAGCGCGCGAAGGGCCTGGAAATGCCCGAGCGGTATTGGATTGATCCGGAATCGCCTGCAGCGATCAAGGCCGCAGATGATAAGCGCGATCAGCAGGCGGAGCAAAACGCGCAGCAAACGGCGCTTATTGAGCGGATCAGCGCAATACAGGTGGCGTTGCAGGCATGGGAAAAGCGCCTAGATGCTTCCGTCAAATATTTTGAGGCGGTCATCAAGGCGGAGGTCGAGCAGATGAAAGTTACAGGCCAGGCGACGGCGCAACTGGAAGTGTTGCAAACGCAGGGATTAATTGCTGCAGCGGGCGCAACGCCGAGGGAATCCCCTGGCGAGACTGCTGCATTAGCGGCTGCGGGTGTTGGCGGCGGTGCGCCTGGTGCTGCTGCTGGTGGTGCGCCGGCATGAGAGGCGGCGAACTGAAAGAGGAAATCATGCGCGCGTTGAATAGCGGGCTGATTCATGCGGACGAAATCGCCGAGCGTGTTAAGCGCCCTCAAAATCAGGTGCGCGTGATCCTGGATCGGCTGCGGGTTGACGGCGATGTGATCCATAAGCCGGCAGTCAATGGCCGCGATCGTGTGACATGGCATATCAAAAAGCCGTGTTTGTTGTCGCTGCACTGGAAAGGGGTTATTCATGCTTGACGAAGGCGCAAGGGTTGCAAGCACTGCTGAGGATTTTTGCATTGACGTTGCGCGCGATCTGCGCCGGCGCGCGGGTTTTAATGCGCTGATGGATGAGTTAGAAATGCGGGTGTTTCAGGAATGGCGGGCCGGAGCCTTTGACGATTGGGCGATGGCCTGGGGTGAACTGGACGCAATCAAGCGGCTGCGCTTTGCAGTCATCACAAAAGGGGAAGTGAGCAATGGAAAACGGGAAAGCGACAATCCGCGCGGCAGGCGGCGCGCAGCGGCAGCAACGGCAACAACCGGCGCGGGCGGCGGCAGCGGCGCCGGCGGCAACGGGTGAAAGCCGGAACGGGATCGGCGGCGGGGAGCATACCTATACCAGCGATGTGCAGGCGGCAGCGGCCCTGCTTCGTGGTGAGGCGCCTGCAAAGCCGGCAAACGGGGCCGGCAGCGGCGCGCAGGACGATGGCCAGGGCGCCGGCAGCGGCGCGCAGGGTGATGGCCTGGACGATGGCGAGGGCGCCGGCAGCGGGACGCAGGGCGATGGCCTGGACGATGGCGAGGGCGCCGGCAGCGGGACGCAGGGCGATGGCCTGGACGATGGCCAGGGCGATGGCCTGGACGATGGCCAGGGCGATGGCCTGGGCGACGGCGACGGCGCAACGGGTCCTGTGACTGTTGCGGAGTTGGCTAAAGCGTTGGGGACAAAGCCCGGCGCCTTGATGGATGATTTGCAAGTTGAGGTTGATCTAGTCGGGGAAGATGGCGCAAAGGTGGTGCAATCCGTTACCCTGGGCGATCTGCGGCGGGGATACATTGGCGCCGAAACGCTACGCAAAGAGCGGGAATCGTTCGAGCAGACTAGCGAAGCGAAGGGGCTGGAATTCATGCGGACGCGCGCGGACTTGGAATCCCTGGGCGCCGCGATCCTTCCGCATGTCCCGCAGCAGGTGCAGGCGGAGTTTGCCGCCTGGCAGCATAAACAGATCGAGCGAGAGCGCACCCTGGCGCATGAGGCGATACCGGAATGGCGCGATCCTTCCAAATTTCAAGCGGATCGGGGTATGATGATCGAGCACTTGAAGCCGTGGGGTTTCACTGCTGCAGATGTTTATGCAATTGGCGATCATCGGATAGCCAAATATGTGCGAGACAACGCACGCAAAGCGCAACGCGCGGCAGAGGCCGAGCAGAGGGCGCGCAACGCGGGCAAACCTAAACCGGGCCAAGGACCGGCGCCAGGCGTGAAACAATCCGCGCTGCGCCAGCGATTGGCAAACATTGTGCAAACCGGCAGGGCCGCAAAAACTGAAGCCGAAAAAACGGCAGCAGTCGGCGCCCTGCTTCGAACTACTGGAGCGATTAAATGATTACGAGCGCAACGCTTAAAGCGGTACCGTTTGGCGGCCTTGTCAACGAGGACGTGATGCAAAAAATATGGGATATTTCCAATATCCCTTTGCCGGTGCAAGACATGATCGGCAGCGGGTCCCATAAAAACGAGTTTGCCGAGTGGACAACGGATGAACTGGCGGCGCCGGATATTGCAAACGCGCATGTCGATGGTGCTCCGGTGTCAACGGATAACACCAAATCCGGCGAGCGGGTCGGGAACCATACGCAGCAATCAGTCAAGCGCGTGAAAGTGTCAAAGCGCGCGCAATCGTCCGATGTGATCGGGCAGAGTAATGCCCTGGCGTATCAGTTGACCGAGCGGCAAAAGGAACTGAAACGCGACATTGACGCAATCATGCTGCTGAATCAAGGGAGTCTTGCGGACGATGGCACCGACGCGGGCCTGAGCGCCGGCCTTGAGGCATGGCTTAAAACGCATGTATCCTATGGCGCAAACGGTGTTGCCGGCGGTTTTAATCTGTCTACTGGCCTGGTTGTTGCGCGCTCCCTGGGGACTAAACGCGCGCTGTCCGAGACCGTTATTCGTAATATTTGCCAGGATATTTATCAGGCCGGCGGCAATCCGAGCAAAGCAATGGGGCGCCCGGCAGTGATTCGCAAGCTGTCCGAGTATCTCTTTACCAGTACGGCAAAGGTCGCAACGCTGATGAGCGATCAGGGCAAAAGCCGTGAGGCTGCTGCGGCCCTGGGTGCCGTCAATGTGTTTGTGACGGACTTTGGCGTTACCCTGGAATTGACGCCGAACCGCCTGCAAACAACCACGGCCACGGCTACGTCAACGCTGTTCATCATTGATCCGCCCAAGCTGATGCGGTCCGATATGAACGGCATTGCGGTCGAGCCTTTGGCAAAGGAGGGCACGGCGGACAGTCGCTTAATGTCAACCGATTGGCTGTTGAAGGTCCTGAGCGAAAAAGCGCACGGCCTGATCGGTGACATTGATGAGGCTTTGGCCGTAGTTGCATAAACTTTGGCGCTAGGGTAAGGTGTCACTGACCCAGAGGGGCGGCTTAATCCGGCAAGGATTTATCCGCCTCTCTTTTTTTTAAGGTGAGCGCATGGACTGGAAAACAAACCTTGCAGGATGGCGGCAGCGGACCGTGATCCAGGGCGATCGGGTGACGGTCGAAACAACGCAGGACCCGTATGAGCGGCAATTGATCCTTGAACGCAATCAGGCGCTGCGGAATGAGCGGCCACAAAATGATCTGACTTTCGGGCGCCAGGTGGCCAGTATCCCTTTCGAGGATTATTACCAGGCGATCCGCGATTATCCCGGCCTGAAATCAGCAGATAAACAAGAGCGGGAGCGCGCCTGGGCGCAATTCCTGGCGCGGCCTGAATCCCAAAAATACAAGGTGCAATGATGAGCCAATTAATCCGCATGGGGCGCCGTGATCCGTTTACCCGGATTTTTCGGCGCGGCGATTGGGTCCCGTTCGGGCGCGCGGCTGCAGCCGTCCCCGTTGTTGTGGATATAACCAGTCCCGCCGATATGGGGCAAATCCCTGAGGCGCAATTCTACAGTTTCCAATTTCAGGCAACGCTTACGCCTGAACAGCCGGAGCCGGTCGCGTGGTCTGTTGTGGCCGGCGCCCTTCCGCCTGGTCTGACGCTTTCGGTTTATGGGTTTCTGTCGGGTATTCCTGGGATCGGATCGGCTGCGGTTTACAATTTCACGGTGCGCGCCGCAGCCGGCGCCGCGTTCGATGAGCAGGCGCAGACAATCGAGGTCACGCTATGACGGATAAAACATCCATTCTTGTGCAGGTCATCGCCTGGTTGCATAACAGCCTTGCGAATTCGCAAACCGAACAGTTTTGGACCCTGGCAAAAAATGCCATTTTGGGCGACATTTTAGGAATTGATGATACGGCGCCTGATTGGGATTTGACCCATGCGGAACAGTATCCCGCGCTCTGGTTTTATGCGTGCTTGTATGCCGGGCGCGTGTTTTTAGAGGATGCGGACGGCGCGGCAGCGGCGGACAATGGATATAAAAGCGAGGTCGCGCGCGTGAGCACTGCGCCGGTAATTCGCGGGACAACGGGACAATTGCGGAGGCCTTATGGCGCTTGAAGATTTAACGGGAAATAATGTATTTATTGGCAATCTCAATAAATCATGGCCGGAGGATACGGATTATCTGGATCAAGCGGACGATCATGTTCGGGGGATAAAAAATGTCCTGCAAAATACATTCCCCAATTTTGGCGCCGCACTAACATCAACGCCCGAGCAGGTTGATGCAGTTGCAAAGGCAGGATTGCCTAAACGGTCGCGCCAGGTATTCGCAACGCCTGGCGCAGCCACGTGGACAAAGCCGGCGGGTATTCGCTATGTCGTGATCCGCATGGTTGGCGGCGGCGGCGGCGGCGGCGGTGTCAATGCTACGGGTGCGCAACAAGTCGCCGTTGCTGGAGGCGGCGGCGGCGGCGGGTATGTTGAAAAATTATTAGACGTATCTGCTATTGCATCATTAACTCTTTCAATCGGTGCCGCTGGTGCTGGTGGGCTTGGTTGGCAAAATGGGTTCCCTGGTACTTCATCGCAGGTCGGCGCGCCGGCATCACTGACCGCCGGCGGTGGTGGTGGTGGTGCTGCGGCAAATCCTGGCGAAGTCAAAGGGCCGGGTGCAGCGGGATCGGCTACAGGTGGCGATTTAAACGCGCCGGGCGGTGTCGGTGCTGTGGGTTGGTATACATCGGACGCAAACCGTGTAACCGGCGGCAAAGGTGGTGATTCTTTGCTAGGCGTTTCAGGGCCGCAAAATAACTCTAATGCACTGATAGGCGCCGACGCCACTGGTCGCGGTGCTGGTGGTGGTGGTGCGGCATCGGCGCAGGGCGGGCCCGGATACAACGGCGGCAGCGGTGCGGCGGGCATTATTATTTTTGATGAGTTTGGCTAACCGTGAAAAGCCTGGACATAACCTTCAAGAGCGAAAACCGGGACGCGCAGGCGCAAACCCTGGGGCCTGGGCGCGATGGTGTTGCGGCCTGGTCTGCAACCATGAACGGGCGCTTTATCAATGGCGCCTTTCATTCCGTGGCCGGCGAGGTCCCTGTTTTCGCGGTGCCAGGCGGTCCGGCAGGGCCTATCCTGTTCGCGCGCACGGCAATAACTGGCGGGGCGTATCGTGCCGTTTATGTGACGGCTGCGGGTATCGGCGCTTTTGATGGAACGCACCACGATATAACGCCGGTGAGTGGGTGGCAAAGTCCGGCGCCGGAAAAAATAACGGTCACGTCCCTTAATGGGATTGTTGTATTAAATGCGCCGCCTAATCCGCCGTATGTGGTTAATCTGTCCACGTTTGCGCCGGCCACAATTATTCCAGGTTGGCCGGTGACTGATTCATGCGCGGCAATTGTCGGATACCGTTATTATTTGGTGGCGTGTGGTATTTCATCGCCGGGGCAAGCCTGGGAGCAGTTGGTTAAATGGTCGGACGCTGCCGAGCCGGGTACGTTGCCGCAGTCCTGGACGCCGGCGCCCGAGAATGATGCGGGGGACTTAATTCTTTCCGATGTGCCTGGCGCGATCCTGGCGGCAAAGCAGATGATCGATTCAGTCATTATTTACAAGGCCAGCGGCGCTTTTATGCTGCAGTGGGTTGGCGGTGCCGCGATCATGCAGCGGCGGTTTTTGTTTTCAAACCTGGGCGTGGTCAATCCGCGCGCAGTGGTGGCGATGGAAAAAGAGCATGTATGTGTGATCCCTGGGGACATTATCGTTCACAACGGCGCGACGTTTAAATCCATATTGGAAGGGCGATTCCGCAAGTGGTTTTTTGAGCGGGTGCCGGCGGTGCTCTGGGCTTATGTCGCGGTTCATTACGATCCTATCAGCGGAGAGGTCTGGGCCGCGTATCCGGACAACGCGAACAGTCCCCAAATGATCGAGGCGTTGATATGGAATCGTTACGATGATTCATTGAGCGTTCGGCAATTCACGCCATGCAATGATCTGTTTTGGACGCAAATACCCGGCGCCAGGCGCCCTTACGCGACGGCGAATTTTTCGTATCAGTCGTCAGCGGGCATGACGTATGAATCCACAACGGCGCGGCCTTCCGGTACCGCAATGACTTGTTTACCGGCAGTTGTCCAAAATGATGTGCGCGTCATCATGCTGGATGCAAACGATCCGCAGGGGACGCAGGCGCAAACAAACCTTAATGAGCAGGTCACGGCCTATTGTGAGCGGGTAGCGATCCCGTTGGGGTCATCGGGGCTGCGGTCCCTTATCAAGCGCGTTAGGCCGCGCGTATCGGCGCCGCCTGGCGCTGAATTGCTGGTCCAGGTTGGCGCGCATGAATCCCCTGATGATGATGTTGCATGGGGCGATCCCTTCCCCTGGATTTCAGGGCAGTCGCGCGATGTGCCGGCCATTGCGCCAGGGCGTTACGGTGCTATCAGAATTTCCGCAACGGGTGTGCGCTTTGTGGCAGAGGGCGCATTAATCGAATTCACAAATCAGGGGACACAATAATGGCGCAGGCGCCGAGCAGTTACCGTGAACGGGTCCGTCCCCGTTGGGTCCCTGGTGAGATACCTGAGGGTGAGGAAGGGCTGCGGGCGATAAAAAACGAATTGGAAAAGCTGGCGGAATATCTACAGGCGCCGGTGCTTGATGCGATCCAGTTTCCGTTGTTGTATGCCGAGCCTTCAAAACCGCGCGACGGTATGCTTTGCTATTTTGCGCCAAATATTATTGATCCTCTCGAAGGGCTTTATCAATTCAGGGCGGGCGCATGGAAGCGGATCAACTAAGGGTCTGCGCGGTGCCAGTGGACCGCCTGGCGGAAGTATGGCCGGCGGTGGCGCCCTGGTTCGCGCAAGCGTTCGCGCGCAATCCCGAGGGGACGCAATCATTACGCGCAACGCGGCAGCGGGTCGCGCGCGGGCGTTACCTGCTGTTGATGGCGGGCGATGCTGCGGCGGTGCGTTGTGCGGCCCTGCTGGAAAGCGGCGCGCCGCGTGGTGTGCGTACCGTGGCCGTTGTTGCTGCTGGTGGTGAGCGGCAAGCGACGTTTGCCGGCCCTGGCCAGGCGCTTTGGCGCGCGATCGTTGGCGTTGCGCGTGAGCAGGGCGCAGCGCGTGTGCGTGTGGTCGGGCGCCCTGGTTGGGTCAAGTGGTGCGCGAAACAAGAGGGCCGGCGCCCGGCAATCAAACAAGTTATTTTGGATATAGGGGTTTAATCATGGGCGGATTCAGTAAGCAAAAGCAGCAATCTTCGCAGGGCGCGCAGCAAAATGTTTGGGACGTTCAGGCGCCCTTTTTATCGCAACTGTTCGAGCGCGCGGCGGGCATGTCTGGTCAGCCGTCAACGGTGCAGGCGCCGGCAATGGGCGCATGGGAATCTGCATTAACAGGTACGCCAAATTCAAGCGTGGGTCAGGTCATTGAGAACGCTTCGCGCGAAATGGGGCTATCGTTCGGGCGAAACACTATGCCGGCGATCCGGTCCGGCGCGGTCAACGCCGGCGCCCTGGGCGGCAGCAGGCAAGGTATAGCGGAAGGGTTGGCGGCGGGTGAGTTGGCGCGCGCGCAGGCCGGCATGACTTCACAAATGACGATGCAGGCGCAAGAGCAGGCCAGGCAATCGCAGTTAGGCGCCCTGGGTATGTCGGGGCTTATGGGGTCATTGCCCTGGCAAAACATTCAAGGCGCGGCGCAGGTGATCGGTTCGCCTACTGTGCTGGCGAATTCCTGGGGCCAGGGGAGCGGCAGCGGGTCATCTATGAGTTTTGGCAAGAAATAAAGGGGGACTGATTATGGCTTTCGGATTATTGGCGCCGCTCTTGTTGGGTGCGGGCGCCCTGGGGCAGCGCGCCGTGCTGGAAAACAGCGCGCGCAAATCAAGTGAAGCGATCAGGGGATTCATGGGGCAGGCGCCCGGTGAGTTTCAGGCCGATTTATTTCCAGGTGAGGCGCCGATACCGGGACTTAAAACCGCCGGCAGCGGACTCATGGCGGACCCGGCAAACCCGGCAAAGCAAATGGAATTTGCTGCAAACTTAATGGGCCTGTCCCCGAGGGATCGAGCGGCGGCGGCGCCTTTGTTCGGACAGTTGCTTAATACGTATTCGCAGGGCGCATTGCAGCGGGAGGGTTGGACGCGCAGCGAAACGATGCAGCGCGAACGCGCGGCGCAGGCAGATCAACATTTTGAAATCACGCAGGCCGGCATAAATGATCGGTTTAAGCAGGATTACGACTTCAGCCGTGAGCGGTTTAATGAAAACGTGCGGCAATTTGGGTTGACGCAGGCGCAGGAAAAACTAAAGTATGACGATCAACGGCGCCTGGCCTGGGCTGCGAACGCGCGCGCAGAGGCGGCAGCGGCGCGCGAAAAAGCAAAGGCAGAGGCGGCGGCAGTTGATCCGTTTGCCGGCATCAAGGTGCCGTCCGGGTATCAGCCTGCAGTGGTGCCAGGTGCGGACGGACGCCCGGCGGCGGGTGTAGTGCCGATGCGAAATACGGCGCCCTGGGTTGATGCACAAAAAGAGGTTGGCACGTTGGGCCAGGCGCGGGTGCTGCTGGCGGAGTTGTATCAAGACATGGAAAAAACCGGGCCGGAAATGTGGGGCGCGAAGGCAAAAGAAATGAAAGCCAAATATTCGCAGATCGTGGCGGCGGTCGCGGCCCTGCAGAATAAGGGCGTACTGCAAGAAGGCGAAATGGAGCAGATCATGGAAGGGTTGCCGGACCCTAGCGCCCTGGGGACGTTCAAGGGATCGGCGCAAGCGGCCTACAATAAAACCGATGAGATTTTTAAAAATTCTCTCGATCAGCGGCGCAAAACTTATGCGGGTTGGGGCCTGGATATTCAGGGAGATACCGCGCTGGATTCACTGCGCCGGCAGCGGGCAAGCGGATTTTTCCCATCATTGCCGGCGGGTGCCAAGCCGGTAGGGGGTTGATATGGCCAAA
>Ga0209492_1000551_pt1 | contig 11660 bp, 10 predicted proteins | sample PPLLak12cMay2015_FD_187253 | JGI IMG/M metagenome (GOLD analysis project Ga0209492, IMG submission 187253) | Freshwater sediment microbial communities from Prairie Pothole Lake near Jamestown, North Dakota, USA - PPLs Lake P7 Core (1) Depth... | ecosystem: Environmental > Aquatic > Freshwater >... | reverse complement strand
CATCGCAATCGTCACACTGCCATTCGCCGCGGAGGGTGCCATCCGCATGGAGAATGCCGCAGCCGGCCTTGAACGCCTACGGGATGTGGCGGACACCGTAATCGTCGTCCCTAACGATCGTCTCCTCGAAGTCGTTCCCAAACTACCCCTCTACGCCGCATTCAAGGTGGCAGATGAAGTCCTTATGCGGGCAGTCAAGGGTATCACTGAGCTTATTACCATGCCCGGACTCGTGAACCTGGACTTTGCAGATGTGCGCACCGTCATGGAGCGTGGTGGCGTTGCGATGATCGGGATGGGAGAGAGTGACAGCGAGGATAAAGCCGCGGACTCGGTTAAAAAGGCAATCCGCTCTCCTCTTCTCGATGTGGATATCAGCGGTGCAACCGCTGCACTGGTCAATGTGGTTGGCGGACCGGATATGACCATGGAGGAAGCCGAAGGCGTTGTGCAGGAAGTGTACAACCGCGTTGACCAGAATGCGCGGATCATCTGGGGTGCACAGATCGACCCCGCGATGCAGAACAAGATGCGGACCCTGCTGGTGGTCACGGGCGTACGGTCGCCACAAATATATGGTCGTAATGAGAAGCTTACCCCCAAAGTACAGAAACAGTTTGAGATCGATTTTCTCAAGTGAGCAGATATGGAAATTTCAAAACCTGATATCAATGTCGATATACTCCACGAGGAGTTATTCCGCAAATACCTGCGGGTGATAAAACTCGCACGCACCCCCACCCGGGAAGAGTTTACCAAGATCGCGACCGTCGCTGCGGCGGGTGTCCTGGTTGTCGGACTGATCGGATTTATCATCTACGAGTTCTTCGTCTTACTACCGAACTGATGGGCATGACACAACCAGTACCCCCAGCGCCCGCGGCGCCCCAGATCCCTGCCAGCCCCGAGGTCTTCAACAACCGTATCTTTGCGATAAAAACAACATCCAAGCAGGAGCGGACGGTTGCTGACAACATCCTCAAAGCGATTGAGACCAAGGCGACCGATGTCAAAGTCACCGCCATTATTGTTCCCAACGAACTGCAGGGATATGTCCTCATCGAAACCCCGGAGAAGCTGAACAGGATCGAGCAGCTCGTAGAGAAAGTTGCACATGCGCGATCGGTCATCAAAGGGGAAACGAGCCTTGCCGAGGTCGGCCATTTCCTCATCCCGAAACCGGTCGTTGCCGGTATCGATGAAGGCACCATCGTTGAACTGATCGCCGGGCCGTTTAAGGGCGAGAAAGCAGTGGTCAAGCGCGTCGATTCTGCAAAGGAAGAGATCACGGTCGAACTCTACGAAAGTGTCGTCCCCATCCCGATCACAGTACGGGGCGATAACGTCCGTGTAGTTGAGAAGTTCAAGGACCGGTAAATTACTTTTTCTTGATCGGATCCTTACGGAGCGATAGCGGGTAGTAATGCTATTTTTTTACGGGGCCCGACAATCAGAAGTGGTTTCCCTTCCCCATTATCCTGTTATTAATAAAAATTATATAGTCAACCTGCATACGTTGACATATGCTTCTGCCCATGGACGAAAAGCAGTTCGGGTTCTGGAAGATGCGGCGCAGCGGAACCCCGAATATTACGATTGCAAACCGTCTCGGTATCTCCCGGCAGGCCGTATCCAAGGCCCTCCTGGGCATGGATGAGAAGATCGAATCGACACTCCGCGAGATGGCCCAGGCAAACCAGATTATGATAGAGAAGATCAATGCAGAGCGGGGAGTCCTTGTCGGCCGATCGATTCCTTTCAAAACTGCGGCGATCATCTTCGTCTCGGAGAAACACGGAGTCCAGGTCTGGTATGAGCACGACGGCGACTGTGGTGTATGCCAGAGGTATAGGGAATGTATTGAGCTGCTCTGGGATTATGCAACCGAGCTCGGCATCAGGATCGAGAAGTCTGCTGATCCGACAAAGATGGCAGAAGAACTTTTTATGAAAGTAAAGGCGCTCTTATGACGTTGATACGCATATCAGAAATTATTCACGATCGGCTCGGCTGGTGCCCGAATGCACGGATTTTCAAGACCTCACAAGCGGGAATATCAGCTTCTCCACTCGAGAATCCAACTATACTACCCGATGGCGGATCTTCGGGATCCGGACGAATCATGAGGGGAAAAGACTTCGCTGCAGAGAGCATAAAAATTCTCCTGCGAAACAGACAACTGCTCTGGTTTTCGTTTCTGATCTTATTGACATTTATCTTTACGATCGTAACAGATCTGTATATCCAGTTTATTTCCGGGACTAACGCGTTTCCCGGCGTTATGAATTCCCCGGCAATCCTGTTTGCAAAAGGATCATTGCAATGGGTTGCTCTCACATTTACTGCGGCGTTTATTGAAAATTTCGTGTTTTTTTATCTGTCAGCCGGCTTGATCATATGCGTCTCACAGATCCCGCTGGGGAATTCAATTAGAATCCGGGAAGCGTTGTCCCGGGCATGGTATCATAAGCGACCCATTGCCGGCTGGACCATAATCGGTGCGCTTCTTTGGATCTCCGTAGCTCCCTACACAGTCGGTTTCTACCTGATTACTGTATTTGCTCTTCCTGCAATTGTTCTCGATAATAAAGACCTGATTGCCGCAATCCGGGAATCGATTTTCATTTTTAAAAGAATGTGGGTGGAAACTTACGTTTCTTTCGGTATCATTCTTCTGATTACGATTGGATTCGTTTTTGGCACGCTTTTTTCCCTAGGCCAGGTTGCGTTCGCTTATGGTCTTATAAATGGGGCCATTCTTGCCGGAATGATTAGTCTAGTGATGTCTGTTCTCATGGCCATTGGTCTGGTCATTATGGGTATCGCCACATTCATCCTTTATAGGTATGAAAAAGCGGGAGTTCCTTTTAATTTGTAATACCTGAAATGCGTATGACTGATAATTCATCCAAAGATACGGAATTCAGACAAAATCAACGTTTTAAGAAGTAAGCTATTCAACAATGAAATCTTCACTATTTTAATAGAAAATAAAGAAAAGATTCGGACATAATTATAATAAACCACATACCCTCGTTACTTCACCATAATTTTTCCTGACCTAACCAGGACAGAGCCTGAATGTTTAGGTCGGGCCAATGCCATCGCAAAAATATTTTCGGTGAGCAAACCCGGTTCGATGTATCAAACTCCCGGCCCGAGGCCTTAAATCGAGGCCGTTTTTGCCACGCAGTTTACCTCTTCCTGGTCCCAAAAAACCTCTCGGAACGCGAATATGGGGCTCGTTTTTTTTCCGACGAATGTCTGAAAATTTTAAATGAAAAGAAGTCCACAGCCTATGTTTTCAATTTCTTTTTTTTCGGCAACCGGTCTTCTTCAACAAGGTAGTTGATCACATTCTCAGATATATCAGCCGCGTACTCCCCCGCTCTTTTCACACTTTCATTGATATACCCGAGAGCTATGGCATCGGCAGTTTCCTGCCTGAGTACTATCGAATTGATTTCCTCGCACAGGGTCTTGAGAACACGCATCGATTCAATATTGTGGTTCGCCTTTTTCATATCATTATTAAAAAATGAAACGATACTCCGGTCGAAAATCCCTATGGACAGTTCACTGGCTTTTGCGATTTTTCCGAGGATCACCGGATCTGTCTTTCTGGTAAGAATCGGCTGCGCGATAAAGACAATCCGTTCTGCATGGTCCCCGATCCGTTCAATAATCCGGCTGATGGTAAAATAATGGAGTGCCATTACCGGTGAAATATTCATCTTTCGGGAGAGGGCCGCATTTGACAGGATCATGTTAGTCTGGCGGGCTATCAGCCAGTGAAGGCGGTCGACATCATTGTCCCGGGCCGTGACATCGCTGGCAAGCGTCTGGTTCTGCGTGCGAAGAGCGGTAATTGCATCCTCATGCATTGCCTTGACTATCGTGAACATCCTCTTGATGGTGTTCTCGAACGGCATTTCGGCAGGATTCAGAAGATCCTTCAGCATGATCTCGGTATCTGTCTCCTCGATTACCTCCTGCCCGATGGTCATCTGGGTGAAGTTTCGGACAACCTCACGAACGAATGGCGGCAACCGTTGCTGTGAGTGGATGACGATAAAAGAATAACCGGAGATATACGCTCCAATCAGCAGACGGAACAGGTAGGCCGGTTCGGTGATACCTGCAAGGTCGAACTCTTTTGTTTTCTGGGCCGGCTCCCGATCGACGGATCGGGTAATGAGGAGCGTGCCATCCGGTTGGACCTCAACCCCGAGCGAATCGTTTTTCTTAATATTCTGTTCGTCGATCCATTCCTTTGGCAACGTAAGTACATACGAAGATCCACCGGTAAACTGGACTTTCCGGAGTTCCATTTTCCATCCATCCTGATGTTATCTGTATATCTCTAGTTTACTCTAATGTAAATATATGTATCTATATTCTCCATCGAAAAAGGATATATCCCATCCGGTAAACTGTAGTAGTGAACACCATGAATACAAAAAAAAGTTCGTATCTACTCGTCGCCCTCAGCGTGGTCGCAGTTTTCATTCTCGTCCTTGCTGCAGGCTGTACAGGTAACGGAACACCGGCACCATCGGTCCCGGCTATATCCATCGCAGCTGGTTCAACCACACCGGTACCGCAATTAACAACTGCGGCACCCGCAACGACCGCTGTCACTGTCTCGTCCGGCAAGAAACAGACCATCAGGATCAGCGGTTCAACCACGGTCCTGCCGATTGTTCAGAAAGCTGCAGATCAGTATATGATCAATCACCCTGATGCAGATATTCAGATATCCGGCGGGGGGTCAGGAGTTGGTATCCAGGCGATTGGTGCCAGGACAGTCGATATCGGCATGTCCTCCCGTGAAGTGACCAAAGATGAGATGGCCAGGTATCCCGGTTTTGTCGTAACGACCGTTGCACAGGACGGAATTGCTGTTATCGTTAACCCGGCAAACGAGATCCAGTATATAACGCTGGATCAGGTGAAAGGGATCTATATTGGCACCATTACCAAATGGACCCAGATTACCGGTGCAAATGTTCCGGGAACCAATAACCAGATCGTAATTATCGGCCGTGACAGTGCATCGGGTACCCGTACGTATTTCGATGAGACGGTCCTGCTCAGGGCAACACCCGTGAACAGGATGCTGGAAAAGAACTCCAATGGAGCCGTCGTCCAGACCGTGGCACAGACTCCCGGTTCAATCGGTTACGTTTCGATCGGATTCGTTGGTAAAGACGTCAAAGCCCTGCCTGTCTGGTATAACGCCCAGAAGATTGTCACACCCACCATCGATAATGTAAAAACCAGGACTTACCCGGTTTCCCGGGATTTATACGTTATCACCAATGGTCAGCCGGGCGGACTTACCGGGGACTTCATCAGGTATATCCTCAGCCCGGAGGGCCAGAAGATTGTCGCTGATGAAGGCTACGTGACGATCAGCTGAAGATCACAGGGCACAAGGAACACCACACATTTTTTCGTATAAGGGAGGCGGACATGGTGAAATTCATGAAAGAAATGAATGGGATCCCGAACGCTTCCGAAAGCAAAGCCCGCTTATCCCTGGTGAAAGAGCAGGTAATAAAAACCGTTTTCTTCTTCACAGCTGTCTTTGCCGTTATTGTCGTAGTATTCATCCTCCTGTTCCTGTTACGGGACGGGTACGTCATCTTCGAGAAGGCTGGCATATCCGTGTTCCTGGCCGGCGTAACATGGGCCCCGACAGCTGTTGTACCGCTCTATGGGATCTTTCCGCTCATCGTCGGCACTCTTCTCGTTACCATAGGCGCGATGGTTTTTGCTGTCCCGCTTTCTATCGGTTGTGCAATCTACATCTCACAGCTCGCTTCCCCCCGGGTAAAGCAGGTGCTGAAACCGGCAGTTGAACTTCTTGCCGGTATCCCTTCGGTCGTGTACGGATTTTTCGGGCTCATCGTACTTACCAGTTTTATCCGGTCAGCCTTTGACATTCCCACGGGCGAGACGTGGCTGGCAGCTTCAGTACTCCTCGGAATCATGGCACTTCCCACCATCATCAGTGTTTCAGAGGATGCTATCAGCTCAGTACCCGGTGAATATAAGGAAGGTTCCCTTGCCATCGGGGCAACACGATGGCAGACTATCAGCCGGGTTCTCGTTCCCGCAGCCCTGTCCGGCATCGCCGCTGCTATCATCCTTGGTATTGGCAGAGCAATCGGTGAGACCATGGCAGTCCTGATGGTGGCCGGTAATGCGGCGATTATCCCTGACCCTTTCTGGAACATTCTCTCACCCCTGAGGACACTGACTGCAACCCTGGGTATTGAGATGGGCGAGGTTGCAGTTGGCAGCGATCACTACGGTGCCCTTTTCGGTGTCGCAGTCGTCCTGCTCATTATTACCCTTATCGTTAATCTGTCAGCAGTGGCTATCCTGCGCCGTCTGAAAGAGGGAAGGGCGTGGAGGACTACAGGAAAATCTCTTGTATCTTCTCATACCAGGGATTCCATCCTGCGGTTTGCCAGGATCACCGTCGTTTTGATGGTACTCGTTTTCCTGTTCGTTGCCACACCCTGGTGGCTTGCAGTGCTCATCGTTTTTGCCTGCACTGCGTGGTATTTCGGCAGGGAGCGGCTTTCAGGGAAGCACATCGAGATGGTATCATTTGGTTTGATTATTGCAGCCACAGTCACTGTTCTGGCCATCCTCGTCATTATCCTCCAGGATATCGTTATCAACGGCCTGCCGGCACTCTCGTGGGAATTCCTGACCCAGCCTCCAAGGGATCTCGGCAGGGCCGGAGGAATCTTCCCGGCAATTATCGGCACGCTCTGCCTTATCCTGGGTGCGATTGTGATCGCGCTGCCTCTAGGGGTGGGGGCGGCAGTGTACCTTGTGGAATACACAAGGGAAGGACGCATTACCCGGCTCATCAGGACTGGTGTTGATCTGCTCAACGGAACTCCGTCAATTGTTTTTGGCCTGTTCGGGTTTGCATTCATTGTGCTCTATCTTAAGGTCGGCGTTTCGATGCTTGCCGGGCAGATTACGCTCGCCCTTATGGTGTTGCCAACCGTAATCCGTACAACGGAAGAATCATTAAAAAATATCCCGCACTCATTGCGGGAAGGTAGTTTTGCACTCGGCGCTACAAAATGGCAGACAATCAGCAGGGTTGTTCTGCCACCTGCAGTACCAGGTATTGTTACAGGAGCGATTCTCTCTATCGGGAGAGCCGCAGGGGAAACCGCCCCGATCATGTTCACAGCGGTCATCTTCTCGTCCCGGTTCCTGCCGGATTCGGTCTTCCAGCCGGTGATGGCACTGCCCTACCACCTCTTTATCCTGGCAACCAATGTTCCCAGCGGATCTACGAATAAATACGGGACTGCTCTGGTCCTTTTACTCCTCGTTGTCGGATTTTACTCGGTCGCAATCATCGTACGAAATCATTTCCACCGCAAGGTACTGGGATAACATGTCTGAAAACACCATCATTTCCACGAACAACCTGAATCTCTGGTATCATGAGAAGCGTGCACTTGAGTCAGTTTCCCTGAAAATCCCAAAGAACAGGGTGACTTCCCTGATCGGTCCTTCCGGCTGCGGAAAGTCAACACTGCTCCGGTGCTTCAACCGGTTAAATGACCTGATCGATCACGTAAGGATCACCGGTGAGATCAGGCTTGATGATAAGAATATCCATGCAGCAGGGACCGATGTAGTCACACTACGGAAAAAAGTCGGGATGGTCTTTCAGAAGCCCAATCCTTTCCCCAAATCCGTCTATGAGAATGTGGCCTATGGTCCCCGTGTGCATGGAGTAAAAGATAAGGGTGAACTGGACACGATCGTTGAACAGAGCCTGCGTCATGCAGCACTCTGGGATGAGGTAAAAGAGCGGCTCAATGATTCAGCGCTCGGGCTTTCAGGCGGTCAGCAGCAGCGCCTGTGTATTGCCCGAACCCTCGCGGTTGAGCCGGAGGTCATCCTGATGGACGAACCGTGCTCGGCGCTCGACCCGATCGCAACGGCCAAGATTGAGAACCTTATCGACCTGCTTAAACAGGATTATACGGTGATTATTGTTACGCATAACATGCAGCAGGCAGCCCGGGTGAGTGATTTCACGGGGTTCATGTACCTGGGAAAACTCATCGAGTGCGGGAAAACCGTTCAGATTTTCGAACATCCCAACGAAGAACTCACGGAGAATTATATTACCGGGCGGTTCGGGTAGGAGGGAACCATGGCAGAAAAATTTCATACAGAACTCCAGAATCTGAGACAGGACACTCTGGGAATGGCACACCTGGGACGCGACATGCTCCGCTCTGCAGTTGATGCACTCATCCGGCAGGATCCAACGCTTGCAGAATCGGTGATCCTGAGAAAAGGTGAGATCCACGACATGGAGGTGAACCTGGAAGAGCATTGTTACCACCTGATTGCCCTCTACCAGCCGATGGCAAAGGATATGCGGTTCATTGCCTGCACCCTGAAAGTGATTAATGCGTCGTTGCGGATCGGGCGGTACGGGAAGGTAATCGCAAAAATCGTGAAAGAAATTTCGGACAAGCCCCACATAGCCAACCTCATGAGCATCCCGCACATGGCAGACCTTGTGATCGACATGGTGGATGATGCAATAGCAGCCTACGAGTCTGACAATCTCACCCTGACAGAGGGATTTTCAGCCCGGGACGATGCTGTCGATGCATTACGTCATTCAATCTTCCGGGAAGGAATAACCTACATGATGGAAGACCCGAAGAATATCTCACGGTGCACGCATTACATCATGGTCGCGCGGTATCTCGAACGCTGTGCTGACCATGCCTGTAAGATTGCCGAGAATGTTCATTACATGGAGACCGGGGAAAGGATAGAGATTAAATAATTGTTTTCAATTCTTTTTTCAACCTCAATCACCCAAAGTGAAAAGAACCTCAATACGATCTCCGCTTCTCTTTTCGATTCTCACCTTATCAATGGAAAAGTCCGCAAAATCATCCGTTTCTGTTCGTGTGTAGAAACGGGAGCATTATTGCACCCGATTTTCTAGAATACGGCTGAATTACCCCTCTGCGGGTGTCCAATAAATGCCTTATGGGCAATATGCGACAGGATAGATGCACCTTGGAAGCACTGACTCCACGGATTGGTAGTCCGATAACGCCCGGTCATAACCCCTCGTCCTCAATGATTCTCCGGCTTGGCACTTTTTGACCTTGCCGTCTTCAGGAAAATTACAGGGATCTCACGACAAACGACCAGGAAAAAATAGCAGCATGTTTTCGCCCGATTCCCGATCCATTCGTTGATAGTCCCTGTGTATAATCCTTCATCAGATCGGTCAGGGGATGGGTTATTCGCAGCGAAGAAAGAGGATTTTGTCACTATGAATAGTGCTTTAAGTAACCACGGGAAGTATCCATGAAAAAATGAAGGCCCCGGCTGAAGGATATCTTCGGGACATCCCGGCCAGGTGAACTTCGGTGAAGTTGAAAAAAAAGAGGATTGACCTTTATGAAGTATGTCGATGGATATGTTCTGGTAGTGCCGGAGAAGAACTTACCGGCTTACCGCGAGATGGCTGAGAAAGGAGCACAAATCTGGAAAAAATATGGCGCTCTTCAGTATATTGAGAGTGTTGGTGATGACCTCTCTCCGGAATGGGCCGGGATCAGGTTCCCACAAATGGTAGCTGCCGGGCGCGGTGAGACGGTTGTGTTTTCTTTCATCGTATTTAAGTCACGGGCACATCGCGACGAGGTGAACGCAAAAGTTATGAAAGATCCGTTCATGAACGACCCTGATCAGAAGGACATGTCTATGCCATTCGATATGAAGCGTATGGCATACGGCGGGTTCAACGTCATTGTCGAAGCATAGCGTCGTTACATGGATTGCTGATATGATGCGGATTTACCGGTTGGTTAATCCGGTGCATAGTTTTAGCAGGGTTATCCTTCTAACATTATCCTGATCAAACTGATGTTCCCGGTAAGCCCGGAATATGCAGTGTCATACTGCATCAATAGGCTTCACCCCGCTTTTTCCAGTCTTTATAAATCTCAAACCAGACGACACTCATGATACCCGCTCCTGCACACAAAAGGAGATCGGAGAACAGGACCGGCCCGAACCGGAAAAGTTCCCGGAGTGCCGGTACATACAGCACGAGCACCAGGCAGGCAATTGTCCCCGCAAAGACCCACCAAAGCGCCCTGTTCGGCGAACGGAGTGTTGAAAAGATGGTCTCTGACCATGAGCGGTTGGTCAGGATCAGGCAGAGGTTGGCAATAACTATCGTGGTAAAGGCCATTACCCGCACTTCGGGCTCTCCAAGTCCGCGTGAAATTGCATATACGTAGACAGCAAGAACGACTGCAAGTACGACAAAACCCTGCAGGAGACAAAGGGTTAACGTATTCCTGGTGAAGAGCCCCTCGTCCTTATTCCTTGGCGGGCGGCTCATCACGTTATGCTCCTCATTTTCTGATTCGAAGACAACCGAGCATGCCGGATCGATGATCAACTCAAGGAATACGATATGGACCGGAAGGAGGATAAGCGGCATGTTGAAAAGTACAGGGATAAGCGACATACCGGCGATAGGGATGTGGATGGAGAAGATGTAGGCCATCGCTTTTTTCAGGTTGTCAAAGATCCGTCGTCCCAGCCGGACTGCTGCCACTATTGAGGTAAAATTATCATCGAGGAGGACGAGCGATGAGGCCTCGCGGGCAACATCGGTTCCCCTGCCACCCATGGCAATACCGATATCCGCGGATTTCAGTGCAGGTGCATCGTTCACCCCATCGCCGGTCATCGCGACGATCTCCCCGTTCTCTTTCAGGGCATTCACGATCCGGAGTTTTTGTTCGGGCACGACACGGGCAAAGACCGCAACCGAATTGATCCGGTTCCGCAGTTCACTATTATCCATCGCATCCAGTTCCGGACCGGTGATAGAGCGTGTTCCATCCGCAAGCCCGATCTGGCGGGCGATATTCTGGGCAGTCAGCGGATAGTCCCCGGTAATCATAATAACCCGGATACCTGCCGTGTAGCATTCCCTTACGGCATCAGCAACCTGTGGCCGGACCGGGTCGGCAAACCCGACAAGCCCCAGGAATTCGAACGTGAACGCATGCTGCTCCTCCGGAAGACCGGAGATCGAAAAGAAGGCCCGCGCCACGCCCAGTACGCGGAGCCCCTCTTCGGCCATGAGGTCGACGGACTCCGAAAGCTTCCTGACGGAAGCTGTGTCGAAATGACAGAGGTCGGCAATTGCTTCCGGTGCGCCTTTTGCTGCAATGACATACCGATCACCGTCGGGCGACTGCCAGACATTTGACATGGCAAGGAGCTCCGGTGACAGGGGGTATTCCTGCACAAGGTTCCAGTTTGTATGGATATGTTCCGTCCTGCCGAAATCCCCGTCAGCGAGCTGGAGGAGTGCCTTCTCCATCGGGTCGAAGGGGTCTTTCTTGCAGGCAAGAATGGCGTACTCCGCGACCTCATGGCAGGTATCCGTGAGCGGTTCATGGTCGGACGAGTTATAGTCACACAACTCACCCTGTGCAAAAAATTTCGTAACGGACATCCGGTTCTGGGTGAGGGTGCCGGTCTTATCCACGCACAGGACGGTGGCAGAGCCCAGTGTTTCGATGGCGGGGACCTGACGGGTGAGGACG
>Ga0209492_1000545_pt1 | contig 11739 bp, 30 predicted proteins | sample PPLLak12cMay2015_FD_187253 | JGI IMG/M metagenome (GOLD analysis project Ga0209492, IMG submission 187253) | Freshwater sediment microbial communities from Prairie Pothole Lake near Jamestown, North Dakota, USA - PPLs Lake P7 Core (1) Depth... | ecosystem: Environmental > Aquatic > Freshwater >... | reverse complement strand
AGAAGATTTACAAAGTTTTTTAATAAATAGTAAAAAACCTATATTATTTTTTAAATTTATTTATTGTTTAATAAATGATAATGAAATAGTTTATATTGGTAAAACTATTAATATACAAAGTAGAATTTCAACACATCATAAAGATAAATCAAAGATATTTAACAGTTTTTCAATAGTTGCTAAATTACCAAATGAAATTTCAGATAGTGAACTTTTAAAATTAGAAGAAAAATACATTAAATTATTAAAACCAAAATATAATATAATGCATAATATATAATGAAGAAACCAACTCGTAAAAGTTTAGTTATAAAATTAGATACAGTCTTTAGTCAATATATAAGGCGTAAAGATGCTATTAATGAAATAGCTGAATGTATTACTTGTGGTAAAAAAGACCATTATAAAAAGCTACAATGCGGTCATTTTCAATCACGTTCACATTATTCAACACGTTGGGATATTAATAATGTAGGAGTTCAATGTTACGGATGTAATATTTCACGTTCTGGCGAACAATATAAATTTAGTCAATACCTTGGTGATAACTTAGCACAAGAAATGTATATTAAGTCAAAACAAATAGTTAAATTTGCTGATGTAGATTTAATAGATATGATTGAATATTATAATAATAAAATACTGGCTTTAGAAAGTAAAGAAAACTAAAGGGAATACAAATCTACTTTACAAGATTGTGGTATCGGGTGCAAAATAATTAAGCGTAATTTGCAAGTTAGTAGTCAGGTGGGAAAAGCTAACATTTTTTTAAAATATTTTTTGTTTTTGTTTCTTTGTTTTAAAAGGCTACTGTAAAAGGTAGCTTTTTTTATTTGTTAAAGTTTTGTTAAAGTATTTTAATATAGTTTTATATTTAAAAAACAGTTATATATTTGTACCAGCAATAAAGCGAAACATTAAAACAAAATATTATGACACGTTTACAAACATTAGAAAATAGATTAGCAAGAATTCAAAACAGAAAAGAAGCTTATATTTTAAGTGAAAAAATAAATGGAAAACTTTACGCAAATCCAAGAGCTTCAAGATATTCAATGACTTGTGTTTTAATAAAAAGAGAAATAAGAAATTTAAACAACTAAAAAAAACAAAATGAAACAATTATTAAAAGATTTTGCATTATCATTAGCATTTATGATTACACTAACATTAATTTATTTAACAACAATTTATTTTTTATAATATGAAAGATTTAATAGACTACCAAAGATTTCAAATTGAAAGTTTACAGGCAAGAGTTTGCGAACTTGAAAATGTGAACAACGTACTATCAGGATATTGCTTTGAAGCATTAGACAAAGATTGTCCAAAAGAATATAAAACAATAATTAAAAAAGAAATTTATAACCTAACATTAAAATAAAATGGAATTAACATTAAATCAAAAACTGTCTTTAATTCAAAAAGAATTTAAAGCAAACAAATCAAAATTTAATAGTTTTGGAAAATACAATTTTAGAAGTGCTGAAGATATATTAGAAGCATTAAAACCTTACAATGAAAAATATAAAGTAAACTTTACAATTACAGAATCAATGGTTGAATCACAATTTTTACAATTTCCTATGTTACGTTCTGTAGCATCAATTAACGATGATTTGGACACAATAACTGCTTCTGCTATAGTTGGTGTAGACTTAGAACAAAAAGGAATGCAAATGCCTCAAAAGTTTGGTTCTGCTTCAAGTTATGCTAAGAAGTACGCGTTAGGTAATTTATTACTAATTGATGATTCACAAGATGCTGATGCAACAAATAAGCACGAAAAGAGTACATCTAAAGAAGAATTAAAATGGTTAAATAAAAATACACCAGAATTTAATAAAGCAGTTGAATATATCAAAGGTGGTGGTTCTGTTTCTGCAATAGAAGCGAAATATAAAATGACTAAAGAAGTTAAAGACGAATTGTTAAAATAAAATTATTATATTTGTAAAACTGAATAGCTGACAACAGTAAAAAAAGGTAAGCAATAAAAAACAAATAATATGAGTGCATTAATTAATTTAAGTTTAAGAGTAGACAAATTACCAAAAGAGAAATTTGTTCAAGGTAAAGATGGAGCAGTTTATTACAACTTTACTATTGGAGTAAATGATGAATCTAATCAATGGGGACAAAATGTATCAGCGACTGATTCACAAACAAAAGAAGAAAGAGAAGCTAAAAAGCCTAAAAGCTATTTAGGTAATGGAAATGTAATTTGGACTGATGGAAACATTAAGTTAGCAGATAAAAAGGTAGAAGTTACTGCAAAAGAAGTAGAATCGGATTTACCGTTCTAAATTTAATTGGGTAGTGTAAAAGCTACCCTTTTTTTAAACAAAGAAAACAATAATATGGATATAGAAGCACAAAGGTTATTAATGCAAATGTATGAAGAAGATTGCTTTATTAATCCATTAGAAAAAATAGAACATCCAAAACCTGCTATTTCATTTGGAACTAAAAGTTATGAAACAAAAGATGGAGAAGTTAGCTATCCAGTACCTTTAGGAACATACGGAAACTTTAGTTTTATACAAGCACCACCAAAATCAAAAAAAACATTTTTCGTATCATTATTATCAGCAGTATATTTAGCTGAACATTTAGAATCATTTTGCGGTGATTTAAAAGCAAATAGAAATGACAAACATTTAGTACATTTTGACACTGAACAAGGGAATTTTCACGCTGCAATGGTATTTAAAAGACCAATTGATATGACTGGAATTAAATCAGACAAATATCATACATTGGCACTTAGACAATTATCATTTAAAGAACGAATAGACTTTATAGAGTATTATCTTTATGATAAATTAGAGGGTAAGAATATTGGATTAGTAATTATTGATGGAATAGCGGATTTATGTAGTGATGTAAATAACATTGAAGAATCAAATAATGTAGTTCAAAAGTTAATGAAATGGACAAAGGAATTAAATTGTCATATAATAACAGTAATCCATAGCAACTTCGGTTCAGATAAACCAACAGGGCATTTAGGTTCGTTCTTGGAAAAGAAAACAGAAACACAAATACAATTAGAACTCAATACAGTAAATAAAGGATTAGTAACAGTAAGTTGTAAACGTTCAAGAAACGCATCATTTGAAAACTTTAGCTTTAAAGTCAATAGTTTTGGATTGCCACAAGTTGAAGGTGCTTTTTACGACCCACTAAAAGATATATTTTAAGATGCAAACAACAATTAAAAATCACATAAACGAATTACAAACTTCTGCAGCTAGAATGTTAGTATTAAATTCAGATAACAAAATGTTAATAAGTTATTTTAAAGACTTAAACGAAAAGTTGTTATATTTGAAACAATTAGTTGATATGGATTCAAAGTATAATTGGATTGAAATTGAAAATTTAATGTCAAAGTTAAAAGAAATAGATAAAGAATTGACGCATATTAATATTGAAGTACAAATAGCAGAAGTAACAACAGAAAAGAAATCAGCATATATAAAAAAATAACATTATGATAGTATTATTAGTATTAGTTTTAGCAGTAGTTTTTATAGTAATGAATTTTGTTGATTGTGATATATTAATTACACCAATTAAAGGTATTATGTTCGGTGCTTTATATAACGATGATGTTTATGATACAGAAACAGACCATACAATTCAAATACTAATTTTATTTATATCTTTTAATTTCCTATGGACGACTACAAATGGTTAGAACAAGTTGCAAAACATCACAAAGAATGGGTAGAAGTTATTCATAAACTTGGTGAGTACGATTATGCAGAAGATATTGTCCAAGAAAGTTACATTGCTTTAATGAAATATGCTGATGCTACAAAGTTAATTGATGTAAATGGTAATGTACGTAAAGGATATATGTTTTTTACGCTTAGAAGCCTTTATTATCAGTTTTACAATAAAAAGAAAAAGATTAATAAAGTATCTTTTGATGGATGTTGGGAATTATTTGATGATTCAAATGTAGAAGAACATAAAGCGTACAATGATATATGTTTAATGATTGATGAAGAAATAGGTAATTGGCACTGGTATGACCGCAAACTGTTTAAATTGTATAGAGATACAGATATGAGTATGCGTGATATTGCAAAAGAAACCAATATTAGTTTAATATCAATTTTTCATAGTATTAAGAATTACAAAGAAATATTAAATACAAAGTTTCAGAAAGATTATCAGGATTACAGTAATAATGATTATAATACAATTTATTAATTAAAAACAATTAAAATGGCTAAAAGAAAAGCAAAAGGATTAGGTGATACAATAGAAGCTATCACAACAGCAACAGGAATTAAAGCAATAGTAGACACTTTTAGTGAACTTACTGGTATAGACTGTAATTGCGATGAACGTAAAGAAACTTTAAATAAATTGTTTCCTTACAATTCAAACATTAATTGTTTAACAGAATCAGATTATAATTCTTTAACAAAGTATTTATCTTCAAGTCAAACTACATTAAATCCATTTGAACAAAAAGAAGTAAGTGATATTTATTTTAACGTATTTAACTATCGTTTACAAATAAGTTCTTGTTCAAGTTGTTGGAAAGGTAAAATAGCTGAACTAAGAAAAGTGTATAACGAATATAAATTAAATGACTAATGGAAACAAACATAATACAACAAGAATATCTTAAATCAGTTTTATTAAGTCAATTATTACTTGAATCAAATGAAGCATTATTTTTTACAACACAGTATAAACAACAAATTAAACACAAAATAAACAGTTTAAATAAAGACTTGGAAGAAGTTGTAAGAAATGAATATAAGATTATTTATAATACAGATGCAGAAACAACAACAAACATTTTAAACAGTATTGAAACAATAGTTAAAAAACTGCAAACAAGTTCAATTGATGAATTAGTAATGATAAATGCAGTTATAGATAAATACAAAGAAAATAAAGAATGGTTCATTAAACACGCTGAAACAGAATTTTTAAAATTAGACTAATGGCGAAGAAACAATTAGAAAAATATATTCCAAAAGAATATGAAATTAAAAATATGTATTTATGTTTTAAAAATGACTTAGCATATATAATACAACCAATAAAAGATTCAAAAAAATTTAAAGTAATTAAATTTAAAATATCCAATAGATTAGAACAATATACTTATAAAGAAAACAATATTGATGTTGAATTTACAGAATACGAAGCATTAAAGAAAACAATGGAACTTTACACACAACACTCAAAAAGATTTGACAAATGAAAGACACAATAGTAGAATCAGTAATAGAACAATTTAAACAACGTTCTGAAGTAGGAATTAATAAATATGGCGTTACACTTGATAGAAAAGATTTAACACCTTTAGAATGGATGAATCATCTTCAGCAAGAATTAATGGATGCTACTTTATATATTGAAAAATTAAAAACATTTGTAATATGAAAAGTAAACAATCAGCACTGCAAAGAATAAATAGAATTATAGATTTTAACTGGAAACGTGGAAACAATAAAGAATCAGTTAATGAAGTATACAGAAAAATAATTAATCAAAAGTTATCAAAAAAGAACTAGCGGTAGGTCTTACATTTACGATTAATTTAATAACGGGGGATTAAGCAATCAGAAATGGTTGCTTTTTTTTATGTTAAATTTTTGTTAAAATGTATTTTATGTTAAAAACTTGTTTATATTTGTACTCAGATAACAACAAATAAAAAATAGAAATTATGCAAATAGGACAAAAAGTAAACTACTTCGGAAAAAATGCAGAAGTATTAGAATTTAATAGAACACACGTTTTAATTAAATTTAAAAATGGAAGTAAATTATGTACAACTAAAACAGCATTTAATAGATAACAATTTAAAACAAACATTATGACAAAGCAAGAAATTATTGAAACATTAAGTAACTGTATTGAGTTAGTTAATTTAACAGAAAATGTTTATGTAAGAAATAAACTTACACAAGTAGCAGAAGCATTAATAAAAGAATGGAATGAAAGTGATGCTTATGATGAAGTAGTAAAACAAGTATTAAATTACGATGAAACAATGTCAAATTTAGATAAAATAAGAATAAGATAATGAATGAATTAGCATTAATAAAAATTCAATCTAAAGTAATGGGATTGGATAAAGAATTACATCAAGCAGTTAATGATTTAATAAGCGGTAAAAGTTTAATAAGCGACGAACATTTAACTGTAATAATAAACAGTACAGAACGTGAATTAAGAGTTTACAATCATATTTTAAAGCTAATAATTAATAATCAAAACGTAAACTAATGGTACTATTATTTGATGCAGATAGTTTAATATTTGCAAGTTGTTTAAAAAGAAAAGAAAATGACAGTGATGAAAAATTCTATTTTAATATAGAAGAATCAGTACATAAGTTTGAAGAAGGGTTTATGAGTATTATAAATTATTTAGAAGATATTTATGAAATTGAAAAAGTATTAGTATTTTCTGGTTCAAAAGGTAATTTTAGAAAATATATATCACCAAAATATAAAGCAAATAGATTGGCAATAGATTTACCACCATTGTTAAATGAAATGCATAAATTTGTAAAAGACAATTACGATTCAATAGTAGGTTACGGAGTTGAAACAGATGATATGGTAGCAAGGTATTGGTATAATCTATCGCAAGAACACGGTAGAGATAATGTAATGATAATATCAATTGATAAAGATTACAAACAATTTCCCGCTTTGATTTATAATTACCATTATAATCACAAATGTATTTATGATATATCTGAATCAGAAGCTATGTATAATTTTTACGAGCAAATGATTATAGGTGATGGAGCAGATAATGTGCAGTATTGTAAAGGTTATGGAAAGAAATATGCTGAAAAGTTATTTGTAGATTGTGATTCACATTATAAATATACTAAAAGAGTTTATGAATTATTTAAAAAAATACATAAAAGAAAAGCAAAACAACGTTATATTGAATGCTATAACTTGTTAAAATTAAGAACTAATTAAAAAAAAATTATATATTTACATTTTATTAACTAAAACAAACAAAAATAATGAACATTTTAGAAGAAGCAAACAACATTATTAATTTACGTTCAGAAGAAAAAGAACGTATGTATGGACCTTTTGAAGAAGGTATGGAAAGAGCAGCTATGATAGCTTCAGGTTGCACAGGTAAACAATTAACTGCACAAGATATATATATGTGTCTTGTAGCTTTAAAGTTATCTAGGCAATCCTATAATCATAAAGAAGATAATCTACTTGATGCAGTAGCTTATTTAGGAAGTTTAAACAACTATAATAATAAGTAATATGAAAATTAATGTTGGAATTTTAATTTTTAGTGACCCTACTAGAAGAGGTACTATTAATTCTGAAGTTAAATTCTTAAATAGTTTATACGAATACAACAATGAAGATTGTGATTTTTATATTATAACAGTTAATAGTAATTTTACTAAAAGAATTATAGAAAATAATAAAACTATATATAATTTTAAACATAACATTATAGAGGTATTTAGTGAAAAAGATTTATATAAAATAAATAATATATCTTGTATAATTACTTATCCTAACCATAGTTCTTTTTATGGTGGTGTTTTAAATGATAATAACGTTTTAATGTATAAAATAATATCTTACTTAAATAACAAATTAAACAAAAAAACTTTTATTCGTGTAAATGATTCTGAATTAAAAATAAGAGACTATAGAAGCATTTGTAAATTAAGATTAGAACACAATATTAATAACAAAGAAAATAATATAACTGTATTTATTAAAGATAAAAACAATTTAATAAAAGCAAATGATTTAATTTCTACTAAATCTTGGGATTATTCTAAAATATTTTGGATTGCTAATGGTTCTAAAGAAACTTACGATTGGGTTTCAGAAACTTTATACGATAGAGAAACTAAAATGTATAGAGTTGATAGTAAAGAACAAATAAATAAAAATACAATATATTTGTCTGATGATTTATTATTTTTAGTTAGAAAAAATTACGAAAGGTTTAATGAAAAATATAGTTATAATTTAAATCACGAAAAAAAATTGTGCTACATTGGTTTCTTTGATACAGTTAATAAGAAAAGAGCTAAGGCATTTGAAATTTTATTTAATAATAACACATTTAAAATTCCTATTAAAATATTTGGAAAAGGAACAGAAATAATAGAAAGTTTAAAAGACAAACAAAACATAGAAATAGTAGAAGGATTTATAGAAGGTGATTCTGAAGATTACTTTAATTTTTTAAATAAACATTTAGCTTATGTTTTTATAGGAAAAGGAAATAATAAATCTAGATACATTGGTAAAACTTTATATGATTCAGTTGTAGCAAGAACACCTGTTGTAGTTTATAAAAAATGTGATACAGAAATGATATGTTTTAAAAATAAAGATTATTATTTTGAGAACGAACACGAACTAAAGATTATTTATAATAAACTTTTAGATGTAAATATTAGAAATAATTGGATTGAACAACAAAAACAAGAAATATTTAATAATTTAAAACAATGTGACTTTAAATTTAAAGACCAATTAATAAGTTTAAATGAAACTGTAAAAGAAATATATAAAAAAAACGATGAAATTAGTGAAAGACAACTATTATTATTTTAAATTTGCAGGTGATACTTTGTATGGAAAGTTTAAAAAAACAAAACAATTATATGAAGGAACAATAGTTAATTTATTTGAAGACAAACAAGGATTTATTTACCCAATTAAAAAAGAAAACATATGTGGAACTTTAAAACAATAACAGACGCGTTTGAATATTACTACGAAAAGTTAGATAGTCAAGTAGAACAAAAAGAAATAGGAACTAAAGCATTATACAATCAAATGTTTACTATATTAGATACATCTGAAAAAATAGTTAAATCTGAATTTAGAAACTTTAAATTAGATTATGCTGAAAAAGAATGGGAATGGTATTTAAGTAAAGATAGAAGCGCTGTTGAAATAGCTAAAGTAGCTAAAATATGGTACAATCATATGGACGAACGTGGTTATGTTAACTCAAACTATGGTTGGCAATGGAGTAGAAACAATCAACTTGAATATGTAATTAAAGAACTTCAGAGGGACAAATATTCTCGTCGTGCATTAATATCTATCTACGATGGAAAAGAACACTCTGAGTACTCTAAAGATACTCCTTGCACATTATCAATTCAATTCTATTTTACACCTGATTCAAGTAAACTTCATATGACAGTTTTAATGAGAAGTAATGATTTATGGTTTGGATTTTGTAATGATGCTTACACGTTTTTACAATTACATAATTTAGTTTGTAAGTCTTTAAATGTAGAGCAAGGATTCTACACTCATTACGCGCAAAATTTACATATATATGAAAGACACTATAACAAATTAGTTAAATAAATGTTAAAATGTAAATAACTTGTAAATAAGTATTATATTTGCTTAAACAAAAACAAATAATTATGGCTCAAAATTTCGAAGACTTAGGATTTTTTATAGAATATCACGTTGATAATAAATATGTTGGAAGTATAAGTGTTATTGAAAATGATAGAGATTGCATAGGATATTATAGTAGAATAGAAACTATAGCTAAAGAAGATATTAAATTTAAAAATAATAAAATAATAAGAAAAGGAATTATATACACTTCTTACATATATCCTTTATGTGGTAAAAAAAAATAACTATGTATTATATATATCATATTAAAGGAGTTAAAGTAGGATGCACAAATGATTTAAAAAGACGAGTTGAACAAATACAAGGATATAAAGAATACGATATACTTGCATCAACAGATAAAATAAGTCACGCATCTAAATTAGAAATACATTTTCAAAAGATTTACAATTATAAACAAGATAAAAATTCATATTTACAACTAATGATTAACAAAAACAAAAAGATTATGACAAAAATGATTCACGTTACAGAAAGAACATTAACTTTTAAAGGTACAAAAGACCAAAAATTAACAGGATATAAATTTCCTATGTTAGTTGAACTATTAAATGGCGAACATATAGAGTTTGATAACAAAACAATTAATTGGATTTTACAAAACAATGCAAGTTCTCAACATAACAAAGAAAGATTTATATATGTAGAAGCTTTATTAAATTATTTAAATGCTGGTAAAACAACTGAATTAGAAATATTTACTAATATTAGAACTTGGGCAGAACAAAAAGGAATATTTGACAAAGGAGATGTAAAGACACAATATATAAAACTACAAGAAGAAGCAGGCGAATTAGCAAAAGCATTATTAAATAATGATAAAGAAGAGATTATAGATGCTATTGGAGATTGTGTTGTAGTATTAACTAACCTATCTAAATTAGCAGGATATAATATAGAAGACTGTATATTAAGCGCATATAGTATTATAAACAAAAGAACAGGTAAAATGATTGATGGAACATTTGTAAAAGATAAATAATGGAAATAACAGAAAGATTAAAAGAAATAATACTACAAGAAACAGGAGAAGATATAAACATAAAAACAAGAAAGAAAAATACAGTTGAAATAAGAAGTTTATATTGCACAATACTAAAACAATTAAAGCCACATAAAACATTACAATCAATAGGAGAAACAATAGATTTAAATCACGCTACAATCATACACGCATTAAGAATGTATGAAGTATACAGTAAAGATAATTCAGACTTAAAAGCAATTAAAGATACTATTTTAAGTCACTTTATAAAGGTAGACAAACAAATAGAAGAACTAACAGAAACAGAAGCATTACAGCAACAAATAAATACATTAAGATTTAACAACAACGAATTAAAAAACGAACTAAAGAAACAACAACAAACAAAAAAATATAACTATGAAATAATAGAAAACTTAAATAACCTTTTAGAAGATACAAACGGAACAATGCAGTATGAAATAATAAACGATAGACTACAAGCATTTTATAGAATGAATAAAAACATAAAACTATGACAAACAAACAAGAAAAAATAGTAGTAGAAGTATTAGCGTGGATATGTACAATAGTAATAATAACATCAATAATTTTAATAATAATATTATGACACCAAAAGAAAAAGCAAAAGAATTATTAGATAAATACATTAATTTATATCCAAGTTATATTGTAATGTTTCAAGGAGATGTAGATAAAGCAGAAAAAGATATAAAACAATGTGCATTAATAGCAGTTAATGAAGTTTTGTATGTATTAAATGAAATTGACAGCTCTGAACAATGGAATGCAAGTTATTTTTATAATCAAGTTAAACAAGAAATAGAAAAATTATGACACCAAAAGAAAGAGCAGAAAACTATATGAAACTTAAAGATGGTTACATATCAGCAAAAGAAAGAGCAAAGATACTATTTGATAAATACCCAATAGAATACAATAGAACATTAGTATTAGGAACAATGCAACAAACAGAACACTGGAAGGAAGTATCAAAAGAATTAAGTAAACTTTATAAAAACAAATAATTATGCCAGATATAACAATGTGTAGTGGTAACAACTGCGAACTAAGTTCAACGTGTTACAGATATAAAGCAGAACCAAGCGAATATAGACAATCGTATTTCTGTAAACCACCTAACGATGGATTAGAATGTGATTACTATTGGGAAATAAAAACTAAATGTTATTGCGGTCATACAAATTATTGTGATTGTATTCCTAAAACAGATGAAGAATGAAACCAATACATAAACTAAACAACGGTAGAGGTGCAACACTATGCCACACTTGTAGCGTAATAATA
>Ga0209492_1000541_pt1 | contig 11752 bp, 18 predicted proteins | sample PPLLak12cMay2015_FD_187253 | JGI IMG/M metagenome (GOLD analysis project Ga0209492, IMG submission 187253) | Freshwater sediment microbial communities from Prairie Pothole Lake near Jamestown, North Dakota, USA - PPLs Lake P7 Core (1) Depth... | ecosystem: Environmental > Aquatic > Freshwater >... | reverse complement strand
CACCGTGCGAACGTGGAACAACGTGATCCAATGTAAGCTCGGCCAGCTTTACCTTACCATGCGCTTCCTTACACCGCCAAGTGGTCTGGAGTTGACAGGTAAAATCGTCTCTTAGGTATACATTGTTTCTGCTGTACTTAAGAGTCTTGCTCCACTTAACCTGTTCAGTCATGATGACAATGGAGGGGACCTTAAGTTCCAAATGCTGTGATCTTACGGTCCAGCTTTCGTACTCTTTAAGGACTTTGACTTTACCAAGAAACATCAGACGCACGGCCACATGCCATGATACCACTGAAAGTGGTACATGAGACAAGGGCGTTCCGTCAGCGTTAAGCAGTAAAGTATCCATACATCACCATTCTTTTGTTGGGGTAATAGAGTGCTGTAGTTATTTTAACAACTACAGACCAGCGAGTCAAGGCACCTGTTTGACAATTTCCAGGTAAGATTGAAATTCCTGCGGAACTCCTTTTAACCTCATTGCTAAGGCGTCTTCCTGAGTATCAAAATCTACGCGAAATGTTTCGCGATAATGAACCATTCCGGGTTCCCAGTCTTTTACTATATCTCGCTGGACAAGGTAACGAACTTCGTTATTACAAGAATCATCTACCCAATCCTTGAAAAAGAGTTCTAATAATCGATGCTTGTCGATATTAACATTATCTTTGATTTTAAAAAAAAGAGAATTTGACATCAATAAAAACCTTATTGATGTATTTATCCTCTCCTAGTCCCCGATGAGAATCTTTAGATTAATAGCCGAAATTGCAGCTCTTGCGTCCGACCTATACATTGATTTTTGTAGTTCATCGTGCGGAGAATCTCCGGCCCAGAGTCGCTCAAATATCATATCAAATGATTGATTGAGGCGTGGGCTGTCTTCTAGCGATCCTCCTACCATGTCTCTTATTGTTCCGGTTGCGTCTTCGAAGAGACGGTTCTTAGCTATTGCTTTAGCCACCATCTCTATAAACTCATCGTTAACCGGTACCATATACGAATTCATCTGGTTATTCTCTTTCCATTAACTGAGATTAAATTATCTGTATCTCCGTGTCTATTAGAGTACCGATATACAAATCCGCAACTGTATGTTTCGGTAAAAGTGGTAACCTGTACTTCTCTACAATCGGTTGCCGGCTTAAGACCACAGGCACACATTCTGATCGGGTCCCATTCCCATTCCTGAATAGTATTGCCGTAGAAGTCTTCGTATTCTACGTATACCTGGTCGCCATTTCTAAAGAGTATTGTGCGATCAGTCAATGTACTATTCCCCAGTTACTCTGGCAGAGAGATCTTGTGCTAAGTTAGATTTTACACCTTTTTAGCACAAATCCTAGCATCACTTCTTGTTCTGCGGCGAGTGGCTATCCGGCTCATACCAGGCAGTCATGCCAAACGGCGCAATCAATCGATGTGATGTGTCACCGTGGATCAGGAACAAAGTATCGCACCAATTCTCGTCACCCCAGCTACCGCACGGATATCCGTCAGTCATCATGATGAATCGTTCTGGCATGATATCATTTTCCTTCATGAATGTCCAGTTACACATGAAGTCGGTGCCACCACCGCCCTTGATTTCGTAGTCGTCGATGTCGTCGATATTCTCTGGTGTAAACTTGGCATAGTTGTAGACACGAGTGTCAAAACACCACACTTCAAGATCGAAGTCAGTGAATTGTTCCATAATGCCCTTAGTTTCGCTGAGCAGGTCTCGCAGCATATCTTCGCTCATCGAGCCAGAGCAGTCAATCGAAACCGCAGCCTTGACCTTAACGTCTTCCTTGGTACCGGGCAAGTAGATGCCGGCCGCCTGACTCTTACGCGAGCAACGGCTCCACGTAAAGTCGTTCTTGATCATTGATTGGATCTTCATGTTGAGGATTTCACGCCAATTCATCTGCGGTTCGGTCAGATCCTTTAGCATCCTCTTCACGCCGCCGGGAGTGTTTCCAGCGCCTGCAGCCTTCGCGGCCTGCATGACAGCAGCACGGATCTCATCACTCAATACACGACGTTCCTCGTCCGTCATCGGCTCACCCTTGCCGTCACCTGGCTCCAAGTGAATATCAAACTCGGGGAAGTTAGAGCTCGGATCCTTCAGCAGAAGCTCGTATACTTCTTCTGCGAACATGCCCTTGTACTTGGAATCGAAACAAGCTTGCACGCCGGACGTCTTCGGATCAGGCAGCTTACCGATATTATGTTCGTGAAGCTCCCAGTTAATAACAAAGTCAGCCGCCGCATTCCACATCTTGGGCTTACGACTACCGCGCCGACTCATGTGGTCGTAAACGCAGTGTTCGACTTCGTGTGCCACCAAGAAAATAGTTTCGGGCTTGGTAAGCTTACTAATGAAGTTGCGATTGTAGTAGAAATAACGACCGTCGGTCGCCGCGGTAGGGCACCAGCCCTCGTCGGTTGCGTCTCGCAGAATCATTCGAGTAGCAAGAGTTCCCCAGAACGGCTGTTGCAGGAGAAGCGAAATGCGTGCTCGGGTAATCTGTTCAAGAACTTGTTCGGGTGATGCGTTAGCCATGTTTATTCCTTATTAGATGTCCATTGCACATTCGTGGGCGCATACGGAGCAACAATTACAGAGATCAGTACGTTCGGGGTAAATTTCGTCGTTAAAGGGGCAGGTATGGTCGTCTTCGGCGACGCCTTTGCCGCCACAATGCCTGCCTGTACAGCGTCCATTCCTGAGAATTTTTGCGACTGTATCTCGTTCTTCTTCTGTGTTCATATATGTATTATATAGGCAGACTGTGGTCGAGTCAACAGGATAAAAAGGAAGGGGCAAATGCCCCTTCGAATGGTTCCCCAACCAATGTGCTATTATTATTTATCCCCACGCACCGCGGGTATCGGCAAGTTGCTTCTTGACCAATGCCTGTGCAAACCATTGGTGATGGTCAGCAGTAACCTGATATTGCAGGTTACCATACAGTTCCCACCCGAGAGCAATGTATGCTTCGATTTTAGATGCAACTGCCATCTTATCTTCTCCATTTACGATTACATATTCAGCAATCTCCATCACGGGTTCATTCATTTCAGTCCATTTGCAAAATTAATTGCGTCTGTTATGTTACCTTGAAAAATGCGTTCCATTTGAGAATCGTAGATTTCGAACTTATTAGCATGCTCCAATACTTCACCAAACGGGCCAGTCTGGCCCGCCCGGTTGTTTCTGGGATGAGACAGGATGCTCTGTAGTTTGGCCGCACTCCTGTGATCAAAGCGCTCTATCTGCTTTGTACCACAATATGATTTCAGAGTGTACCTTGCCACAGAGCCCTTCTATCAATCTTCCAGAATGTACTTACCGTACTTCTCGTGGAAGCCCTTGAACGTCTTCAGCTGACGGTGGTTAATCGGCAGGGCGTAGTCGCGCAGTGCAGTCTTCGCGCCCAGGACGATCATTTCCGTCTGGAAATTATCCATCATGAACGTAAAGAAGTGGTCAACGCACTCGTGCCAGGTATCCATCCCGAAACCGTCTTCCTTGGCCTTGGCCTTGCCAACCCATTCCTGCAAGGTGTAGCACATAGAAATCGTCAGCGAGTACATAGCACTCAGATCCTTGACGTTCAGTTGCTTTTCCTTACCCATCAACACGTCGTCGGACTTGGGCATGCGGGCAGCAACCTTACGGTGCGCGCTGAATTCAGTTGCCAGGCCGTCGCCGACAGTACCAGCAACCAGCGCAGTATTCATCGATTCCGGCAGCTCGTCGCTGATCAGCTGGCCAACGAACACCCACGAACGCGGAGTTGCAAACGCCTTGTCCGGGCTCTTCGGATCGAAGTTGAACAACTTCTGCTTGTGGTGCGACAAGAAACCAACCACGTCAGCATGCACGCGAGCACCGATCGCCCACTTTTGCCAGTCTTCGAAGTTCGCGCCCATCTCGATGTGAACCAGACGGTTTGCCAGCGGGCTGGGCATACGGTAGGTAACACCCTTGTCGCTGTCGCGGTTGCCGGCGCAGACCATCGACACACCCTTCGGGAGGTGATATTCACCGACTCGACGATTCAGAATCAGCTGATAAGCAGCGGCCTGCACGCTCGGCGGCGCCGCGTTGATCTCGTCCAGGAACAGGATTGCGTTGGAGAAATAGTTCTCGGTGGGCAAGTCGGCCGGTTGTGCCCACTTCATGGTGCGGGTGTCCGGGTCGTAATAAGGAATACCCTTGATGTCAGTCGGCTCAAGCAAGAGCAGACGCATGTCGATCACGGGACGGTTAGTTTCAGCGCCGATCTCAGCAATGAGCTCAGACTTACCGATACCGGGAGGCCCCCAAATCATCGCCGGTCGACCCACCTTCATGCAGCGGGTAAGGAGAGTGCGAACATCACGTGGACGTTCAACGCGGTGTGTATCAAGACTTGCCATTCTAGTGTTCTCCGGTTGGGGTTAAAAGTTGTTGTGTATGTATTATGCTTTAAGGACTATATACTGTCAAGTGGTTACTTCACCTTGCCTGCCAGGACTTCCCACATCAGCTTACCTTCGGCTTCAGGGATAAAGGTCGGCCAGATTGAGATAAGCTGATTTGCAGTAATCTTGGTGTAACCTTTTTTGAGTTTGGATCTGACTAGCTTGTCAAGTTCATGCCCAGTAGTATCGGCCTTGAACTGCATAGCCTTGCCGCGCCGGCCCCAGAAGATGCAGCAATTCCAGCCACGATCTTTAGAAGGACGCATCCAGTACGGGGTGCTCGAATCTTCCGGAGTTGGTCGGAAAAAATATCCCCAGATCTTGTCGTGGTTATCTTCTTTGCACCAGCCGATAAATCCGAACTCATTCTCTATGCTCATTTGATGCCCTTAAGTCTATTAACAATCTCTTCTTTTTCCATTTCGTCAATAGCAGCCTTTAAGCCAGGCCAATCATCCAAGAAGAGTGTAATACCGTATCCCCAGTGTTCGTTGCCGCCGCCACCAGAACCCGTCTTAATTCCGACAGCGTTGAGAGCAGCACCGTACGGATAACTCGACGAATGAGTCCTATTTCTTTTTAGAGTTCCGGATACGTGTCCTGTCCAACCCTTATATCCAGTTGGCTTATTAGAGTCTTTTCCGCACCAGTTGCTTACTCCGTTATCCGGATGAACATGTGAATTACTAGCACTTTTACTGTAACGAATGCTTGTGAATTCAAATTTTGTAAATTCGTCAGTGCCAAAAAACTTATCACTGTCAAATGGGCTGTTTCCGAATCCGGCATTCGCACCATTCATGATGGTTTTCTGATTCTTCAAGAACCATGCAGGAATATCATCGGGATGGTGTATGTTTCTCTTTTCTTTAGTCAGCCAAGACTTGAAGGTCTTCTTGGTACTCTCGATTTTTCGCTTCTCAGCAAGCTCAATCCGTAGCTTTTTAAGGTGAGCAGCGTATTTCTTTAGATCCTTCTCTTCGAAGATCTTACCTGTAAACCTGCATTTACGAACTTGAACTTTCATTGCTTTCTCTGCACAAAGAGGACACAACCAAACTTACCACGAGTGAGTACACGCTGTTCTTCTGATTGTACGGCAATTACCATAGAGGTCGGTTCGCCACACGCTCCATATGATGGATGTTGCCAACCATCGATCCTGGGCTCTTTGCAATAGTTTACGTGACCGGCATCATATGGGTGACCGGTGCCGTTGCCTTCGCCCCAAAACTTACAATCATAGCAACGCATTATTGCCCCACTAGTTTCAGTAGATCAATTGCCTCGTCTGAGGAAATTTTGCAGCGGCCGCAGAATGTAACAACCCTACGTGCTTTACCGAGATACTCGCTGTGAGCATGTCCGCCCCAGTCAGCAATGCCATTCTTGGTTTCGTAATGCCAGCTACACCCATCTGCATGGTTCCAGCGACAAAGCATGTCATGCAATGTGATTGCCAACCTATGCTCTTCGGGTAGTTCTCGAAAGGCCTTATCGGCCGCTTCGAGTTCATCTGCTTCTTTTCTGAGTCTAGCAATCTTCTCGGCATTATCGGACATAGTATTTCCTTTGTGCCACTATTATATAGCAGCCCGGGTGTTATGTCACTCGGATGGACCGTTGTGATCCTGCCAATATTTCCAGGCGCTGCCTATACCAAACGATTGAGATGATCCACCGATATTAAATCGAATCCATTCAGTATAATCGTGCAACGGAAAAGCCCACCCTTGCAACCAACCATTGTGCATAATTTGCACACGAACAAAGTCTTTCTTTCTAAACTTGTTCTTTTTACCGGGCACCTCTTCGATGCCTTCTTCCAAGCACATTGACCTTACCTGATATTTTCCAGTTGGGCTAACAAACCCCAACGGGTGTTTCCGAACTATGATTGAGACCTGCGGATACTTAGACCTCCTAGGAAGCTGTTCTCCGCAGTGTGGGCAGGTTGCCATCTTAGTCCTTAGGGAAGAAACAACCCGCCGATGACAATCGAACCAAGTGCAATAATAATCATGGCCCAGAGCATAAGCCACTCGCCTTCTTCTTCTAACTCATTGATAGGCTTGGGTATACGAATCAATTTTGTACCTTTGAAGAAGCCGCCAAATCGGCTGTATTCAACCTTCTCGTATCCCTTGGTGAATAGTCTCAAATAAATGACACGGGCAATAGTCAGCCCAACGGTTACAAAGAATGCACCATACAGTAATTTGATGAGTGCCGCCCCGGCCACCTTCCAGATAATTAGGATTGCAGTCAGCTTACCTGCGTCACTCTTCAGGAAGTCGTTAATGGAAATATTCAATTCCTTTGCTGCAATGCCCATCGCCTTGGCAAATCCTTCTGCGGCTTGAGCAGCTTGACTACCCCATGTGGCCGCCAGCGTAACCCCGGCAGTGATATCTTCGGCAGTTGCAGGTTTGGCAGCCTCAGCTACTTTCTGAGCTGCAATTGCCTTAATTTCGGCTACCTGGGCCTCACTTAGTCCGCTGGTGTCAACGGAAGTTTGAGCAGCAAACGAGGTCGATGCGAAGAGTGCAAGTGCCATTGTGGCAACCATTTTACGAAACATGAACTTTCTTTCTCTGGTTAAAGGTGGAACTTTTGTAAACGTTGACATGGGGAAGGCCCTGCTGGTCGTTGATATTCTCGCAGATCTGCAAAGCCTCATCCATCGTACTATGTCTGGTGCGAACACCCCGGAACATGACATGATGCTCGTTGTTTCCAACATGAGCATAGTATGCCGAGGGGTATTTCTGCACAAGTGGTTCTAACATAGTCAGATTATAAGGGCGTTTCCGCCCTTTGTCAAAAGACAGCATCCTGCCACTTGTATCCCTTCTCAATTTCGCGAGTCAGGATCAGGACAGTCATCTCCGGTGTACCATCCTTTAGGACATATGTAAAGGTGCCTGCCTCTGGATCAATCTTCTTCAGATCCTGCGGAGTAACTACCAGGTCGACATACTGAGTAATCTCGTCGCCGTCCTCATCCTTCTTTCCAGTAGGCATGTTGAAGGAAAAGTCGATTTCATCATGAACAACTGGATTTCCTCGAATGGAATCGCGATGCATGTTGTCCACCGGAATCTCGCGCCCGCCGACAATAATCTTCGCATTGTGCTTGGTAGAACCACCATCAGTGAAGGGCTTTGCGTTCAGCATCTCCATTGCTTGATTAGGTGTTTCGCCGTAACGATTCATTTCTTCAATCAACGCCTTCAGCATGTCAAAGTTGAATGCATCGAACATCATGGTAAGACGAACGATAGTTTCGGTGTGCTCCTTTGCAATCAGGCGATCCATGCAGTATTCGCGAATGAATTGCTTATCCAACCCCTTGTAATCGAGCATGTAGAAGATACGGCCCGGGCGGTTTCGCATATGCTGATTCACCTTATACTTGTCGTTGACGGTCAGAATAAACAGTTTCTTTGTCGGAAAGACACCATCCAACAGAGTCAGAATAGCTGCCTGTTGATCTTCGTCGAAGACCTTCTCGAACTCGTCGAATACAATAATGCAAGGTTCGTCGATTGACTGAACAAAGGTATTGAAGCCATCGCCGCAGAAAGGAGTATTGATAACCAGTGTAGGAATTCCTTGTTCGGCACCTTGTTTGGAAATCAGCTTTGCCAGCAAAGTCTTGCCGCTGCCCTTTTCACCATTCAGGAGCACACCAGTTGCATTGGGACGATCCCTGAACGTATTCAGAATTCGATCAGCCTGTCTCGAAGCATTTCCGTAAATCTTCCCTTCGATCTCAAAGCTGGTGATCGGAGTCAGGAAGAAGCCCTTGGGGTTTGCGCCCACGGTGTAGGTACCGATTGGGAGATGATCACGGACGTCATAGGCGCCTTCTTTGGTGGGCCAAAGTGTATTGCCTTCTTTCAGATAAAAGCTCATTTATGTTTCTTTCTTAATGTAAAAATTGGATTGTAGCCAACTTAATCTTTGGCTCTGTAGCAATTACAAATTGTGCAGGGAAATCTACTTTACCGCAATCGGGTTGAACAAATGCCCATCCTGTCCATTGGTTTATTGTATTGCTAATAAACTGATCCAGGCAGGTTTGGCTAGTTGCAATATAAATCTTCAGCATAGTATTACCTTGTAGTTACGGTTGAATCTGGCAGCCATAGAGTAACGGGATAATCCATTGTCTGCTCAATAATTTCTCGAATAATCTCCCAATTGCCGCCGCCGCGTGCGGCACCAATCAACGGAATATGCACCTCCTTAGATTGCGTAAATTCGTTGTTGTCGAATCCGCCCTCTTCAATGTGCCAGTTGACTTGTTCAAAGCAGGTCTGGATGGCATCGTAGCTTGTGTTACGAATTTCTCCGCCGAATCCTTCTTGCGTAATTGCATTCCAGATTACTAAATCTTTATTCTCGACGTAAGGATAGACAACACCCAACACCAGGCCATGAGTCTGATAATGTTGAATGTAACTCTTGTAGGCTCCGGGGAAGGTTTGCTTTACACCGAGTGCAACGCCGGATCCCATAACGCCTTGCGCATTGCAGCCGTGGATGATATGACCGGACCTGACATGCAATAGATTGCCGATTTGTGATTTGATTTTAATCATTTCTTTCCTTTTAGTTTATCAACAACATCTTGCATATCGTATAATTCTTTGCATTCTCTCGGCATGCCTATGCTGCCTACAACTGCAAAACAAGTATTACAACGATAGCTGATACCACTACTGTGGTCAAATGAAGCCGTGGATCCACATAGAAGCTCTATGTCCTCCAATGAGTATACTTCATTCGACCTACTGCGCATTTTCTTCTTCTATAACCTCTTCATCTTCCTCGTCTTCGCAGTCCCCGTATTCACGACGTTCGGCTTCTAGAATATCTAGCGTAGTCTGTGCCAAAACCTGATATCCCAATGGTTCAGAATTCTGAGAACCTTGTCCGGTCTGCTTCACCCAAATCTTACGAGTGTATGACATAAAGGAATTGACCCATGCAGCAGTCAATACCTCGTATGCGAATTTAGACAAGCCGTCCCAATCTTTCTTCTCAAGATACTCGCTAACATGTTCGTCGACGTTGATAAAGTCCCAGACATTACTGCTACCGGCAGATTTAAGGTAGTTCAACCAACGAGCTGCCAAATTTGGCGAGTTCCAATCTTCGCGATCGAGCTGCGCAAGAAGTCGGAAAAGTTGACGTGCTGTTGCAGGGTCGCCTCCCATCTCGGCAAGCTTTCGTTCGTGTTCTTCAACGGCCGCTCTCTTTTTGTCAATATACGCAGGAATAAATCCAACCAGATCTTTGAAATAGATATGATTGTAATTATTATTATATCCGGTTGTGCCCTTACCTTCCCCGACGTAATCTTCGATGTACCACTTCTCGGTAATGGCCTTGAAGATATCGCCATGAACTACCACGTGGGTAACTTGCCGATAAGTGTCAACCTTCTTAATCTTTGCAGCAAGCCGATCAAGTTCGAACTGTTGGGAATCGGTAAGCCCCTTTTCAAGACGCAATTCTTCTAGTTTTCCAATACTGTAGTCGTCCTGATTCCAGCTCGAGTGGTCTTGTATACCAAGTCGGTTCTCGTGATCAGCTTCAAAAAGCTTTTCGACTGTCAGATTTTCTGGAGTGACTTCGCAGTCGTGATAGTCATTAGGCCCTTGCCCAAACTTATACAGCCGACCCTTTAATTCTTCTAAGATAATAGGTAAACCGAAACCGTGACATTCTTCCACGCCTCCGTAATCGTCGTACTTTCCGTAGAATGGGATTGGCATTACATCGTATAGGGCATTTCCGTAACAGAAAGATCCGTCTCCGTTGTTGTTATTTTTCAGCAGAAGAAACACAACTACATCTTGACCTGCGTGAATGTGCAGATTAGAAATTGCACAGGTATGATTCCATGATCCCATTATTTTTCTCCGAATTGTTTCTTAAGTTTTTCGAATTGCTCACGATCCCATTTTTCACGTAGAGCTTTTGCTTCCTCTTCCTTCTCGGTTCGAATAGCATATTCTTGGTCTGTCTCTTCTCTCTGAATCATAATATTGAATCTCGGCGACGGGTTCGGCTCGTATTCATAGTAGAAATCTGGGTCCCAATCAACATAGGATTCGGGACCGTATTCATCTATCCACATCTGTACTCGATCTTTCAAGGCCTTTAAGGTGCCCTCAAATTCACGAGGTGAAAAATCTTCCACACTTACAGGAATAATCTTTCTACTCATATAACGATGTCCTATTTTCAAAGTCACTAAAACGGTCGCCGGGGATTTGCCCAGGTTCACATGGCTCGATGAACCTCTGTGCATAATCTGGAAAATGTTTCCCTACTACTTCCCAGATCTCGTCTTCAGTTTCTGCATCAACCATTGCGCAGATAGTGGCTGTGTCTTTGGAATGTTCGTTGAGAAATTCGTCAGACTCGTCAGGATCTTCGATTCTGCGATACTTAGCGAGCAATTCGGGAGTAAGCCCATCATTCGGCCTCTGTCGACTGCCAGTAATCCAAACCTGGAAAGGCGGAGTTGTACATCCTTCGTCTGCATAGTAGCCGGAGTACCAGCTAATCCAATAGCGGTTCATGATTAAAAGTACGGATCAAGTGACGGAACAACATTAAATCCGCGGTTAATAAAGTATTGACGTACATCGATGTATGTGCGAGCAAGCCTGTAGTCTCTGCTCTGCAATCCGCCGTCGCTAGTCAACCCGTCAGTGAGTTCAACATAGTCAATATCGACGTTGGACGTATTTTCGGTACGCTCACCTGTGATGCTAAAGCCGCGAACAAGAAGAGTATCTTCGACACCACCCATTGTAAGAATGAGACGGTCGGTTGTGTAATCTTCGCCTTCCTCTACCTTAATAGCAGTAATCGGAATAATAACCTCGAGTTCGTCCCTGATCAATTCTGTGTTCCATTTAGGCATTTGTTTTCCTTTGTTTTAAATGTAGAAAGTGGTTGTAGACATTATAGCCTACAACCACTCGTCAGTCAACAGGTGCTAGCTTACTTCTTAACGGCAGCCCCACCCTTTACGCTCATGTCAACACCAAGATCCTTGGCAGTCTTTGCAGTCATCAAGTCTACCAGAGTAGATGCATTCTGACCACCGTTGCCCTGACCACTACTGCCCATAACAACACTCGGACTCCACGCGCCTGGCTGTGCGTTCTGAATAGCGTCGGCATACTTTGAGTTAATTTCCACCAATGCCTCGAGCTTCTTATCCAGCGCGCCGTCGGCATCCATAACCAGGCGCTTACGAGCAGCTTCA
>Ga0209492_1000538_pt1 | contig 11784 bp, 10 predicted proteins | sample PPLLak12cMay2015_FD_187253 | JGI IMG/M metagenome (GOLD analysis project Ga0209492, IMG submission 187253) | Freshwater sediment microbial communities from Prairie Pothole Lake near Jamestown, North Dakota, USA - PPLs Lake P7 Core (1) Depth... | ecosystem: Environmental > Aquatic > Freshwater >... | reverse complement strand
CTTCAGCTCTTTGTAGAGAAGGGCGATGAATGCCAGGTTGAGCAGCAGGATGCCGCCCATCAGGTAGATTCCCACCGGGCCCAGGTCATTGCCCAGGATGACCAGGCGGTCGAACGGAGCGTAAGCCAGCTCGCCCAGCAGGACGGCGTCCGTATCCAGATGCACCTGCCCGGCGTAGCGCGAGACCAGGATCACAGCTATGCTGAATAAAGCCGGGAAGACCAGTCCAATAGCGGCGTCTTCGCGCACCAGCCGGGTGCGGAAGAGCAGCTCGACCAATGTCACGGTCAGCAGACCGGTCAGAGCCGCCCCGATGACCAGATAGGGTGAAGCCAGGTCGCCGGTCATAAAGAAGCCCAGCACGATTCCCAGCAGAACGGTGTGGCTGATAGCGTCGCTCATCATCACCATACGCCGCAGCACCAGGAAGACGCCCAGCAAGGCGCAGGACGAAGCCGCCAAAACAGCAATCAGCTGGATTTGGAATTGGGCGGCATTCATAACCCGACCTCTCCTTGCATGGCCTGGGAGATGCGCTCTGCTCCGGCCGGCGCGGATGCAGCCGAGAGCAGGCGCTGTGCTTCCTCGGCGCCGGCGGTCGTTAGCGACCAACCGCCGCTCTCAGCCCGTACCAAACCCTGCCCGGCCAGCGCCTGCAGGTTGCGCCCGGCGTCGGTCTGCCCGGCGCTCATGGCTTGCAGTACTGCGGTTGTATGTGGGTGGCTCATGTCTGCGTGCTGAGAGGCCAGGGTGTACAGGTCGAGCAGCACGCTCTCCTGGTGCAGCTGGCGTCGGTTGCGCCGCCGGCGCGCCCAGCTCCAAATCAGGCCGCGGTTGGGTGCGAATAAGAGCGATACCACGACCACGTTGCAAATAATCAGGACAATAGTTGGCCCAGTGGACAGGCGTGGTGTCAGGCTGCTGAGCACCGCTCCACTCACGCCGGAGAGGGCGCCAAAGATGGCTGCCAGCGCCACCATCACACCCAGCCGGTTGGTCCACTGGCGGGCCGCCGCTGCCGGGGCGATCACCATGGCGCTCATCAATACCACGCCTACGGCCTGCAGCCCGATGACGATTGACACCACCAGCAGAGTCGTCAGCAGGATGTCCAGGCCGCGTACCGGGTAGCCCAGGCTGGCGGCATACTCGGGGTCAAAGCTGAGCAGCTTGAATTCCTTCCAGAAAATGGCGACCAGCAAGAATACGATCGCTCCCAGCGCCATCATCGTGACCACATCCCGCTGCAGCAGGGTGGCTGCCTGGCCAAACAGGAACTTGTCGAGCCCGGCCTGGCTGGCATCCGGCATGTGCTGCACAAAAGTCAGCAGCATCAATCCCAGGCCAAAAAACACCGACAGGATGAAGCCCAGTGCGCTGTCGTACTTGATGCGCGTGCTGCTGACAATGCGCAGGATCAGCAGCGTACCGACCAGACCGGCGGCAACCGCTCCCAGCATAAGCACCAGCGGCTCTTTGCTGCGTGTCAGCAGGAAGGCCAGCACGATGCCTGGCAGGGCGGCGTGTGAAATGGCGTCTCCCAGCAGGCTTTGCTTGCGCAGGACAGCGAAACAGCCCAGCGCGCCGCTGACGATGCCAATGCTGGCCGCTCCCAGGGCTACGGTACGCAGGGTATAGTCGAACAACAGGTCGTGCAAGATTTGCAGCAGGTTCACGGTTGCCTCGCCTACGGGTGGATCGCCGATGAGCCGGCCGGTTGGCTGTTTTCCTGGGGTGGCAGGGCCGGCTGGTCGCCGTTGCCCCTCAAGAAGGCTACCCGGCCGCCGTAAGTCAGGCGCAGGTTGTGCTCGTTGAAGACTTCGGTCACTGGACCGCTGGCTATGCGGCGCACATTGAGCATGGTCACCCAGTCAAAATATTCCGGCACGGTTTGCAGATCGTGGTGGACGACCACCACCGTCTTGCCAGCCTTGCGCAGCTCCTGTAGCAAGCTGATAATGGCGCGTTCGGTCGTAGCATCCACACCCTGAAAGGGCTCGTCCATGAAGTATAGCTGGGCGTCCTGCACCAGGGCGCGTGCCAGGAAAACCCGCTGCTGCTGACCGCCAGAGAGCTGGCCGATCTGCCGGTCGGCAAAGCTGCGCATGCCCACCTTTTCCAGCGCCTCTAACGCCAGGCTGGTTTCCTGCCGCCCGGGGCGGCGGACCCAGCCCAGCGCGCCGTAGCGTCCCATCATGACCACATCCAGCACGCTGGTGGGAAAATCCCAGTCTACGCTGCCGCGCTGAGGCACATAGCCCACCAGCTGCCGCTGCTGGGCATACGGCTTGCCGTATATCGATACCTGCCCGGCTGCCGGCCGCACCAACCCCAGGATCGCCTTGAGCAGGGTGGTCTTTCCGGCGCCATTCGGGCCGATGATGGCCATCAGAATGCCGGGTGGCACGCTAACATCCACATCCCATAACACCGGCCGGTCCTGGTAAGCTACGGTCAGGTCGGTTACTTCGATTGCGTTAGTATTGCTCATTTCCATAAAATAATTACCTTCTTCGCAGGTTGTTTAACTGCCGGACAGGGCTTTGACCAGCGTGTCAATGTTGTGGCGCACCATACCAAGATAGTTTCCCTCTGGGGTGCCGGCGCTGCCCATGGCGTCCGAGAAGAGCTGGCCGCCGATCTGCACTTCGGCACCTCTTGCTCGTACCGCCGCCTGAACTGCCTCAATGGTGCGTGTGGGCACCGACGACTCGACGAAGATGGCCGGGATGCCGCGCTCAACGATGTAATCCGCCAGCGCCTGCACATCGGCGGTGCCGGCTTCGCTGGCGGTGCTGATGCCCTGCAGGCCGCGCACCTCAAAGCCGTAGGCCCGCCCGAAGTAATTAAAGGCATCGTGGGCTGTGATCAGCACCCGCTTCTCCTCAGGGATATTCGCTGCCTGTGAGTGGATGTATTGGTCCAGCGCTCCCAGCTCTGCCAGGTAGGCGGTGGCATTATCCTGGTAAGTCTGGACATTCTGAGGGTCCATCTCAATAAGTGCATCGCGCACGCTGTTGACTGTGTCCATCCACAGCTGGACATCGAACCACACGTGCGGATCGTAGTTGCCCTGGAACTCAGGAGGAGAAGAGAGCTTCGCCCGGTCGATCCCATCTGTGGTAGCTACGGTTTGCACCGCGCCATCCATGCGCTCGAATACTTTGCCCATGCCGGCTTCCAGGTGCAGGCCGTTGTAGAAGATTACATCGGCGTCCGCCAGAGCGATCACGCTCCGCTCGCTGGGCTTATACAGGTGCGGATCCACGCCCGGTCCCATCAGGCCGGTGACATCCACACGCTTGCCGCCAACGTTCTTGACCACATCGGCTACCATGCCGGTGGTTGCCACTGCCCGGATGGGGCGCAGAGAAAGATCATCATCCTGGGCAGTTGTCGAGCTACAGGCGGAAAGAAAAACCAGGATAAGTATTAGCAGAAGAAAAGTCGCTTTATTTTTCATAAGTAATCAAAATCAGAATTTAGGGTATCCTAAATTCTGATTCTAGACTAAGACGGTCTACTTGTCAAGGATTTTGGATCGCAAATGGAAAAGGCTGGATACTTTAGCGAATTTCATGCGCCTGGCTGCGCAGCGTGCTGCGCAGCACCCACCCGCCGAGCAAAGCGCCGAAAAGCAAGTGCGCTGTGGCGAAAGCCCATGCCGGTATCGTTTGCAGGGCAGAGTTGGTGGTTGGCAGCAGCACCAGGTCGGCGGCCAGCCACAGCAGCAGGCCGTAGACTGCTCCTGCCAGGGCGCCCGCCCAGGTGGGCCGGCCGGCCAGCGTGCGGCGCAGCAGCAGCCAGAACAGTATCCCGTAAATAATGCCATAAACGCCGGAAAGCGCCAGGTGGATCAGACCGCCCACAAATGGGGAAGGCATCGCCTGCAGGTCGAAGCGGCTGAACAACTCGATAGGGCTTTCCCCGCCCGGCCAGCTAGCCAGTGCCAGGAAGACACCCATTGCCAGGCCGGCAAGCAGCCCACCGCCCAGGCCGTCAATGGCCGAGTCGCTGGCGCTGGTATCAATGCGTGTGGTCTTTATAGTTGCCATTGGTATACTCCATTTTTTGATGTTTATTATTCTCAATCACGTTTTACTTTCGGTCAGCGGTCAGTTATCAGCGGTCGGCTGTCGGCGGTCGGCTGGCGGTCTCATCCACAAGCTGGCATGCTCGGGCTGCAGCGTCTCGGCAACCGCCTCCAGCAGGTGCCGGCTGATATCGTCCAGGTCGACTTCGTTGCGCAGGCGGGCGCCGAAAGCCTCTACAATCCGTTCGGCGTTGTATTTGCGACGGAAGAAGCGCCGGTCGATGCCATCCTGGATGCGGCGGCGCAGCGGGTAGAACAGCGCCGCAATGAGCAGCGTGGAAACCACTGTAGCGACAGCCGACCGCTGACCGCTGACAGCCGAAAACAGGCTCTGCATCAGGGTGATGGTGCCGAAGAAAACCAGGCCCAGGGAGATGGTCAGGGCGGAATACACCAGCGTGCGCCGGATCAGGACGTCGATATCCCACAGGCGGTAGCGCAAGATAGAGATCCCAAAACCCAGGGGAATGAACAGCGCGAACAGGCCGAATACAAATCTGCCCATGAAAATATCCGGCAGCAGGTTGATCTCTTGCAAGAAGACACCCAGAATAGCCGCTGCAGCGAACAGTGCAAAGCCATACACCACCCATTTGGTTTGTGCGCGTTCTACTGGGTTGGAGGCTTTAAAATAGCGATAAATCTGTGAGTAAGGTCCCAGGGTCAGGAACGAGAGCCAAACAATTCCCCAATACGCTCCTATCACCTCGGATGGCAAAAAGCCCTGGATGAACATGTCCAGTAAAGCCACCCCGACCATCGCCCACCAGTACCAGCGCATCCAGCGCGGTGCAAACCGTCCGCTGGGGAACAGGCCAATTACCAGAAAAAGGAATATATTTTGCAGCGAAAAACCAGCCTCGACCAGCCAGGATAGGTGGGGATACGCTCCCGCAATTGAGTCGGGAGAGCCGCCCGCAAAAAGAATCATCATGGCGGATACCAGCAGCGCCATCCAGTCGTCGGACCGCAGGGCGAAAATGATGACGCCTACGCCCATCCAGACGATGGTCTGCACGAGGCTGAAGCCGGTGGCGAGTCCAGCAAAATTTTTTAAGGACAGCCCGGTGGCTGCGATATCTCGAGAATCCTGGATTGTTGGACCAATTTCCTGCGAGCAGTCTGATTGAGACTCATTGCACACCACTTGCAGATCGTGGTAGAACGGCTGCGTGCCGATGACCAGTGTGCCGATGGAATAAACAAATATTACCACCCAAGCCAGGCGCGCCAATATCAGGATTGGGCCGCTGATACGTGTCGAAGACGTGGCGTTACTGACCATATACTTGTTATTTTATGCATCAACCGTGATGGGATCGTTACGAAAAGCGTTACGAAAAAAGACATTTCGGGTCTGGGTTGACAATCATCCCCCTTGCCCGTAGAATCGAGGCACATCCGTCCAGGATGGTCCCTTTTCTCGCCAACTTATTCGCTTACGGAGGAAGTACCCATGCAGCAGCCGGCAGCTAGTGCATCCGATAACGAGTTCTACTATCCGTCCCCCGATGTTGTTTCATCCGCCCATATCAAAGAGTACGAAAATCTCTACCGGCAATCTCTAGAAGACCCCGAAGGCTTCTGGGGGGAGCGCGCCGCGGAGTTGGAGTGGTATGAAAAGTGGGATAAGGTGCTGGATGACTCCAATCCGCCTTTCTATAAGTGGTTCGTCGGCGGCAGGACCAACATCGTCTACAACGCCCTCGACCGGCACCTGAAAACCTGGCGCAGGAACAAACTGGCGTTGATCTGGGAAGGGGAGCCAGGGGACGTGCGTACTTTTTCCTATTTCTCCCTCAACCGGGAGGTCTGCAAGTTCGCCAATGTGCTGCGCAGCATGGGAGTACGCAAAGGCGATACCGTCACCATCTACCTGCCGCGCATCCCCGAGCAGGTGATTGCCATGCTGGCCACCGCCAAGGTTGGCGCCATCCACAGCGTGGTGTATGGCGGCTTCAGCGTCGAGTCGCTGGCCGAGCGCATCCAGGATGCCCAGAGCCGGGTGCTGATCACCGCCGACGGCGGCTGGCTGCGCGGCAAGACTGTTGGCCTTAAGGATATCGCCGACGAAGCCATTGCCCGCCAGGCCACTATTGAGAACGTGATCGTGGTCAAGCGCACCGGCCAGGATATCTACATGGAAGCCGGGCGCGATTACTGGTACCACGAGCTTATGGCGCTGCCGATCTCAGGCATGGTTTGCCATACCGAGTCGATGGATGCCGAAGATCCGCTCTTCATCCTCTATACCTCGGGCACCACCGGACGGCCCAAAGGCATCCTGCACACTCATGGCGGCTACATGGTGTACACCTACACCACGCTCAGATACGTCTTCGATATAAAAGACGAAGATCGCTGGTGGTGCGCCGCTGATCCCGGTTGGATAACGGGCCACAGCTATATTGTGTATGCCCCGCTGCTCAATGGAGCCACCAGCTTCATGTATGAAGGCGCGCCAAACCATCCTTACCCAAACCGCTGGTGGCGCATGGTGGAAAACTACGGCATCTCCATCCTGTACACTGCCCCTACTGCCATCCGCGGCCTGATGCGCTTTGGCGACGCCTGGGCCAAACGTCACGACTTGAGCAGTTTGCGCCTGCTGGGCAGCGTGGGCGAGCCGATCAACCCGGAAGCCTGGCGCTGGTATTACAGTGTGATCGGTGGGGAAAACTGCCCGATCATGGATACCTGGTGGCAAACCGAGACCGGCGGCTTCATGATCACGCCTCTGCCGGTGACCCCGCTCAAACCGGGATCGGCTACCAAACCCTTTTTTGGCGTGGACGTGGATGTGGTCAACGAAGAAGGCCAGCCGGTGCCGGCCGGAGAAGAAGGCTATCTGGTGATCAAAAACCCCTGGCCGGGCATGCTGCGTACGCTGTACCGCGACCCGCAACGCTACAAAGAGCAATACTGGGGCAAGTTTGGTCACATGTACCAGACCGGCGACTCGGCGCGCAAGGACAAGGACGGTTATGTCTGGATCATTGGCCGCATGGACGATGTGATTAAAGTCAGCGGCTACCGCCTGGGCACCGCCGAGGTGGAGAGCGCCCTGGTAAGCCACTCGGCGGTGGCCGAAGCGGCCGCCATTGGCCTGCCGCACGAGATCAAAGGCCATGCCATCCACGCCTTCGTTATCCTGCGCTCCGGGCAGGAGAAAAGCGACAAGCTGGCGGAGGAGCTGCGCAGCCATGTGGCCCACGAAATGGGGCCAATCGCCAAACCGGAGGATATTACCTTCGTGGATAGCCTGCCCAAGACGCGTAGCGGCAAGATTATGCGCCGCGTCCTGAAAGCGCGCGCCCTGGGGCAGCCGGAAGGGGACATCAGCACGCTGGAAGAGTAAGCGCATACACCAGCAGGTAAACTTTACAGTCACGATCGGGGCGGGATTTTCCTGCCCTGTTTGCTATAATCGAGGCATGCAGAAACCCCGGCAATATTTCGTACGGCGGCTGGCCGGCCCCTCGAAATCCTGATATGAATCAATCCTCGCCATCCAGTCTGGAGTCTTACCCGCTGCCTGTCCGTCGCCGGCTGCGCAGCCTGCTGACCTTGCTCAGCCTGCCTTTCCTGGCATTTCTTGTGCTCCCACTGGTTGCGCTGATCTTGCGTACGTCCCCCCAGGAGCTGCTCGCCAATCTGCAAAAGCCGCAGGTGATCCAGGCCATCCTGCTTAGCCTGACGACTTCTTTGACTTCGACCCTGGTGATCGTGGTAATCGGCACACCTTTAGCACTGGCCCTTGCCCGCCACGTCCTGCCGTTCGAGCGTCTGGTCGACACCCTGGTGGACCTGCCCCTGGTGCTGCCGCCGGCAGTGGCCGGTGTGGCGTTGTTAATGGCCTTTGGACGCCGGGGTATCCTGGGTGAATCCATAACCGGGCTGGGCATTGAGATTGCCTTTACCCCTATGGCAGTCATCCTGGCGCAGATTTTCATCGCCGCCCCGTTTTACATCAAATCAGCACGGTTGGGGTTTGAAGCGGTGGATCACGAGCTGGTGCAGGCTGCCGATCTGGATGGCGCCAGCGGTTGGCAGGTTTTTCGCTTTGTCGTCACCCCGCTTTCCTGGGCGGCGGTTTTGAGCGGCGCCGTGATGGCCTGGGCGCGTGCCCTGGGCGAATTTGGCGCCACCATCATTTTTGCCGGCAACTTCCCGGGGCGCACCCAGACCATGCCCCTGGCTATTTACCTGGGATTCGAGCTCGACCTGGATATTGCCCTCACCCTATCGGTGATCCTGATGGGCTTTTCCTTCCTGGCCCTATTCGCCGTCCGTGGTCTGCTGGATAGAAAATAACGCCTGCGCGCTCATAGCAGGCAGGCGTCTTGCAAGTCTGTTAGACCGTCGACAGCCGACGGCCGACCGTAGTCATCTGTCAACGAGCGAAGTCCCCGAGGGAAACCTCGGAAGTACTTCTCCGGGGTGGCGCTCTCCCACGGGATCTGCGGTCGGCTGACGGTGGTCATGTCTGATACGGCACCTCAATAATTACCACATCCGGGATATTGAACAGAGCATTGCGCAGCCAGAAAGCAGTCTGGGAGTGCAGTACGTTCTGCCAGCTTTTGGCCGGCACGAACTGTGGCACGATGATGGTGATGATCTCCCCGTTCTGGCGTAAATCAGCCAACTTTTCGATGTATTCTAATAAGGGCTCCATCAACAGGCGGTAAGGAGAATCCAGTACCTCCAGCCGGGTACCGTTGCCCCAGGCGTCCCATTTTTGCCTGGTTTTTTCCGAGTCTACTGGATCGATCGAGACGTGTACTGCGGTGACGTCCGATGATAGGTTGCGAGCGTAATTCAGGGCCTGTAGCGTGCCGCGGTGCACCCCAGAGATGGGCAGGATCACCCGGTGGCGTTTGAGCTGGATTATGGGTACATCGTAGTTTGAGAGGGATAGGTTGCTGGCAAGCGCTTTGTAATGTTTGTGGATCGTCCAGAATATCCAGACAAGCAACGGTGTCAGGATCAATACGACCCACGCCCCGGTTGTGAACTTAGTCACAGCAAAGACCATCGTGACCACGGCAGTGCAGACTGAACCAAAACCGTTGACAGCCATTTTAATCACCCAGCGAGGATCGTGCTTCAAGATCGAGCCAGCTTCTATTAATTCTTCCTCAGGGTTTAATTGCCCGGATTTCCACCAGCGCCGCGCCATGCCGCTCTGGGAGATGGTGAAAGAAAGGAATACGCCGATGGCGTACAGGGGGATTAAGGCGGTCACGCTGGCTTGGAAAACGATGATCAACAGGCTGGCTATCAGAGCAAGAGTGGTAATTCCACGTGAATATACTAACCGGCTCCCCCGGAAGGTTAGCTGCCGTGGCAGGAAGCCGTCGCCGGCCACAAGTGCGCTCAATCGAGGGAAGTCGGCAAAGGCGGTGTTAGCTGCCATGATCAGGATTACCGTAGTAGCAGTTATCGCTGCGAGGTATAAAATCCCTCTGCCATCGAATACTGTTCGTGCAAGCTGAGAGATGACAGTTTCATACTCGGAGGGCACCGCGCCGATCTGGCCGGTTAGAAAGGTGATGCTCAGGAAGAGCGTTCCCAGGATCAGGGACATCCAGATGAGGGTGATGCCAGCATTCCGGCTGCGCGGCTCGCGAAAAGCAGAAATGCCGTTGGATATGGCTTCCACGCCGGTCAGGGCGGTGGTGCCGCTGGAGAAAGCGCGCAGGATAAGGAACAGACTGATGGGGACAAGTGCAGCAGTTTCGATGGGTGGTGGGTTTACCACTGTGCCGAGCGTTCCCGTAAAATACTGGAATAATCCATAACCTGTGGTGATCATCATCATCACAATAAAAAAATAGGTCGGGATGGCAAAAGTCGTCCCTGATTCTTTAACTCCGCGCAGGTTGATCAACATGATCAACAGCACCATCGCCACAGCGATCGGCACCCGGTACGGGGCAAAGGCGGGAGATGCGGATGTAAGTTGGGCAACGCCCGACGAAATTGAAACCGCGACTGTCAGGATATAGTCGGTTAACAGGGCTGCTCCTGCAATCAGTGCAGGCATTTCGCCCAGGTTGTCACGCGCTACGATGTAAGCGCCGCCACCGCCCGGGTAAGCATGGATCGTCTGCTCGTATGAAATTGTGACGATCGCCAACAGCGCCACAATGGCAACGGCAATCGGAAATGCGTAGCCAAAGGCAATTGCTCCTGCCGCCGCCAGCACTACTAAAATTTCCTGAGTCGCATAGGCGGTGGAGGACATGGCATCTGAGGCGAACACCGAAAGACCAACCGTTTTTCGAATCGTCTGGTGGGGCATATCTGCGGTGGATAACGGTTTACCGATCAGCCAGTTGCTCCAGGTGCGAGTTAGCTGGGTTCTTCGATGGTTATATGAATTCCCATTGGTGCGGGTTGTTGGTTTGGATGAGATACTGGACATTCAAAAACCTTTCTGCAAATAGCTGGGCTGCCAAATTAATCTTGGCAGCCCCGATGGGATAGACCCGGATAATTTCTTCAATTTGATCTAGATTATTATTTTTGGCACGAAGGTCGATTTTATTCCTTCATCGTTGAAAAACACATATAAAAAACGATTTAACAATGTGTGAATATTCTGTTTCGTGTATAATCTTTTATACAAAAAAGGGAAAGATTGTATGCAAGCACTCTTGTTCGCTGACCAGACTGATGAAATAGATCTGCTGACTTTTGTACTTCAAAAATCGGGATTTTCCGTACAGACCTCGCACAGCATTTCGCATGCGATCAATATCTGGCCGGAGTTCCCTATGGATTTTATTCTGTGGACTGGCGGAGTAGATTTTCCAACAACCGTAAATCAGGTTCTTCAATGGCGATCAGTGGCTATCGCTCCGATGGTGCTTATCGTCGATCCGATCTCAGAAAAGAAGCATGCTGAACTGCTGGATAAAGGTGTGGATCAGGTGATATTTCGGCCATATAGCGCTAATCTGTTGATTCATCAAATTAGCGCGTTAATGCGGCGCGGTAACATCACACCCAGTATCGGTCTGCCGATTATCTCTTATTCCGGCATCAACCTGGATCCAACATCCCACTCGGTTACCATAACCAATGGTGAGCTTCGGCACCTGACTCAGCTCGAATTTCGGCTGCTGTATACCCTGATTACTCACCCGGGGCAGGTGATCCCAGCGGATACGATTGTTCACTACGTGTGGGGATATTCTGGAGAAGGTGGGAGAGATCTACTACGCGGCCTTGCCCAGCGCCTGCGCGCGAAAATTGAGCCAAACCCGCAGCAACCGATCTATATTGTGACGGAGCCGGGGATCGGTTATGCATTTCATGCCAGTAAGTAACGGGCTTGTAGTTTAACCTCTGCCCGCTAAAAGTATTCTGGGCTAGTGTCTTTCCACCTGGAATTCAGCCAATCAGCTCACGTCTGATACGGCACCTCAATAATCACCACATCCGGAATATTGAACAGCGCATTGCGCAGCCAGAACGCAGTCTGGGAGTGCAGCACGTTCTGCCAGCCCTTGGCAGGTACAAATTGTGGCACGATGATGGTGATGATCTCGCCGTTCTGCCGGGTCTCAGTCAGCGTCTCGATATATTCGAGCAGCGGTTCCATCAGCTGGCGGTAGGGCGAATCCAGCACCACCAGCCGGGTGCCGTTGCCCCAGGCATCCCATTTTTGCCTGGTTTTTTCC
>Ga0209492_1000537_pt1 | contig 11798 bp, 11 predicted proteins | sample PPLLak12cMay2015_FD_187253 | JGI IMG/M metagenome (GOLD analysis project Ga0209492, IMG submission 187253) | Freshwater sediment microbial communities from Prairie Pothole Lake near Jamestown, North Dakota, USA - PPLs Lake P7 Core (1) Depth... | ecosystem: Environmental > Aquatic > Freshwater >... | reverse complement strand
ACATCGGCAACATCAATCACGGCTCTTGCCCTCATTGTCAGGAGTCCTTCTCCGCCCGGACCCGATCCGACAAGGTATACTTTCCCGCTCATGGGGTGATCCCCAGTTTCCGGTACGCTTCATCGATCAGGTCCTGTGCACGTGCATGAAGCAAAAGTCCCTGTTCGCGTGCCTGCTCAATACTCTGCACATCCGTTTCCAGCCGCTCGGTACGGGTCCCCTCAAGCGAGAGCACTTCGGCGATCAGGTGCCCGCTGTTGCAGTAGATGCCAAGGGGAGTGAAACACCCGCCGCCGAGTTTTTCCATGACCGCTCTCTCAATTGCCACGTCAGTGCGCGTCCGGGGATGATCAAGCACGGAAAGTTCCTCCATGAGAGAGGGATCTGCCCTGCTGACAACGGCAATGGTACCCTGGTTGGGGGCAGGGACAAATCTCTCCGGTGATAACCGCTCACCCGGGATACGAATACCCAGCCGGGTCAGCCCCGCTTCTGCCACTAAGATGGCGTCATACTGCCCTGCTGACATCTTCCGGATCCGGGTATCGACGTTTCCCCTGAGATCCTTTGTTATGATTTCCGGATCGTGGCGGAGCATCTGTGCACGCCGGCGGGTACTGGAGGTCCCGATCACCTTAACGGTATGCAGGGAACCCTTGTAGGCCAGGTAGTCGGCCGGTGAATCGCGCCTGAGCACGGCCGCGGTGACGATGCCGCTCGGACGATATGCAGGGATGTCTTTCATGCTGTGCACGGCACAGTCAATCGTCCCGGCAAGTATGGCATCATCCAGTGCCCGCACAAAAACACCCTGCCCCCCTATCTCGTGGAGCGGGACACCGGTTGTTGTGTCTCCCTGCGTGGTGATGATGACCTGCTCGGTATCGATGCCGTGGGCGATCAACTTTTTACAGACTATTGACGTTTGGGCAAGTGCCAGCTTGCTTCCCCGTGTTCCTATTCTGATAGACATCGTGAGTACGCCCGTGAGATGGTGGTGAGATCCTGATCGCTGTGCGCTGCTGAGAGGAAATTTGTCTCGAACTGTGAAGGAGGGAGGAAAATGCCTGCATCCAGCATCCGTCTCCAGAACCGTCCGAACGCTACGGTGTCACATTCCTTCACCTCGCGATAATTTCCCGGCGGTTCGCTACGGAAGAACCATTTGAACATGGACCCGAGCCTCACAAATGAGCCCTTTGATCCGGACTCCAGTGATTCTTCAAGAGCCCGCGTCTTTTCAGCAAGGTCACGGTATATCGTGCGATGGTCATGCAGCCACCCGATCGTGGCAATTCCTGCCGCGAGGGAAAGGGGGTTTCCTGAAAATGTGCCTGCCTGGTAGACCGGACCCTGCGGTGCCACCAGCTCCATGATATCCCGCCGCCCGCCGAATGCGCCGATGGGTAACCCGCCACCGATGATTTTTCCCAGCGTGGTGAGATCCGGCTGGACACCATACAATGCCTGCGCCCCCCCGATACCGACCCGGTAACCGCTGATAACCTCATCAAAAATCAGGAGAACATTGTGTGCCCGTGTGATCTCGCGGATCTCATGCAGGTAGCGGTCCTTTGGCAGGACCGGCCCGATATTTCCCAGCACCGGCTCGATGATGAGCGCGGCTATGTCGCCATTTCCTGCAAGCACTGATTCAAGGGCATCGGGATCATTGTACGGCACCTGCCTGGTGTGGGCTGTGACGTCAGCAGGTATACCGGCCGAATCCGGAACACCCATTGTTGTCGCACCCGAACCGGCTTTAACCAGGACCCCGTCATGGGCCCCGTGGAAACCCCCTTCAATCTTTACAATATCCTGCCTGCCGGTGAAGCCCCGGGCAACCCGGATCGCTGCCATCGTGGCTTCTGAGCCGCTCGATACGAACCGGACCATATCCATGCCCTTATGGTCACCCGTGATCGTCCGTGCATATGCCGGTTCAAGGGGTGATGGGGTGCCATAGAGCCAGCCGCTCTCCAGCTGTGTTTCTATTGCCTTCCGGATCTGCGGGGGGGCATGTCCGAGGATAAGAGGACCGTATGCCATGCAGCAGTCAATAAATGACAGGCCATCCACCGTTGTAATCCGTGAACCGCCCGCATGTGCGGTGTAAAACGGGTATGGCCTGATCGCACGCACCGGGCTGCTGACCCCCCCGGGCATCAGGGTTTTTGCTTCCTCGAACAGGTCACTGCTTTTCATCCAGCCACCCGGCGACATCGCCTGCAAAGTACGTGATGATCAGTTCTGCCCCTGCCCGCTTAATGGAGATGAGGCTTTCGAGCACCGTCTCCTTTTCCCTGATCCATCCACGCTCCGCTGCACTTTTGATCATGGAATATTCACCACTTACCTGGAACGCAGCGACCGGAAGGCCGAGTGTCGCGACCTCGGCGAGGATATCGAGATAGAACCCTGCCGGCTTTACCATGAGGATATCGGCTCCTTCATCCGCGTCCATCTGCGATTCAAGGATTGCTTCCCGGCGGTTGCCGCAATTGATCTGGTAGGTAGTCCGGTCACCAAACATGTATCCCGAACCTGCCGCTTCGCGGAACGGGCCGTAGAGGGCAGACGCAAACTTCGTCGAGTACGACATAATCAGCACGTCCTCAAACCCGGCCGTGTCAAGCGCGGCACGGATCGAACCGACCATTCCGTCCAGCATACATGAAGGGGCGACGATATCAGCCCCACACTCTGCGTGGCTGACCGCAATCGCGTTCATCAGATCAAGGGAAGGATCATTGAGCAGGTCAGGACCGCAGCGGGTATCGCCGATAATCCCGCAGTGACCGTGATCGGTATACTCGCAGGCACATACATCGGTGATGACCACCATCCCGCTCACTGCTGATTTGATCCGGCGGACAGCCTGCTGCACAACTCCTTCTGCCTGCCAGGCACTGCTGGCGTCAGGATCTTTATCTTTCGGGATGCCAAAGATCAGGACTGCCCGCACTCCGCGTTCCCACAGTGTTGCTGCTATAGCAGCAATGCCGCTGACCGGGTAGCGGAACTGGCCGGGCATGGATTCAATCGGGAGGGGGCCGGTAATGTTCTCATCTACAAAAAGCGGGGCAACAAGATCATTTTTCGATAAGGTGATCTCGCACAGGAGCGGCTGGATACTCCGTGACCGCGACCTCCTCATCCGTCGCTGGGGAAACATGCTCTGGTACCATCTCCGAGTTTATCCGGTTTATTACATTTTCTTCATTCTGTCATATTTATGGTTATTAAGTCTGATCCGACGTTTTAATGGTAATTTTACCACAAATACGATGAAAATGTCTGATATCAACTATCATGTTAAGGAGTTAAAATAGTTGTTTTTTGTAGTATTTGACAATCTGTATGATTCGGGAATGGATCCCGATCCAGTCCGGTGCCCACAATCCGTGATTTATTCATCGGATTATTACCAGCACGTTACCTCTAAAAAAAAGCCCTCCATGATCGATCTTAAGCTCACATTTCCTTTTTCCCGAGATGGCTTCGCGTTTTGATTCTCTCTTTTGCAGTCTGAATTCCAGATAAATAGCATATGAACCAGCTATGAAATTCCAGGATCAATTTTTTTTCTTTTGAAAAAAAGGATTATTCAAGTTTTAAGAAAAAAGGATTCCTGATGGTAATATAATTTGTTTTGATCTCGCTGTCACTCCCGTTAGCGTCATTAACCGTAAGTTTCACGGTTTTATTACCGGGTGTTGTGAAGGTAACCGACGGGTTCTTTTCCGTGCTGGTGTTCGTGATTATGCCATCCTCGTCTATAAATTTCCATTTATACATTGCTGTGCCAGTTGTTACTGATTTGTCGGTGAACTGAACTGCCAGGGGAGCCTTTCCCTCCGTAACATCTGCCATGAATTGGGCCGTCGGCGGATTTCTGGTATAGTGAGCCGGTTGTTCGGTGGTTATGGTGAATTTATTACTCATGTCATTAATGGACGGATGGCTGATGCTCTGAATGCTGACCTTGTAATCATCGCCGGTCGCTCCCTCTGATGGAATTGGCCAGGCATAGGAACCTCTTCCGCCACTTCCTGTTGATGCGCCCGGGCTGATGGTATCAACTTCCACGCCCGCCTTCACCAGCACAATCTTTACTTCTGTCCCGGGACTGCCTTTATAGTCCCAGGTAATAGTTCTCGTTGAGCCTCGCTCCAGCTTCTCACCGCCCCGTGGTGTGGAAACTTTAATTGAGGCTGCATTCACCTGATCCAAAGTGGGAATAGGTGTGGGAGTAGGAGTAGGTGTGGGAACAGGAGTAGTCGGAGTTGGAACAGGACTGTCCAATGAGGTGGAGAGAATATACGTTGCCATTTTCCCGCCGACAGCAAGGTAACCGTTGTCATAGGAGATCGTGCCGAAATTACCTCCAAGGTCGATTGAGCCAACGAGCTTGATCTGTGCAGGATCCGATATGTCAAATGCCCTGACATCATTGATTCCGTATCCTGCTGCATACACGATGGTGTCATGAATTGCGAGAGCCCGTGCGTACCATATTCCGGAGTAGGTGAGCTGGCTGAGACGTTTTGGTGCCCTCGTATCACTGAGGTCTATCGCTACGATCGAGTTACCAACTGCTGCCACCGCGACATTTCCATGGATTTTGACATCAGCATAGGAAACGCCGGGCTCGAAGGTTGTAACCGTTACGGGGCTTTGTTTGTTGCTCACATCAATGATATGGAGTCCGTCAGATGATGCCACGACAAGATAATTATTCCCGAATTTTGTTACGCCACTGCCTGCGAAATCCTGGGATTTTGAGACATAGACCGGGGACTTGATAGTGGTCATGTCAATAATTCCCTGATCGGTATAGACATAGTTGCCATCCGCAAGGACTGAGGTGGCACTCGTACCAAAATGATAGAGAACCATCCGGGGATCGGTCGCATTTGATACATTGATTACACTCAGTGACGACCAGGCACCTGCAACATAGAGGTTGTTGCCGGCAAGGTCCATCCCCACATTTCTTCCCAGATTACTGATAAATGCGATCTCCTCTGGTTTTGATGGGTTGCTGATATCGACAGTCCATATTCCATCGTTATGTGCACCGATATACATGGTACTGTCCCGGATTATTACAGAATCAGCACCGCCGACGACCTGGACGCGGGCCAGGGTTATTGGCTTTGTTATCAACGATGTATCGTATATGCCGAATCCCAACGACTCCAGAGAGATGAAGGTATAATTCCGGGTTGGAAATATTCCTTCATTGTAATAGGCGGCATCTGTTGCTTTCCCGACAAGGGTAATATTCCGTGGATTTGAGATGTCGAAGATATCAAATCCCTGGTATCTCACCGAAACGTACGCATGGTCTCCCAGGATTTTGATATCATTGGCATTTATGCCCATTTTGTTCATCACTTCAGAGGGCTGTGCAGGGTTGGAGACATCGATTACCCGCACTCCGTTGTGGTATTCAGTGATATAGGCATACCCGTTTTTGACAGCAACTCCGGATACATAGTTTATGCCGGTCGTAGCCGGGGAATAGCTCCCTGCTACGAAAGGATTTGAGGGGGTGCTGATGTCGAGAATATCCAGCCGGTTATCGGTTTCCAGTCCGACGTAGAGATAATTGCCGTCGATGGTCCCGCGCCAGGGCAGGTTTTTCCCGGCAAGCCTGACCGTTGTGACGATCCGGGGTGCTTCCCTGCTGGAGATATCGATAACCTTTACACCGGATCCAGCTGACAGGAGATAAGCCCAGGTACCTTTGATAAGGACATCTGAACCTCCGCTGTTCAGGATTGATACTATTTCCGGGCTGGCGGGGTTTGAGATATCGGCGATGATAAATTTTGAAGATGCGGCGATGTAGAGATATCCGTCGTCAATGCTGACACTTTTAACTGATGATCCCACCGGAAGCTGGGACAGGGCACTCTTCCACGTGAGTGCTGACATTTTCGTACTGTCTGACACGTCGTAGGTCACTACTTCGCTGCCCTGACCTGCATACAGGTAGCCGTTAGATTCCACAAGATCAAACGACGGGCCGTTGGAGAGCGTACCAATCTTCTGAAGACCGACAGCTGTGACACAGGGAACAGCACATGATATGAAACAGAGCGCAATCAGCAGCAGAAAACAAGCTTGCGATCTGACATGGATTACAGACGATAATTTCACAATGTATTCTCCCGGTATAATAGTATCCTGGTTTATACTTGATAGATATTACTTATATATCTTTTTATTTTAAAATAACAGATTAAAAGGCTTTTTTAATTAAAATAATAGTAAAAATAGCATTAATTTTACAATCAACTCAAAATACTGCATTGTCTTCCGGCTCCAAGGAGTGGGATGGTGAGCAGTACTGTCTGATCAACGGTAATTAATGAGCTCGAAACAGGTGTTTTTCATTCGAGTGTACCATATATGGTTATATTCATCAATCGGAAAGAAAAGTTCAGTTACAAATAAACGGTTAACGGGTTAAAATGAACGATAGATTTTCAATGAAGATATCACTGTTCGTTATACTCCTGCTTCTCACGATCATATCGGTATCTGCCCAGGCTTCCGGCAACTCAACTTCTTATTCTGTCGTCCATATCTCGGATACCCAGTATCTGGCCTCCCTCTACCCTGAGACCTATGACTACACATTTTCTTATCTCGATTCAATAAAGGAACGTTACAATATTTCTGCTATTATCATTACCGGTGACCTTGTGGAAACCTGGAATGATAAAAAGGAGTGGGACGCATATTCCCATGCCGTCAATAAAACGTCAATTCCCGTATTTGTAGTTGCAGGAAATCATGATATAAATGACGATTATGATTACCAATATTATGATCAATATACAGGAAATACGAAGAATACCAGCGTAACCTCTTCTGAGAATTTCGATCTGGTTGGTATCAATAGTGTATACAAATCACTTACACCTCAGGAATTTGCATCCCTTCGGAAAGCCCTGCTAAATTCCTCAAAGAACCTTACCATAATTGCTACGCATTACTACATGGACGAAAACGGAACGCTCACCTCACTGGGAAATGACATCAGCCGGCAGTTGGTTGTGAAACCCACCATCGTTTTATCAGGTCATATAAAGGGTGCTTTTGTCAGGGACAGGGCGGTCGGACCGTGCGTGTTGATTGAGGATCTGACTAATTATCAGGGAGGAATCCCGGGAGGTTCTTCATCCAGAAATGTTTCAGCAGGCACATTCTATACTGTCACAACCCATGATGGCATAGTGGAGAAAATTTCGTCCCAAATCATCTGGATTTCCCCCCGGCAGTCTTTTGACAGTGAGCATGAGCTTTTTAATATCTCAGTCCCGGAACCCGATGAAGAGCCATCGATTCCTGAGGTAACACCGGATTGTAGCAGTATTCCCGGGTCATGTGGAGTCCCGACATTTTTCAGACCTGGGGAATATTGGAATTCTTTTATAGAATTTCTAAAAGAATTTTTCCGGTTTTCCTAATCTCATCAGGGCAGGCTATTGTTAATGGCCTATAATCTGTTACCGCTCCTTCTTCATTCCATTGCCCCGGTTCCGTTGAGAATCACCGCTTCCGTATGGCGGAGTGGCTGACACCTTTTAACTCAAATTCTTATGATGCATGAATTCATTAGCACGAAGCCTCGATAATGTAGATATTCACACGTGTTGCAAGGTTCAGATTACCGGTAACGGTGTTGGAAAATGGGGGAATGGATGCCATGCCTGAAGATACATCAGCGATCATTGCACAGTACCGGGTAACGTGTATCTGTATTACATGCCCGACATATAACGAATGCATGAGGGCAGATGATCAACGTCTCTTCTGTGTGCAGGGACGATCACCGACCTGCACATTTGACAAAAAAGGATGTCTCTGCCCGACATGCCCGGTCGCGAGGGCACTTCAGCTGAAGAAATCCTATTACTGTATCAGGGGATCCGAACAGGAACAGAAATAACCCTCATTTTTCGAGAATTGGAACACAATTAAGGTGAATTATTATGTTTGGGTTTTTTTCATGAGAATCCGGTCCTCCCCCTCTCCAAAATATGCAGGTATGATCTTATCCTGAACGAATCCCTGTCCCTCGTAGAGCCTGATTGCAGGCAGATTTTCTGGAGACACCGAAAGCCGGATAGTGCGGGCATGCCTTGCCTGCAGTGCACCGGTAACTGATTCCAGGAGTGCCGATCCTATCCCTTTCCGGCGCTGGTCATCACGCACCCCCATGCGCAGGATCCAGGCCTCGGAAATATCGCGCTGTACAGCGGCGCCTACGGAATAACCGACTGGCTCATCGCCATCAGTGACAGCGACAAAAAAGGTCTCTTTGCATACCTCTCCCATCTGGCGGACAAAAACAGCCGAGCGGTAGGGCTCGTGAAGCCCGGACTCTTCGAGAGCGGCGACTGCCATAAAATCCTCATCTCTGTAGGGGCGGATGGTAATGCTCATGGTGAGCTGCGATGTGACGGGGTACGCATTCTTACAGGAAGCACACAACCGCGGGGAGAGTTCATGAGGCAGATTATTTCTCCTCCCACGATGCGCTCCGAACCCTGTTTCCCTGGGTGATCGCATTCAACAGTGCCCGTGCTGCAGCAAGATCTCCCTCCTCAGCGCTTTCCCTGATGGAAAAGGTTGCATCAGTAAGAAGTTTTTTTGCAAGGACGCGGGTCAGGTCATCAATTATCTCTGCGGTTTTTGGATCAAGGCTGCCCATTCTTGCAAGAGCCCGGTCCCGCTCACGCACACGGACAGCATCGACCCATGTGTGCAGGGCGGCGAGGATATCATCAGCAGATCTCCGGTTCAGGTGGCGAAGGAAGATCCCGAGTTCCTCCCCAACGAAATCACGCGCCCGCTCTGCTTCTGCTTTGCGGGTACTCATGGTCTGCTCGTTGATAGTACGAAGGTTGTCAAGGGAAAAGAGGTGGACGCCATCAATGGTTTCTGCTCCCTCTTCAACATCCCTGGGCTGGGCGATATCGATGAGAATCAGGGGCCGGGGGTGCCCCTCGACCGGCCAGCAACGGGCTTTCATTGCCTGTGCCAGATCATTTTTATGGATGATCGGATGGGGAGCAGAGGTGCAGGAGATAACGACATCGGAAAGGGTAATATAATGATAGAGCTCTGACAGGCGGACTGCCTTTCCTCCGATCTTGTTTGCAAGGATCACGGCCCGGCCGTACGTCCGGTTTGCGACATACATTGCGGTCAGGTTCCTTGCTGCGAGCGCCTGGGCAACGAGCAGTCCCATCTCGCCGCTGCCCACGACGAGGATGTGTTTACCATCGAGACTCCCGATCTGGGATTCGGCAAGAAGGACCGCCGCTGATCCTACCGATACAGATCCGCGGTTTATCATGGTGCGTTTGCGCACTTCGATCCCGACATGCACCGCCTTGTTGACACAAAATTCAAGAAATGTGCTGGCAGTCCCGCATTCCTGTGCATCAGCCAGAGTCTTTTTCAACTGCCCGATAATCTGGTCCTCGCCAACGATCATGGAATCAATGCCTGAGGCGAGGCTGAAAAGATGACTGAGCGCTCCTTTCCCGTCATGGATAAAGAAATCCCGCCTTCCCTGCCCGGAAAGGAAATCCCGGAGCTCTGCAGAACTCCCTTCAACGATCAGTTCGACACGGTTGCAGGTCTGGAGTAAAAGAACACCTTTGAAGCGCTTTCCGGCTTCCCTCAGACAGGCAGGTTCATCAGGAAAACGGAAGGCTTCAATGGCGCTGACATTAGCGGTGTGATGGCTCACGCCGGCAATTGTGATGGGAGCTGTTTCCGGTTCAGACATGCAGGTATCTCCGCTTCAGCTCAACCCGTGCCTTCTCAGGATCTTTTTCCAAAATCTCCCATATGGCCCTGTCATGCAAAACTTCCCGGAGAATCGCGTTTCTTCGTGACTGGGACGGTTCACAGCGTTTCAGCAGCTCCCGCAGCTCCTGCTGCAATGCGACCATCTCGTCCAGTGCAGGATAGTGCATCTCAATCTGCTCCCTGATGAACCGGGATAGTGCCGGGCTGCTCCCCTTTGTGCTGATTGCCAGTATATAGTTGTCCCCCCCGGTCACAGATGGTATAATCACATCTCCAGCTTGTCCATCAGCATTATTGAACAGGATCTTCTGCCCTTTGCAGATTTCCCCAATCCGGTTATTCGAGGAAGGATCGGGCAGCGTCCCTATGACAAGAAAGGCCTGGCGGGTTATTCCGGCAATATCTTCATCAGAAGCTGCACTCACGTCAAGCACTCTCCTCTCTACAGGAAGAGCGCTCATTTTTTGCGAGAATGAACGGCTTACTACCAGGACGTCAGCATCACGGGAGAAATACGCAGCTTTCCGTGACGCGACTTCACCTCCTCCGAAAATAACGATACGTTTGCCCGAACAATCCACAAAGAGCGGGATCATCTGGTATTATTTAGAGCGATTGCGTTCATTAAGATGTTGGAATTGTTGTGATTCTTTCAGGCATCTCAAATCAGATACAGAATATGCCTGGATAATGAAACGCATAACAATATTCAAATCCAGTCTTTTTCTGTAAAACCACATCCGGAAAAATCCGTGCTCTGCGTTCTCTCTGTTCGATATACTTAAATTGTTTGAATGCTCACATTTCAAAGCACATTTGCGCCGATAGTGTAGTGGTTATCACTAGGCGTTGCCAACGCCTAAACCCGGGTTCGAGTCCCGGTCGGCGCATTTTGCGATAAGGTTCAAGGCAGATGCACTTTTTAAATTAAGTTTTTTTCTCATTCAATGCAATCTTGTCAATATTCCCAACCAAACTCCATTAAAAATGTTCTATGGATTTTTTTTGTATTTGATGAGGGTATCTTCAATAATTGCTTTAATTTTCATAGGATCCGATACACCAACAAAACCGATTGCTCCTCCGCGTTCTCCAGGTGAAGAAATACCAATATTCCCAAAATTGAGAATTCGTCCAACAATACCCTGGTGAACAAAAATGTTTGTTACCCATTCAATTTTTATGTCATTCAAAACTCGGGAAATTAGACCCCGTTTAAAGTAAATTCTCTTGCTCGATATAAAATATTCAGAAGTTGAAACATTAATCCATACTATAATTACGAGGATAACCGCGATAATAAAAAAGTAAATTGTTATCGCGAAAATAGCTGCAATTAATAAAATAAGCCACCACGAAATCCAACTCATTTGTCCGAACCAAATCGGTATTTCGCCTTCGGTTAAGGTCATGTCTTTCGGTATTTGAATCGACATAGGATATACTTATAAAATAAGATTATAAATCTGTTGAAATATTATTGTCAGGTAATAATAATTCAATAAAATTACCGTAATCAAAAAAAAACCCAATATTTTGAAAAAAGATGCTTTCGAAGAAAACCGGGATCTTTCAATTGCTATTCATGAAATTTTCCCACCGGCTATTGGTTTTATAAAATGCAGTCTCTCTTCAGGGATTTCCCGGGAAATAGATCGATAAAGCGACGTTGACGGGAACACAAAAACTGAGGATTGTCGGGAACTGCGGATTAATGGCATTTCTCCTCTCTTGAAATTCTCACAACTATCCAGAACAGCAAGACTCCTGGCAATTTCACATCCGTTATATGACTTGCATCCATTGCAGACTGATGCGATATAGTGGATCACATCCTCATTTAACATAAATGATATAATCATTTACAAATTAATAAAATTTTCTATTTAATTCAGAGTTCATTTTACTAATATTTTATAAAAATATCAAAAAAATCTTGTTTAAAATAAAAACAATCG
>Ga0209492_1000536_pt1 | contig 11833 bp, 30 predicted proteins | sample PPLLak12cMay2015_FD_187253 | JGI IMG/M metagenome (GOLD analysis project Ga0209492, IMG submission 187253) | Freshwater sediment microbial communities from Prairie Pothole Lake near Jamestown, North Dakota, USA - PPLs Lake P7 Core (1) Depth... | ecosystem: Environmental > Aquatic > Freshwater >... | reverse complement strand
CCCACGGCCACGAGAGGTACTCGAGAAGCCGAAGAAGAAAGGCCAGATGGGGCTTTCGAAATCTTTCTCTGACTGGGCAAAAGAACGCTATGCGGAACACTCGAGCTTCGTTGCAACAATCTCCCAGGTTGACCACGATGACCTCCTTGATCTCGATGATCGATTGTTCTGGGAAATTGAGGTTATACCTTACGAGGAGTAATCATGGCAATTAGAATTGTTGATCCGGGCCCGCACAAGTCTGTGGTAAAGGAAGTCATTTGTCAGCACTGCGGTGCGACGCTGGAATATACTCCGGCTGACGTGAAGAATAGGATCGTCACTGATTACGGCGGTGGCGGCGATACTATCTACTGGATCAATTGTCCGAAGTGTAGTCACGATCAAAATGTTCGGATGTACTAATGGTCGAGCGTGTTACATAAAACGTACATGACCAATGAGCTTGTTTGACGTTATACGATATCCTATTAGTGATATTGAATCAATTGAAGTTGAAAGGGTCCCAAGGGAAATCTGGTTACCATGGATTGAAGAATGTTACGAATTGGCCGGAAAAACAATTCCGGCAAACCTTAATAATGCAAACTATACTTCACTCCTGATGATTGTATTGTTGCTCGATATTGGGCGAGAAGCAGATAGAGAAAGTCTACTCAGAGTAGATTTATTCAGAGAGTTTTTCAAATACAGACTTATAGAAAGAATTAAAGAATACGACTCAACCGAAGATGGTTTACCGGATTTTCCATCTCAGATTTCTAAATCAGATTCGGAAACTTAAACTGGAATCTTGCACCAAAATCTGACGGGAGAATCGTATATGCATTTCAATGATGGATTAGAATTCTATATAGCAATCATAAGAAACGGAGATAGAGATCGCTTCGATATAGTTCTCTCAGGCATTAGTGAGCAATCCGGAATAAAGCCAGGGAACAGACTTTCGACAATTGCACCAATGGAAGAAACAACTGTTTACGAAGTATCGTTGAGCATTGAAGAGGCCATAGTTATTGCACTTGCCTGTCCGGGACAATATCTACACTACCCAGACGAAGATGATAGAGATGACATGATTCGACTACTAATCAGTGATTGCCATGAATGAGTCTTCGAGAGATCGAGCCTATGATAGAATAGTCGTCATCGACACAAAAGATAAAGGAAAGCTCGAGGCAATTCTTGAAAATATTCCTCGAGCTGATTTAATTAAAAGCTGCACCACAGTAGGTGTTAAGACTGGTTACCTTATAAAGGTCAAGAAGATAGAACTTCTTACTATAAAACTTTCTATTACCGGAGTTACCGTCGATAAACCTTCGTGGACACGAAAGGCTAATAAATATAAGCAGTCCAAATATCTATCGGTGTCTGATTCGATTAATACTCGTCTTCGTCACGGCGGATAGGTTCGTTACGACGAAACTCGAGTCTGTTACAAAACTTACAGGATTTCGAGTTTCGAGTTTCGTTGCGAAATGTTACAACTTTTACATTTCGTTACGAAACTTACAGGGTTTCGAGTTTCGGCAAGATATTGTGGTTTCTGAGCAACACGGGCGGTCAACTTGGTCTTGGCCGTGGCCTCGGATCAATTGAGCACTGGGCGTGATAGATTCCGAGAACGAATACCTGCTCGACCGTACTATATACAATGTCGTCCGCCGACCAAACTGTTACAAATAAAAGGTAGACCATTGGACGGAGTGGTGCTACAGTTACGACATCGCAACAAGGAATCAACATGACGCTGAAAGTCACAATTCAACCCAAAGATCACCAAGGCGGCGCCTATCCTACCTATTACACCGAAGATGACGGTGTCTACGTTGGCCCCAACGGCGAGCTTCACTTGACAGCTGGTTCCAGCGAGGAAACTGGCGAGCCCAATGAGTTCCGCATCTATGCGCCGGGCACCTGGAAAGAAGTCAACGTCGAACAGATCAACGACTGATTCTGCTTGACAGTGGCACCAGTCGGTGCTATAGTTACATCATCGCAACAACGGAGTCCCACATGGCACTCACCTATCGTGAATTGATCGAGAACCTGCAGGCGTTACCCGATGAACGGCTGGATGACAGTGTCACTGTGTTCGTCAGCGGGCTCAACGAATTCTATCCGCTGGTCGAAGACTTTCCGTTCGTGGTTGCTGACGGCGAATACGTGGCGACGCCTGGCTGCGGAGATGGTGTTCTTGACGACGGCCACGCCTACCTGGTGATCTGATGAAAAAGAAATACCTGATCATCCTAGAAGGCGGTGGCGATGTCGAACGTTTCGTCGTCGGCGAAGCTACCTGGAACTGGATCAACAGCGATGCACCCGATTTTGGTTCCACTCATTCGGCGGATGAAGTGATTTCCGACAAGGTGCGTGCCGAGGCCATGAATGGTGAGGCTGTGCCCGAAAAGGTGCGTGTCACCAGCGGCAGTTACGACAACGATCGGGCCATCCACGCTTCATGCTGGAGCAAATCTGTGGCAAGCGGCCGTGGAACATTCGAGGATATCTACAGCGGAGCGATTTACTGAAATGAGCACCAACGCAACTATCATCGTTCAACGGCCCGATTCCGATCCTCCGGAATTCGCCGGCATCTATACCCACTGGGATGGATATCCTTCCCACCACGGGAAGATCCTGCTCGAAAACTATGCCACACACGACAAGGTAGTGGAACTGATCCAACTCGGTAATCTCTCGGAATTGCATTCCACGCCGGATGCCTGTGTTTCCTACCATCGCTGGCGTGGCGACGACAAGGACATCCGTGTTAGCTGTGATATCCGCGACCACACCGGTTTTTCATATGCCTATCTCTTCCGAGACGGTGAATGGTTTTACAAGGGATACAATTCCTACTGGAAACCGCTGACCTTGGAATCCTGCCAGGAAGGCTAAAATAAATGGTCGACCAAACGACCAAACGATCACATAATAGTGGCACTGCAAGACGCAGTGTTACCCCAACAAGGAGTTACTGAATGTCGATTCAAGTCAGCATCGTCAAGGGTTTTTACCGCGGAGAAGTTATCTCCGGCATTTTCCCTCTTGTGAAGCCGTGGCAGGACGGCGCCAAGGGCGGCTTCGTCACCATCCGCAACACTTCGCCCAAGGCAGGCCATCCGCCTGTGCAGCGTGTTCAGGTCGAACAGGCAGATTTCAAGCTGCTGGATGCCGCCGGTGAAGAGCTCGGCGACCACGTTACCATTGACGCTGGCGACGGTGGCAAGGTCGAGGTGGGCACCAATTACGAAGCCGCGTTCGTACAGGCAGAGACCGAAGACGAAGCGATGGAACGCATTGCTGACACGTTCCTGATGCTGGACAAGATCACGGATGCTTGCGCTCGCAGCGTCATCCGCGGCTTGGTGGTCTCTGGCCCTCCGGGCATCGGCAAGTCCTTTGGCGTGGAGAAGCAGCTCGAAGCGGCCAATATGTTCCGCAAGATGGCTGGCCAGGATCCGAAGTACGAAGTGGTCAGCGGCGGCGTGTCGAGCATCGGCCTGTACCAGAAGCTCTACTACAACCGTGGTGCTGACCAAGTGCTGGTGTTCGACGACTGCGACGGCGTGCTCTTCGAAGAAGAATGCCTGAACCTGCTCAAGGCTGCGCTGAACAGCGGCGACAAGCGTCGCATCTGCTGGAACAAGGAAAGCCGAGTGCTGGCGACGGATGACATCCCCGAGCACTTCGACTTCGAAGGCAGCATCATCTTCCTGTCGAACATCGACTTCGAGCGCACCATCTCCAAGGGTTCGCGCATCGCTGCTCACTTGGAAGCGATCATGTCTCGCTGCCATTACTTGGACTTGGAGATCGGCAGCCTGCGTGACAAGCTCTTGCGTATCAAGCAGATCGTGCGTGACGGCATGCTGACGCCTTACTTGTTCAGCCCGGCCGAAGAAGCCCAGGTGCTCAACTTCGTCATGGAGAACTCCGAGTACCTGCGCGAAGTGTCGCTGCGCATGGTCAAGAAGATCGCCGACTTTGTCAAGGCTGACCCCAAGGGCTGGATGGAGATGGCGGAAGCCACGTGCTTGCAGCGTGACGCGAAGTTCAAGCGACTGCTGGCCAAGAAGCAGGCAGAAGCTGCCAAGCGCGGCTTGGTGCTTGCTGAGCAGGTGTAATCATGGAGGGGCCGAAGCCCCTCCATTTTTCAACCACAAGGAAACAAAATGCAACTCGGAACAGTCGACGAAATCAGAGCGCAAGAACTCAAGGTGTATGCGGCCGAAAACGCCGTGGTGCTCGCAAAGTTGCGCCTTCGCGCACTGAAGGGCGAACCCTTGCTCCAGTCGGGCGATAGCGTGTCGGTCTTCGAACTGCAAGAAGAGCTCGCTGCACTGCAGAACGAGTTCGGCGCACGAAACCTGCGCATGATGTAAGAACCCTGTATCACGCAAGTGATACGTGGGGACGGGCGCGATACAGGATGAGCCCGTCCCCCATATAAAGTGGTCTTTAGATGACCCGGCTTCCACTCCCATCCTATTAAACCGGGAGGGTGCAGATAACCAGGGACACCTGCGTATTTGCACAGAGGTTCAGCCCTTCGGGCGGCGTCGCAAGGCGTCGCCCTTTTTCTTTCTCCTGTTGACATTTATAGTGCTCACGCTATAATGATGACATGACATACACTGCACCCAAGTACATGGACCACACTGATCCGAATGCTTTCCTGGATCATGTGAAGTTGCAACCTGCATACGGCTGCACTGTGGAATGCCCGCGCTGCAAAGGGTTCGGTGGTTGGAATCTCCAGCTGAATTCATACCGGCTGCCGGCGGGCGTAGCGAACACTGCTGAAAACCGGCACAAGTTTGTTCACTTCCGCAGCCTATGCGGGCACTGTAACGGCTGGGGCTATGTAAGCCCGCAAGAGACGTGTCAGGGGCATGATTGGAAGTGGATGCAGAACATCGGGAAGTGTTTCAATCGCTACCAGTGCATCCATTGTGGGAAAACCAGCGACGTGGATTCGGGAGACTGATATGGGATATGGCATACGATCTGGCACCATTCGCACCTTCTGGCCCGATGACACGGATTCGACAATCTACATCGCTACCTATACGTCTCTGACGTTGGAAGAGCTGATGGATAAGATCGACGATAAGTGGCCGGGCGCGTCCCGTAGCAACATCACGATCTCTTCTGAAAAGATCCACACCGATTGCCTGGGATACGACCTCTACGATCCCGGCGACTACACGGATTTCATCGTCATCACTCGCATCCCCGGAGCCTGACCAATGAATGCAATCTTTCCTACACGTTTCTATGCCCATGACATGGGCAACTGGGTGCAGAGCCCTGAACTGGCAAGATCCATCTGGATGCGAATCAGGCCTAAAGATCTGATCTGGTACGCAACTGACCTGGAGATTCTGGATCCCAATCGAATCCAACTCTTCGTCTACGAGATGAAGGATACCTTCTACGGTGGAATTGGTCGCAAGATCTATGACACGGAAGTGATGGAGTTCACTCCCGGAGAAAAGGATATGCTTGACAAGATGGTGCTGGGACTGTACACCAACGCGGCTGAAGAAGTATTGACCGAGTTGGAAGAAGCGGCAAGAATGAAAGAAATTCTTGCCATTCGAAAGAATCTTTTTGGAGTTTAGCATGACAAAGAAATCAATTATCGTTGAATGCCCGTCTTGCGGCGGAACTGGACTTTACACCGGATTCATGGAAAGTAAGGGCGAAGCGGTTGTCTGTGTCACCTGCGGTGGAACGGGAGCGAAAGAACTCCACTACACTGAGTTCACTGGTCGCAAAAGGAAGAATGGCATCAGCAAGATTCGGGGCGGCTCGGGCACCATCCTCGACGATTCCAGGAAGTCTACCTGGATTTCCTATGCGGAATTCGAGCAGAAAATCCCAGCAAGCAAATAAGCGGCAAGCATAGAAACTGCCGATAACAGCCAAGGTGCCCCGGAGGTGCCGTTCCAATAGGATGGCTGCGGTTTGCCTGCCGGCTTACCCCGGGTAGAGGCTTCAACCGTATCACAGGTGGCGATCAGCAATGGTTGCCACCTTTTCTCTTGACTTTCGTGTCCGAGGCTGCTATACTCATATCACTAACTAAGGAGACCATCAATATGGCATTCACTACTCTCAAGACCACACAAGTGGCATTTCTGGAAAAGCATCTTCGCGGAACTGGCCGTGAGATGTCGGCTGCACAAGCCGAGGCGACATACGGTATCCAAAACCTGCGCGCTCGCATGACTGATCTGCGTCAAGCAGGTCTTCGTGTACGCAAGGGCGTGAATACCGAAGGCCGTACTGTATATGCAGTCAGCCGTCGTAACGTGTTCGGTGAGCAATCAAAGGTTTACGCCTAAAGTTTCACCAACCGTTCTTTTCCTAAGAACTGAGAGCCCGCCCTGTGCGGGCTTTCTTTTGGGTTACTCTGTTACAAAATATCCTTTGACAAAACCTCCCTGCCAGAGCATAATACACACATGGACAGCAAGAACAAGACAAGCAATATCGCAAGTCACTTGCAAATCCATAACACCCCAACCAACCGCGCTCTGCGCAGAAAGTGAGTTTATCATGACCCAAGGTATCCGTGCTTACACCAACGCTCGTTTCGCCAAGTACCTGCCGCAACTGGTCGAGCTCGGCAACGCCGGCTTCCGCGCCAAGGTGATGGAAGGTGCCGTCAAGCACTTCGGCATCAGCGTCGCGTCGGCGGCCACCCACTACAACCATGCGCTGAAGATGCAGCGTGCCGCTGACCCGGCCTCCGTCGCTGGCCTGGGCCGCCCGGAAGACAAGAAGGGTGGTCGCAAGCCGATCCACACCGTGACGGTCATCAAGGTGAAGACCGGTGAAGTGGTTGCCGAAGGCGTGTCCAAGGGCGCGGCCGAACTGCTGATCACCCGCGCCGCTGCGTCGCGCAAGGCCAAGCTGGCGATCCGCGTGGAAGAAGTGGCCGAAGTGGCTGCTGAAACGGCAACTGCCTAATCGGCCAATCCAAGCAGGGGCTCCGGCCCCTTGTTTGGTTAGCAGGCTCGACGAGACGAGGTCGGTCGAGTTCCGTACACGGGTAGGTAATATACACCAAAGGTGCAGTCGTCACGGATACGACGGTGTTCTTACTACCTATCCAGTCGGAGAGTGAAGGCAGCTATGAACGGATGCCTGCTAACCAAACAATCACACGATGGCCGAATGGTAAGGCTCCAGCCTGCAAAGTTGGTGTTCGTGAGTTCGATTCTCACTCGTGTGTCCAAATAATGGTTGACTGCAGGACCCTATCCCTGCATAATACAAACATCGCAACAAGGAATCAACATGAACCTCAGCTGCAACGTTCACGCATCGTCTTTCGTCAAGGGCGCTGAACGTGACGAGTACGAGGATATGGATGGGATGAATTTTCCCCTCGGCCTTTCCGGGAATTTCTATTTCTCGTACGACTACCCGTTGTCTGTGATCGCATCCTTCCCCCATGTCCTTACTCCGGAAATGACCGGTGAAGACATCCTTGTGCTGGCGCGGGCAGACTACGAACGCATCTACCGCGAGGAAGATGAAGCTGTGAGCAACCCGGGGCACATTCCCGGAATGCTCAACCGCGCTCGTTCTGCCGGGCCCTACGGCATCTGGGGGCATGATTTCAGCGACCTGTATTTCGAAGGCGTAAGGTTCGACCTGAAGCACTTCAATGTCAAATTCTCAATGGGTAGCTGACCAAGAATCCGTGCAGCATAGCAACATCGCCGAAGAGGAGATGGGTCAGCTGCACGGCATTCACCACTCGCTCAACGCTATTGCAGCGATTCAGCGCAGTATGCCCACAGGGCCAAGCCGGGAAGATTGCGTGGATTGTGGCGAAAAAATCCCCATAGCGCGACGCATTGCGGCCCAAGGCTGTATACGCTGCATCAACTGTCAAGGCGTGTTTGAGCTTCAATAGGAGAAGTCAATGAAACAAGTAAGAAGGCCTTCCACTATCAGTGAAGAACTCTGGGCAAGCCTCTCGCCGATGCTGAAGAAGGCAGCAGCCGAACACGAGAAGATTCACAGAGAATACCTGGCACTCGTGACGCGGCCTGCAAAGAGTGTCAAAAAGTAATTGACAGGATCCTGTAGCGGCTGCATAATACATACATCGCAACAAGGAATCACCATGGAACGCAATCATATCGGGAATGTCGTCCTCAACGAAGGTTTCAAGCAGGTTTGCGTTTGGCCTGCCACGATTGTCGGCGAATCTCAGATCAAGGCATTCGAACAGTTCATCCTCGATGAATTGGGTGCGCGGGTACAGTACCTAGAAGAGGTTCTGACCGCACCCGACAAGGGCAAATACGATCGTGAAATTGCAGGCACGGGCGGCCGTAACGATGTCATCTTTGCAGTTCACACCGAGGATGTCGGCAAGTTCGCTATTCCGCGGCTGTCGCTCGGCATTCGCTGGATCGAAGATGTCTACGGCAACGGCGGCGGCTACCTCTACGAGCCGCGGGTGGCCTCCTACAAGACCTGGTAAGCATCATGGATATTCAAGCTAGCAACCTGCTTTTCGCCCTTCGTGCGGCCATTGCTGACCAACGCAAGGTTGAGAAGGAAGCCGGTTTCAGGTTCGACTCTGCACTCCTTGCTGGGCTCGAAGACCTCTACAAGCATATCCAACGCGGTGGGCAGATTCACATCAAGCATTCATAAACAGGTAGACGCCTGTCTCCAACTCCTGCATAATACATACATCGCAACAAGGAGCCACAGATGACGCTCGACCAGAACACTGCACTTCATGCCATCCAACTGGCAATCGACGATGCCCGCGCCGCGGACAAGGAAAAGGGTTACACCCGTGGGCCGTCGGCAACCGTGGTGCGACTCGAGTACCTGAAGCGTCACATCGCTCGCGGTGGACAGATTACGATCACGGAATCCCCGTCGCTTGCCGAGCAGGTCTTCTAAAACAGGTAGACGCAGGCACCAACCTGCGCTATAGTTTAGACACTGCAACAAGGAGTCAGCATGTTCGGATTCAATCACAGAGTTAGTCGCCCGATCACTTCCAAGCTCCTGGACAACCTGGAGCAGGGTTTCTACGACAAGGACGACATGATCCGCAACCTGCTGAACTGGTTGAGCGAAGACGAGGTCAAGGACTTCGCTCGCAGGAACGAATACCTGCCCAACGCAGGTGACGATGAAGTTGAAGAAACTGACGAATCCGAAGGAGAACCGGGATGAACGCGAAACAACGAGCAATCGAGATCTACAACCATCACCTGGCGCTGGCCAGCACAGACGGCCGCGGCTTCCGCAAGACGGTAATGGACCAGCTGATGGCCGAAACTGGCTGTTCGCTTGCGGCAGCGGCGACACATTACAACAATGCCAAGAAACTGGCGGCGCCGGTTGAAGGTCTGGGTCGTGCACCGGTACCCAAGGGCGTTCGTAAGCCCGGCAGCAAGGGCAAGAAGCAAGAGGATCTGCAGGACGACAACGAGTGTTTCACTGTGATCGAGCTCCGTGACGGACTGGTCGGACGTTGCCAATCGTTCCTGCTGCAAGGCGATGCCAGCGAGAAGTTCGACGAGAAGGTTGTGGCCTGGCCGAAGTCTGAATGGGTGATGATCCAGGGCCTGGGACCCAACTCGGGCGACAACTTCAAGTTGGCAACTGGCGAGAAGGAGATCAAGCGATATGCGCCTCAAGTGGCAGCCTGAAAAATCTGCGAAGGCCTGGTCCCTTCGTATGATCATTGGACCAGCAATGGTGTTGGATGGTGTCTGCCATTTCTTCACCCTGGGATGCCTCTCTATGGGTGCGTCACTGGGTGTCTCTCGTCGGCTGGCAATCGCCCGATTTCAACAGATCGAAAAATCAGGCCAGAATCAGAAAGTTAGATAAGAAATCTACTTGACAATCTGAGTCCAACCTGTTAGAATGATTTTACTGGTTAGGGGCATGCCAGTCTCTCATGCCCCGCGACGAAAAATGAAAGTTGAACATGGAATCACGTGCATTCATCAAGGCCGCTGCCGTTCAGATCGAGAAGATCCAGCGATTGCAACAAACGATCGGAACTGCCGACGAACTGCAGAGCACCCGCGAAAACATCCAAGGCGAGCTCAACCAGCTCTTCCGCGGCCTGCAGAACCCGACGCTGCCGAGTGCCTACCGGCTGCGCGACACTGCCCAGCGCGCCGGCTTCTGGGTTGACCCGAAGGTGCTGCAAAACCTGGCGGCACTGGAATACATCGGCTGATGTATGGAAGCCGGTTGGGTAATCATCATCCTAACCATCCTGGCTGTGATGGCTGTAATGGCCTTCGTTGCCTGGTCTTTCTGGTTGCTTGATGTACTCAACCGGTTCTTCGAAACCGAAGGTAACACGATCGCGAAAGTGCTGCTATTTCTTCCATGGCTTGCACTCAAGATACGATGCTTTTTGATACTCGTTATCGGAGCAATAGCTACACTCGGATTGGCGATCAGCGTTGCCAACGATGTTCGAAACTGGTGGCACAAGGAGCATTGAAATGAAGCAAGAGTTCACTCGCCAGCAGGTGGTTGACGAAGCCTGTCGGCGGTACGGCAAGGCAATCTGCGTTGATAGCATCGACGATGCCCTGCAAGAAGAAACACTGCAGGCCGCGGCCGACATGGTTCTCTTGGAGACTGTAATGTGGGATTCGCCTAGCGGCAATCCAATGGATCCGGAGATCTGGAAAAGCATTTCGCGTTAGATGTAACAGTCGTCGACCAACAACTCAAACGACTGCATAATACATACATCGCAGCAAGGAGCAACCAATGCCCAAATTTCAAGTCAAGGTCCTGGAAGTTCACAGCCAGGTTGTCACTGTGGAGGCCGAGGACGAACAGGCCGCGCAGGCGGCTGCCGAAGAGGTTGTTGCCAACGGCATCAATCAGGATGGCACCGACCTTCCCGATGAAACTGCCTATGACTATACCCTCGATCGCAACGAATGGCGAGTCTGGAGTGCAGAATGATTGCGGCTGAACGATATACGTGGGATTCACACCACGACGGAATGTTGACCAAGGACTACCTGGAAGACGCAAAGGTCATCGAATCCCGGTGTCAACACAATTTCCAAACCTACGACGGTAACCCGCTGATCAACAGGTGTGATAAGTGCGGTTCTTGGCACTACAAGGATTCCAGATGAACAACCGTGCCATTCAACGTGCAGACCAAGCTGGCCACACCAAGCTCACCGCGGTTACCATTGGACATGGTGGTCGTCGGCGCCAGTTCTTTGTGATGCTGGAACACGACGAGCGCGGTGCTGCACGTCTGCCACACTCGGTACTGACCAAGATCCTCAACGACGCTGGCGTTCGACGCGGCGACACCTACACTGTATCCTAAGGAGACAACATGGCATTCATCATCGCAATACTCGGCGTCGCAGTTCTTCTCATTATTGGCACCATTTGGCGAGGATTTGTTCTCAGCATCCTCTGGGCATGGTTTGCAGTTCCGATCTTCGGTCTGCCTGCCCTGAGCATCACTGCCGCCATTGGTGTTGCCCTGGTTATCGGCTTTCTTGTTTACCAACATCAGCACTACGAAGACACCCGATCAGATTATCAGAAGATTGCATCGTCGGTGGGTGTGGTAATTTTCTACCCGGCGCTGGTTCTCCTTATGGGTTGGGTGGTGACACTGTTTCTTTAATCGGTTGACGCTGGGTCCTTGTTGTTGCATAATAGTGGCAACAAGGGCAAAAGGACATGGTCATACTCGTGGATCGGGTGTTGGAAAGACCGGGAATTCATAACCGGGTGTAAGCGATCCTGCACAACGAGAGGGGTG